>Ga0213863_10001498_pt1 | contig 16929 bp, 13 predicted proteins | sample PICome_8_FD_160128 | JGI IMG/M metagenome (GOLD analysis project Ga0213863, IMG submission 160128) | Coastal seawater microbial communities near Pivers Island, North Carolina, United States - PICO497 | ecosystem: Environmental > Aquatic > Marine > Coastal | place: USA: North Carolina... | reverse complement strand
TGTTGATTATGATACCCCATTTAATGTATATGGAGGAATGCAAGACAACGGCAACTGGTCGGGTCCAGCTTATACATGGAAAAGAGGGGGTATCCGAACACTCTACTGGCAATATCTTGTTGGAGGAGATGGGTTTTATATAGCCCCTGACATAGAAAACTCACGATTTGGTTTTGGCACTTCTCAAAATGGTGATCTTTATCGTTATGATAAATTAACCGGTTATTATCAGAGTATTAGTCCCCAAGCACCAAACAAGAATACTCCTTTACGTTTTAACTGGAATGCAGGTTTTGCAAAAGATCCATTTGATTCAAATGGGGTCTATTATGGTTCACAATACGTTCATAAATCAATTGACAAAGGTGCGAATTGGAAAATTATTTCCCCAGATCTAACAACAAACAACACTGAATACCAAAAGGGTGATTATGGAGGTCTTACCCTCGATATTTCAGGAGCAGAAAATTACACAAGTATCCTAGCCATTGCTCCCAGTCATTTAGACAAAGAAATCATTTGGGTAGGAACAGATGATGGGCAGGTTCAGCTAACCAGAGATGGAGGTCAAACTTGGTCTAATCTTACAGAAAACATAAATGAATTGCCAAAAGAAGCTTGGATTGCTAGAATACATGCCTCAAGATATGATAAAAAAACAGCTTGGTTGGTCGTAAATAATTACCGAAAAGGAGACTACAAACCCTACTTATTTAAAACTTCTGACTATGGCAAGACTTGGAGTTCTATGGTGAATGAAAATAAGGTAAAAGGCTATACACTTTCTTTTATTCAAGATCCAGTAGAAAAAGAGTTGCTTTTCCTTGGAACGGAAAATGGTTTGTGGGTTAGCACAAATGAAGGATTAGATTGGACTCAATTTAAAAACGGTTTCCCTTCTGTTTCAACTATGGATTTAGTAATCCAAGAGAAGGAATCAGCATTGGTTGTAGGTACTTTTGGAAGAGCAATATGGGTATTAGACGATTTGTTAAGTCTTAGAGAAATTGTTTCAAATCCTCCTAAACAAAAACTAACTGCACTGCCGCTAAATGAAGTTGTTCAAGTAAAAGGCTTATTCATCGCTCCTCCAGGAAATATCTGGTCAGGCTTTCATACCACTTTCGAAGGTGAGAATCGTGTGTTTCAAAAAGTTAGTATTCCTTTTTATCTTAATGAAGAAACCAATGCATTAGATTCAGTATCAGCTGTGATTAAAAATTCAGAAGGAAAAGAAATAAATACAGTCTTTACAAAAAATATTAAACCCGGTCTCAACTATATTACCTGGAAATTAGATGAAAAAAATTCAACACTCCCTGGTTCATGGATCAATGAAGAATCAAGAGGTATTCCTGTACTTCCAGGAAACTACGTTGCTGAGATTGAGTACAAAAACGAATTAAAAACTACTTTGATTAAGATAGTCCCAGACCCAAGATTTGAATTAGATTCCCAAGTAGATGAAGCTTTATATTCTTTCCAAAAACAAGTAGATGTTCAGGTAGAAAGGTTAACCTTACTTTACAAAGAATTAGAAAATTATGAGAAATTTTTAAACGCTACAAATCCCAAAACTGATAATTCTGAAGTTAAAAAAGAAATCCTTTCAGATCTTAGGTTACTAAAAAATGAAGTGAACGACAGACCTAGAGATAGGCAAATTGGAGCATGGCAAAGTGCGAAAATTACAGCCTTTTCAGTTATGAGAAATGTAGTGCAATTTTCTAAAGCAAGACTCAGAAATCCTTCTAGTCAAGATTTACAATTATTAAAAAAAGGAGAACTGTTGATTGACCTTTTTGAAAAAAAAGTAACTCAGTTTAAAATTGACAGGAAAAATCTACTGGAATCATTTGAAGCCGAGCAGTGAATTAAGTAACCACAGCCTCAGCTTCGATTTCTACTTTATATCCCCGGCCAACTAATTTAGCTTCCACTAGAGTATTTACTGGATCGATCCCTTTGAATCGTTGACCATGAGCCTGAGCAACTACTTCCCAATCATTGATGTCGTTTACATATATTCGGGTTCTAACAATATCTTTTAGGCTTCCTCCTAAAGAAGTAATAGCGGCCTCAATTTTATCAATTACAAAATGCGTCTGGGCGGCAGCATCATTTCCACCAATACACTCATTTTGATGAGTAGCAGTAGTTCCTGAAACACTAATTCTATCATTTATTTTAACTGCTCTTGAATAGCCTGCAAAAGACTCCCAAACTGTTCCACTATATACTTGAGTTCTATTTTCTGATTGTTTTACAATTGGATAAACAGAAGGAAAGGTTTCTAAATGATGGCTTAAATCACCAGATGCTGTTAAAAAAGGAGGCTGTCGGTATTCATCTCCACAATTCCCAGGTATAGGGTTCAATTTACCAATCACAGCTTCAAGCATCTTAACATCTTCGGAATCAAAAGTTATATTTAGTAATTCTTTATGTGCGTCGATATGAGAACTTTCTCCTAGTCTCGCACCAATAATAACGGAAGCTATATGTTGATTTTCTAACACATACCGACTAGCAATATTGGAAATAGTTGTGTTCTTTTTTTGAGCGATAAAATCCATTGTACTTAATAATTCCTGAAACAAAGACCATCCTCCAGCAGCCTGAATAAAACGAACATATTTCATCTGGGACCAAGTTTTTAAAGCCTCTAACTTCGGCTCTTCTACTCCTATCCATCGGTCAGATAAAAAACCACCTAATAGTGTTCCATAAGCAAAAATCTTTACGTTATAAAGGTCACAAACTTCTCTCATTGCTCCTAGCGCACGGCGATCAACTACAGAATGAGAAATTTGATTACTAACGATAGGGATTCCACTGGCAAGAGCTATACGTAAATGATGTGCATCAAAATTTGTAACACCAATATTCTTTATTAGTCCCTCTTCCTTCAGTTCTTTTAAAAAAAAGAGTGCATCTAACCAACTAGGATCAGCATAAAGCCAAGCATGAAACTGTATCAAGTCAAGCTGTTTCTGTTGCATTCTGTTAAGCGCCTTTTCTATGGCATCTCGAACTTGCTTTTTGTCTATTTTTCCGGGTTTTGGAACCCATTTTGTAAACAAATGAATTCCTTCATGAGTTGGATGATTGTTTTTACAAAGTCCCGCTATAATTTCACTAGATCCATAATGATCTGCCATATCAAAAGTTGAAAAACCTGCGGCTATATAGTCATCCATATAAGACGCAGTTTGTGGTAAATCAAGCTTTTGTTCATCCCTTTCCATATCCGCAATTTGCCAAAGACCAATAAGTATTCTGGGTATAGATAGTGATGACGATAATTTAACTTCTTTTTTCATTGCTATTCTATTGGTAAGTTTTTAAACCTTTGCATAATAGTTTTATCATGGGTTTTTAATTTTTTCCATCGTAAGTAAAAAACCAAACTGGCAACTCCCATTACAATCAACCAAACATAGGTAGAATGAAAATACCAAGCCTCCACTTCGCTAACAAGGTCTTTGTATAAATGTATTGTCAAAAAAATAGAAAGAAAAAATATCCCTCCCCATCCTATAATTAACTGTAACCTTCTTGATTTTATCACTTCTATTTCACTGTATAATTTAAAATTATATTCTTTGATTGTAATAAGGGTAACGCACATCAATAAAAAATTAACTAACATAGAGGTCACCATAATGTCAATTCCCAAAAAGAAATCACCAGCAAAATTGGAACCTAACACACCAATACTTGCCATAATCCCTGCAATGACCAAGGCTACTACTGGGGTATTCTTTTTTGGATGAATATAAGTTAAACGTGAAGAAGCCACACCATCTTTTGCCCAAGCAAACATAAGTCGTGAGACAGATAATAACATTGCCGGTAAATCATTGATCAACGCAATAGTAGCGCCTACTATAATAAGTGTATCTAAACCATAGGGCAAGACATAACTGAGTAATCCTGGTGCAGAAATATCTTTCTCTAAAGCCTGTTCAGCGACAAAACTCCAAGGAATAATCTTGTAAACAGCAGCCGTGAAAAGAAAATAAAATAAGCCCACTCCTAATATGGCAATTAGTATTGCTAGTGGCAGATTTCTCCTGGGATTTATGGCTTCACTACCTGTTTGAGAGATTGCATCAAAACCGATAAAGCTTGAAAATAAAACTGCTGAGGCGGACAAAAAGCTAAGCCATTTAAAAGGAGGATCTGATTTAGGAACAAATGGATTTCCTGATTTTTCTGCTACAGAAGCCAAAAAATCTGAAGAATCAAAGAAAAAACTAGAAAAAATAACGATACTTCCCAAACAAAAAATGATAACGACCATAGGTATCAAAAGATTTGTATAAGCCTTGATTCCTCTGACATTGAGATACACAAATCCCCAGATTAGACCTAAGGCTAAACTTACTCGAATGATAGGAATGTCCAACAAAGAAGAAAGTCCAAAAAATTGATGAGTGTATGCAATATCTCTTAAAAAAGGAATTGAAATATAGGCAATCACTCCAATAACGATGGATAGTCCAAACCACTGCGAAAAACTTGCTACAAAACCAAAATAGGGATTTAATCCTCTGCTTGCATATAGATAACTCCCTCCTGCTCTGGGCATAGCAGAGGACAAAATAGAATAAGCTAGTCCCGCAAATAAGGCAGGGACAGCGGCAAAAGCGAATGCCCATAATACATTTGGCCCGATGGATGGGACACTTCGGTGAATCATAAAAGGAACCACATTTATAGAAGCTCCTACCATAGAGGACACTCCAGTAGCAATAACCGCAATCAAACCCATTTGCCTTTTCAGTCTGGGTTTAATTTCCATAAAGTATACCGAATTTGATTTTCAATGAATATGATTTGTACTAATGTGCATTTAAAGATAAATGAATAAATTTTTTATTCGATAAAATCTCCACTATTTATAAACTATCGAATCCGTGGGTAACTTTGATAACTTGTGGTTCACAAATTCAAATAGCGATACCCTTTCCAAAGGCAAAGATAATTTTTCAACTAAATTTTAAAGAATTGAGAACGATCAATCAGCCTCATCCGAAGGATTCGCGCATTTAAGATTTAAGGAGTCTAAAACTCATCCCTTTGAAGCGAACCCAGCTGAATTGAAACAAAAAAAACCCTCCTTAATGGAGGGTTTTTGTGCGGGTGAAGGGACTCGAACCCCCAAGCCGTAAAGCACTAGATCCTAAATCTAGCGTGTCTACCAATTTCACCACACCCGCTTTTAGATATTGGTGGGTGCAAATATAGTTAAGTTTTTGCATAAAATTTCCACTTCTAAAAAAAATACAATGGTTAGCTTTGTATCATTACGAAACGACCTAAATATGACACTTACAAACGATCAAAAACGTTATTTGGAAGAATGGATGAATTTCTTAAAGATCCCATCAGTTAGCGCAGATCCAAGTTATAAAAAAGATGTTGCTCAAGCTGCTGAATGGGTGAAGGATGCCCTTGAGAATGTCGGCTGTGTTCATACAGAAATTATTCCAACAAACGGACACCCAATAGTATATGGAGAGCATTTGATCGATCCCAAACTCCCCACGGTTTTGGTATATGGGCATTATGATGTACAACCCCCGGACCCTCTAGAATTATGGGATAGCCCACCATTTGAACCAATAATCAAAACAACCCCGCTCCATCCAGAAGGGGCTGTGTTTGCCAGAGGAGCTTGTGATGATAAAGGACAAATGTTTATGCACATAAAAGCTTTTGAAGTCATGAAAAAGAAGGGATCATTAAGCTGTAATATCAAATTTATGATCGAAGGCGAGGAAGAAGTTGGGAGTGATCATTTAGAAGACTTTGTGAAAAATAATAAACAAAAATTAACTTGCGATGTTATCCTGATCTCCGATACTGGAATGATTTCAAGAGAACAGCCTTCAATCTCCACTGGTTTACGCGGATTAAGTTATATGGAAGTTACGGTTACAGGACCTAATAGAGATTTGCATTCGGGCTTATACGGAGGGGCAGTCGCAAATCCAATTAATGTTTTGTGTGAAATGATTGCCCAATTACACGACGATAAAAAACGTATTACTATTCCTGGTTTTTATGATAACGTAGAAGCACTTTCTGAAAATGAAAGAGCAGCTATGGCTGAAGCTCCTTTTGATTTAGAAGAATTTAAAAATTCTATTGGCATAAAAGAGGTCTCTGGAGAAGCAAGTTATTCTAATGAAGAACGCAGAACCATTCGCCCAACACTAGACGTAAACGGAATATGGGGTGGATATATCGGTGAAGGTGCAAAAACAGTTATCCCGAGTAAAGCCCATGCTAAAATTTCTATGCGATTGGTTCCCAATCAGGACTGGAACGAGATCAGCAAATTATTTAGTAATCATTTCCAATCCATAGCACCAGAAGGAGTAACAGTAGATGTTCAAACTCACCACGGAGGCTATGCTTATGTTACTCCAACAGATAATATTGCCTACCAAGCCGCACATCATGCTTATCTCGATACTTTCGGGATTCCACCTATCCCAAGCAGAGGAGGGGGAAGCATTCCTATTGTCCCAATGTTTGAAAATGAATTAGGAGTAAAATCTATTTTAATGGGATTTGGTTTGGACTCAGACGCCATTCATTCCCCTAATGAACATTATGGGCTTTTCAATTTTTTTAAGGGAATTGAAACCATTCCAAAGTTTTACGAACATTTCAGTAAACTAAATGGCAATAATATCTAAACCATAAATAAATCGGCTGCTAAGCCATCCGTTAGAAACTTTGCACTCTGATGAATTTTTAAATAATCTCCATCCCAATAGAAATAGCGTGCTTCTAAATGTCTTGAGGCTTGTTCCTCTAAATAGGTAGCAAAAAGTTTCCCAAATATTTCTTGAACGTAAAGGAGTGAAATTCCTTCAACCGTTCTTAATCCAGTCATTAGATACTCGTTATATCTATCTTTAAGTGTAAGTTGCTCTTCCTCAAAAGAAAGTTTATTCTCTTGAATAGCCTTTAGATAAAGGTGGTTATTAGAAACATTCCACTTTCTGATCTTTTCACCATCATAGCTATGCGCAGCAGGACCGATTCCAACATACGGTTTCCCTTTCCAATAATTTTGATTGTTCACCGAAAAAAAATGGGGTTTACCGAAATTCGAAAATTCATAATTGACATAACCCAAATCTGTCATTTTTCTAACCATTAATTGATATTGATTTTCAACAGCTTCTTCGGGCAATAGCAACACTTCTTTATTTTTGACTTGTGTAGATAAGGCCGTTTTTTTTTCAACTGTCAATGCGTAAGCAGAAAGGTGTGGTGGATTATAACTCAATGCCAAGTCGAGATTCTGTTCCCATTCCATTTGGGTGGAATAAGGTAATCCATAGATCAAATCCAAAGTGTAATTTGTAAATTTTTTTGAAATCAAATCTAAAGCATCAAATGCCTGTGCGGCTTTATGAGCTCTGTTCATGAGGATCAAATCTTTATCTAAAAAGGACTGCACTCCAAGACTCAACCTATTAATTCCTGCGTATTTTAAGTCGGATAAATAAGCAGCGCTTACATCGTCCGGGTTTACTTCTAAGGTGATCTCTAGAGGCTTGTTAACCTTAAATTGAGACTGAACAGCTGTCAGTATTTCTTCGATTTGTTTGGGATCCAATAATGAAGGTGAACCTCCTCCAAAATAGATGCTTTCTAGAGGTGAATTGATTTCTTCCGAACGCAAAGTCAATTCTTTATTCATGGCCTTCCACAAAGAATCTTGGTTTTTAGTATTTGTAGAAAAATGAAAATTACAATAATGACAAGCTTGTTTGCAGAAGGGAAAGTGAAAGTATAAGTTTGACATCTAAAAAAGAACCCGAATTAGGATTTAATTTTTTTTGGATTTTGATTTACGAAAGCGCTCCAACCTGTATAGCTCTTCTCGTTTGATTCCTTCCCCATATTATAGTAATGACAAACTGCCGCTGCCAATCCATCAGTTGCATCTAAGTTTTTTGGAAGAGTTTTAAATTTTAGCAACTGTTGTAACATTTTAGCAACCTGTTCTTTAGAAGCATTTCCATTTCCTGTAATGGCCATTTTAATTTTTTTTGGAGAATACTCTGTTATGGTAAGTTCTCTTGACAAACCTGCTGCCATTGCAACTCCTTGGGCCCTACCTAACTTGAGCATAGACTGCACATTTTTCCCATAAAAAGGGGCTTCAAGAGCCATTTCATCAGGATGATATTCATCAATCAACTCAATAGTTCTTTTAAAAATATGATGCAATTTCAAAAAATGATTATCATATTTCTTAAGTTGCAATTCGTGCATTTGAATCATCCGCATGGATGATTTAGTTACAGCTATTAATCCGAACCCCATAATGGTTGTTCCTGGATCAACACCTAAAATGATTTGCTCTTCTTGCATTAGTTAAGCTCCTGAGCTACTATACGAATAGGTAATTGAAATTCCGCTACAACAAAAGAGCCAACATTAGACTTTATCGCTGGTTTAGCCTGTGGAAGTTGATATATTGCATCAACTAAAATATTATTTAAATTAGGTATGGCTTCTAAGATTGCATTCGAAAAATCAACATCTTTCAAACTCACATATCCTTCCTTATCTACAGTGATGGTAAGCAAAAGTACTTCTTCAATTTGCCGATTTGCTTCAGGAATATTGTTGTTAAGATAATCACTGACAGTTGTAATGATAAGTTCTTTAAAACACACTTCATTATCATTCCCTTCTAAACCCTCGCAAACATCAAAACTAGGGGCGATATCCTGAGCAGACCATTCTGAGGCTTTAGCAATTTCTTTCGTCGAAACTTGGGTTGATTCAAATAAATGACAACTTGTGAAAAACAAAAACACCGAGAACATCAAATAGAGAGAAGTGTGAGGTGTGATTTTATTCATTTTTATTGAAATATCTAATAAAGTTACGATTTTTATTTATTTTTCATGTCATAAGACTCCAATTTAGGAACTAAACCAACACTTAAACTTATGGAACTTTTTTTAATCTGTCTCTCCGGATTTTTCATTTTATTGGGTATCGCAGGTAGCTTTCTTCCAGTCATCCCCGGGCCCCTTACTTCATGGATAGGATTACTAATTCTTAGTTTCATCTCTGAAGTCTACATCTCAACAGACTTTCTAATTATTAGTTTTTCCATAGCCTTGTTTATTTTTTTATTGGATATTTTTATACCGATCGTTGGAGCAAAAAAATTTGGAGGAGGAAAAGGAAGCACCTATGGAGCAACGGTTGGTCTTTTCATTGGGATTATTTTTTTAGGTCCATTTGGAATTTTATTTGGCCCTTTTTTAGGCGCTTTTTTTGGAGAGCTAATTGTTAATAAACAAAACAAAAAAGGTGCATTAAAAGCTGCTTTTGGTTCTCTAATTGGTTTCTTATCCGGTGTATTTCTCAAGTTTATTGTAGGGCTAGCTTTTGGCTTTTACTTCCTTCGTTTTTTATGGAATGCTAGAGCATTTCTCTTTTAAAGTATAAAGCAACCCCTTTCGCCAAAAATTCAATCAAACCACAACACTATATTTATTTAATGAATGTTGTTTATGCCATCAGCACATATTAATGCTTTTCTACACGAAATGTAGGGCGTTCTTGGGAAAGGAGTTTACTCTATACATAGGATTTTTGGGTTTTATTAAATTCTATTACTTCGTCTTTGAAGGATAATTTTCCAATTGTATTCATCCATACCTTGATTGGATTATAGGTAAGCCATCCGGTTTTACGACGGCCAAAATTATTAATGCGGATGTAATTTGGCAAATCAGATGTACTTGTATCGTTATCATACACCAATCTAAATTCATAAAATTTACTAGACAACTTCTGAACCCTATAAAGGTGATTTGCTAATAAGCTTTTGGATTCTAAATCCAAATTGATTTTGGTTTTATCAATATTTAATAAGAATAAATCATTGATTTGAAGTGTGGTTATAAACTCCTGACCATCCTCAGGCAATTGAAAAACGGGTTCTTTTAATCTTAATCTTTTAATAGCTTCCCAAAAACTTACAACTTGCTCACAATACTCTTCTTTTCTGTTCAAATAAATTAAAACATGATGATTATTTCTCAAGTTAACATGTTGATTGATGCCGTCTTTTAGCTGAACTACACCCGAAAGGCTTTCTCGAATTCGAACACTTTTTATAGGTACGGGATCTCCTTTTTTATTTGGCAAAAATACCTTTGGAAATAGAAAGCCATCCTTGTCTTGATAAAAAAATGCTCCTCTAGGTACAGACTCTCCATTGAATCCGTTAGCTTCTTCAATGGCTTCCAATACTGCAATTCTAATTTCCGGATCTACAATTTTTAAAAGCTGTTTTTTAGTTTTAATCTGATTTAGATTTTTTCGAATATGGTAAGCTTCCTGTTGATCTTCAGGAGAGGTTCTTTTTCCCATAATGGTTTCCTTATGAAGAGATCCACGAACAGCTAAACAAAAATTTTCATGGATAGTGTCCCCAATTTTTGTTTTAAGCTTTCGCGAGGTCATTAGTTTATTCACCTTTTTATGTGAAACTAATATTGAATTTATCTGCTCTTCTAAATCTTTTCGGAAACCTTTGTAGGGCTCAGGAAAAGCAATTCGTTTAGACTGAGAATTGTATTTGTTTTCTGTGGCCAGTAATTGAATATGCTCTGGGGTCCTATTGGCATTTATATATGATAAAAGAGCAATATAGCGGAAATCAATTTGGGGATTATCGTAAACAGCTTCATCAAAAAGTTTATTGAGTCTCCATTTTTCTATAAACAAAAGGGTTGATTGTCCTGGGGAAATACTGACCTTAGGAACACCTTTGGAAAGGTAATTTTTGAGTTCTTTACTCAATAAATTATTATCTTTCATTTGATGTTTTAGAGGGTTCCTGCGATTGTGTTTTTTTATAAAACGTTTGAATTTTCGATAACTTGAAGGAAATGTACTCGTATTTGAAAACAATCTAGCGGCACGTTTCACAACAGTACTCCATTCTTCAGGAGAATGTTTGCTAAAATAATCGTAAGGACTAAACTCAATTATGTTGGACGAAAAAGATTTCAGACAAAGCGTTTTATTCCAATGACTATCATTTAAAGAATATTTCCAGGGCTGAATATAAACTACCTCTACAGCATCTGTAAACAATTCTGAGAGTGATATATGACCTCCTGTGTAAGGACATGTTTGTTTACATTCTTCCCACAATTCATATTTAGTCAAATTCATTGGAGTGATGTTCTCAGCCTGTTCTCCTAATAAAGAAATATATTTTTCTCGAAGTTTATTTCTTCTATTCTGATCCAACTTATTGAGGTGGCGTTGGAATTTATTAAATTTAATATTGGCGCTTAACTCTCCTCTAATCTCATTTATTGATCCGTATTCTTCAATTAGTTCATTAAGAATTTTACGTAACTGAAAGGTAGCATTGATTAAATGTGTGTTTTTAAATGATCGAATTTCTTTATCCGCATTTTTATCTGTAGGATATCTAGAAACTAACTTTATTTTTTTGTCATCAATTTCAAGTCCATACAACTTATTTGATTGAAAACTTGTCAATTGCATTTCCACTTCCAAAAATTCTTGCAATTCTGAAATAAAATTATCGTTTTTATTTTCCTTATGTAAAGACAATACGGTGTCTATAATATACTTTACATCTCTTTGGCCTATAGTATCCCACTTATTACCAAAACTATTTTTAACTCCTGCTAGGATAACCGCTAAATCAAATACGAGTCCATGTTTTAAAAAGTATAAAATATTATTTGCTGCTTTTTTACTTATTGGAGCAAAGTTTTTATCCAACTGAATTGAAGCGATTTTTTTTGCCTGAAAATCATCAAATCCCCAGTTTTCAATAAAATAGTTTCTCAGTTTACTCTCATCATTGAAAAAATAGAGCGCATGCCATATGTCTTCTCTATCTTTCTCACTTAATCCAAACCAAGATGGACCAAAAAGTTGTTCTTTAGAAAGAACTGCATTTACAAAAGAACCTTTAATAATTTCATTTCCATTGATATTATATTGCCCTTCTATTTGTTCAAAAAGATTGATAACTCTTGAAAATTCAAATCTACTATGAGTTAAAAAATAAGAGACTGCTGTTGCTCGGTCACGGGGAGAAAGAAAAATCCCATCCCTTTTTAAGGAATTTGCCCATCTGTAAGCCTGAACTTCCTGAAAACTCAGGCTGGAAATACAACATTTGGTTTTTTGAGGTTCGTAAGGACATCTTCCAACTCTATGCTTTTGAGACTTTAGGGGTTTCTGAAAAAAAATAGCTCCTTTCTCGTTGATAGAGTTTGGGTCCTCTCCAATGAGTACTTTTTTTAAATCAGGTGTAAGTTCCTTATGAAAGGATTCTTGATAATTCCAAATTGAATGTAATTCTTCTCGGAACATTTCTCTTGACAGGTATCGGTTTCTGATTCGTTCGTTTGTAAACGTATACGATTCATTTTCTTTTGGTAAAAGACTATGTAAATAATTCCCCAAACTAGAATTCTCAATCTGACTAAGGGTATGATTCATACCTCTTCTATCTTGAATGGGAAAACCATGGTATAATACACTATCTTTTTTTCCTCGATTTCTTTCAGAAACAGGGAATCCTCTTCTCAGGGTTACTTGATAAAACAAACGTCCTAGTTCCATTAAATCTAATGGTTCTTGTAATGCTCTAGATCTCAATGCATAAGGGTTAAGCTTTAACCAGTCTTTAAGACCTTCATGAGGAAAAATTTTTTCTTTTTTGAGGGTATCTAATTCACTTGTTGTAATTGGACACATTTTATTATCCACGAGTAACTGAAGTACTTTTACCCTGCGTTTTCTTCCTCTTTCATATCTCAATCTAGTACTTCGCTTTCCTCTTTTGTAGGCTCTTTTTGAAAGTTCTCTTTTTCCAGATCCATAATTCTCACATGCCAAAGGAAAAACACGGCTTCCCATAGAAATTACTTTATTGGACTTAGCATCCAACAATGTCCAGCCTATAGCGTTGACGTCTATCGAAAGTCCGAGTATGTTTGACATTGTTTAATTTTTTTTTTTACTTTAGCAATTCAATCTTATCACAATAAGGCTAAATGCCGTAGATGAATTCTTAAATCCCGCTTCGGTGGGATTTTTTATATTTTGGGGCTTCTGTCATAAAATTTGATTCAACCTGGGACTGAAAATCAAGAAGTAAATCATAAAGTTCCCAAATTGTTTTTTTTGAATCCTCAGAAGCTGATTCGAACTTTGCTTTGTTCTCTTGAGCGAATTTGAGTGCAAATCCTTTAATGTGTTCATTGATATATTCCTTTCTTTCAAGTATATTCATTCGAAACGCATTATTAACTGCTGTATAGGAATTGTATGCGCCAAGTTTAGAATAGATACTCTTACAGTGATGCTTATAGCATTCTTCTGTTATCTCCATAAGAGATTGAATAAAATCATAGCCTAATCCTAGAGCTAATGATTTTAAAATCATTAACTCTGTGGAATCAAGCTTTCTATATATTTGGGGTTGGGGTTTTAAGTCTAAAGTCATTTAAAATTTAGTTTGAGGCAAATCTCTTTACTGATCTTTACTGAATTCTAAATTGAAAATAAATTAACTCAAATGATACACTACTGGATAAACTATTGGTTTATTGTCATTTTCGGTTCAATTTTTGTACTGTATGGGTTTTTGAAGCCCATATTGTTTGTAGGAAATTTCATACAAACGGATTGTGCAAATAGATTGTAGTAGAAAGATTAGTATTTTTGTAACTCAATTAAAAATTAATGGAATTATTTATTATCACTTTCATCTTAATTTTTCTTGCTTTTGCTGGGATTTCAATTAAGATATGGGGGAAAAAAAATGGTGAATTCGCCGGAACATGTGCTAGTCAAAGTCCTTTTTTAAACAAGGATAACAAACCGTGTGGCCTTTGTGGAAAGATGCCTGAGGAATCAGATTGTAAAAATCCGGTCCCTCTTAATAATTAAGCATATAGCTTTGATTCATGCAGCCGGAAAAAGAAATTTTATTAAAAGCCAAAGCAAATGACCAAATTGCGTTTAACACTCTTTTCAACAAGTATTGGGATACAGTATATGGTTTTTTAATTTCCAGAACTTCGGACTCTAATAAAGCTGAGGAGCTCTCCATTGAAGTTTTCTCTAAAGCATTTGATCGTATATCCAGTTTTGACGAAAGTCAATCTTTTGCTTCTTGGATCACTACGATAGCAAAAAATCATCATATAGATAGATTCCGAAGTTCTCAAAAACATGAGAAAGAAACAGATCGTGTTTCTGAATTAAGCAAAATTCAAATTTCTAGTCTAGACCCTTCACCAGAGGAATTGCTGATCTCAAATCAAAATTTAGATCACGTTTTGACCCAAATCAAAACCTTAAAAGAAGATTATCGTATAATTTTAAAATTAAGATATTTCGACGACCTTTCACTAAAGCAAATTGAAGAAACTTTAAATGAACCTGCCTCTAACGTTCGAGTAAAGCTTTTTAGGGCAAAAAAAATGTTATCAAATAAGTTAAAACTTGAGTAAGTTAAACCTTTCAAAATTAGGCCCTGGACTTTTGTTCGCTGGTGCAGCTATTGGAGTCTCACATCTGGTGCAGTCCACTCGTGCTGGAGCAGATTTTGGATGGGGGTTGGTATGGGCACTCTTATTAATTAACCTGTTTAAATATCCCTTTTTTCAGTATGGCCCACGCTATGCACAAGCTACTGGAGAAACACTTTTGGATGGGTATTACAAGCTTGGAAAAGGATATTTGTGGGCTTATTTCATTTTGAATTTAGCAACCATGTTTACCATTCAAAGTGCCGTCACAATTGTAACAGCCGGACTGGCTGCAACTTTATTTGGTTGGACAACAGATATTGTAACTTGGGGAATCATTATTACATTTTTGTGTAGCTTGATTTTAGTATTGGGTAAATATCAATGGTTGGACAAACTAATCAAAATCATCATGGTAACCCTTGCAATAAGTAGTATTTTGGCTGTTAGTGTTGCGTTTGTTAAAAACGAAACTGTTATCCCGCTAGATCAAGTCTTTCCGGAATCCTCTGGTTTACTTTTTCTGATTGCATTTTTAGGTTGGATGCCTGCTCCATTAGATATTTCGATTTGGCATTCTATTTGGACCTTAGAAAAAAATAAAATATCCTCAAAGAATTCTCTCAAAGAAAGTCTTTTTGACTTTAATGTAGGCTATATAGCCACCATCATTCTTGCACTTTGTTTTTTGGGACTGGGCGCTTTAGTGATGTACGGATCTGGATCTCAATTTTCAAATCAAGGGGGTGCTTTCGCTCAACAATTAATCCAACTTTATACTTCCAGCCTGGGTCAAGCAGCTTATGGTATAATTGGCGTTGCTGCTTTTACAACGATGCTCAGCACTACACTTACTACTCTGGATGCTTCTCCTAGAGCAATGTCTAAAACAGTTCAACTTCTATTTAAAAAAGAAGATAAGAATTATTACTTGCATTGGATGGCTGTCCTCACCTTTGGGACGGCGAGTATATTCTTTTTCTTACTTTCTGAGATGGGTCAACTCGTTCAAATTGCAACAGTACTCTCATTTATTACAGCTCCACTCTATGCTTTTTTGAATTACCGATTGGTAATTAGTAGTTCAATGCCTAAAAAACACCAACCCAAAAAAGGGCTCAGAATACTTAGTGTTTCTGGATTACTTTTTTTAACAGGTTTTACTCTCTTTTATCTTTTGAGTCTCTAAAGAAGAGTTTGTATCTTTGCCAAAAAGAAGGTCGATGGAGGTTAGTGAAAAAGAAATTAAGCATCAAAAAAAACCCGATTGGATTCGTGTTAAACTCCCAACTGGGAAAAAATATACTGAATTAAGAGGCTTAGTTGATCAGTACAAACTAAATACGATATGTACATCAGGAAGCTGTCCTAACATGGGAGAATGCTGGGCTGAAGGAACAGCAACCTTTATGATTTTAGGAAATATCTGTACGCGCTCTTGCGGGTTTTGTGGCGTTCAAACTGGAAGACCTGGAGCTGTAGATTGGGCTGAACCTGAAAAAGTCGCTAATTCTATTAAAATCATGAATATCAAACATGCAGTTATCACATCTGTAGACCGTGATGACTTGAAAGACATGGGATCTATTATATGGGCAGAAACTGTAAATGCTGTAAGACGGATAAGTCCTGGGACTACTATGGAGACGCTTATTCCTGACTTTCAAGGAAACACTCGAAATATTGACCGTATCGTAAAAGTTGCACCAGAAGTTGTATCTCACAATATAGAAACTGTAAAACGACTAACTCGTAAGGTTCGTGTTCAGGCCAAATATGAAACTAGTCTCAACACACTTGAATATCTAAAAGACCAGGGAATTAAGAGAACTAAATCGGGTATTATGCTTGGTCTTGGTGAAACAGAAGAAGAAGTAATGGAAGCCTTACACGACCTCAGATCAAGAAATGTAGATGTGGTTACTATCGGTCAATATTTACAACCAAGCAAAAAACACCTTCCTGTCAAAGAATTTATTACACCTGATCAGTTTAAAAAACTTGAAACGTTTGCTTTAGACCTAGGATTCAGGCATGTAGAAAGTGGGCCGCTTGTCAGGTCATCTTACAAAGCTCATAAACATATCGCTTAGGAACTTAAACTCCTATCAAGACATTGTTTAAATTCTTTTTCCATTGATAAATTCAAGAATTTCATCTCAATAGGGAGATAAAACAAAACATCCAATTCAAGCGAGTCCTTTAATCGTGTATAATCCTTTTCAGTAGTCAATACAATGCCTTTTTTTCTGCTGTTATTGATACGAGACACATCCTCTAATGAAAAAGCATGATGATCTGGAAAAGAAAGATGATTAAACCTTAAGCCAATTTT
>Ga0213863_10001489_pt1 | contig 16980 bp, 10 predicted proteins | sample PICome_8_FD_160128 | JGI IMG/M metagenome (GOLD analysis project Ga0213863, IMG submission 160128) | Coastal seawater microbial communities near Pivers Island, North Carolina, United States - PICO497 | ecosystem: Environmental > Aquatic > Marine > Coastal | place: USA: North Carolina... | reverse complement strand
AGTAAACACAAGTTCATTGGTGTTACTAGCTCCTATCTGAGGTATCTAACACGCTCTCACGGGGCGCCATTTTCAATTCACACATAAATATTTCTTAAGACTACAGTTCGAATTGCGCTATTCGAACGACATCGGCATGGTTTTTTTGTACTGTAAGACTGTCATTTGGTTTGCGACCAAAAGGTCACAAAATAAGTTGTGTATTGGGTTTTAGCTATATTTTTGTACAACTAATTCCCTTATTATCACGTATAGATAACTAGAAAAATATTAAGAAGGGTTTCCATGTCGCGTTTTATTAAACTTGCTCTAATTACTTTGTGTTCTGTTTCATTAAGTGGAATTTCACTTAATGCAGTTGCTGTTGGTGGTCACGGAAGTCCTGATGGATATGGTGGTCTTTATACCTGGGATATGGATAGTAATGGTGAGGCTGATGCCCTTACCGATGGCTTGTTAATGTTACGTTACAGTTTTGGGCTGCGCGACGAATCTTTAACAGCGGATGCTATTTCACCCAACTCTACTATGACAGCTTCTGAAGTGGAAACACGCATAGCATTGATGACTGTTATATCTGACATTGATGGAAACACCGAAGTTGATGCCTTAACTGATGGTCTTTTACTTCTTAGATATTTATTTGGCTTGAGAAATGACTCACTGGTAAGTGATGTTATCGGTTCTGGAGCGTCTCGCACATCATCAGTTGATGTAACTGTGTACCTTGATTCCAAAATGCCGGGTCAAACGCCTGTTGATAGCGATAATGACGGCGTGTCAGACGCGGACGACGCTTTCCCTAATGATGCAAGCGAAACCGTTGATAGTGATAATGATGGTGTTGGCGATAATTCTGACGCTTTCCCCAATGATGCCAGCGAAACTGATGACGCAGATAATGATGGTGTTGGCGATAATGCAGATGCTTTCCCTAACGATCCAAACGAAACTGATGATCTAAATAACAATGGCATTGGTGACAATGCTGATGCCAACAGCATAACAGTTCCTCTTTCTGATTACTGCGCGTCACCGCTTTTCCATCTCGGAATCGATGGTGAAATCCAAAGTAAGGTCGATTTGACTATAGAAAATGTTGGCAATAATACCGTTCAAGTATCAATTACCAGTTCTGATTCTAGTGCGGTAGATGCCTTAATTGTCGAAGGTGGCTCAGGTGCCAGTATGGTTGATGACACTGGCGTTAGTAGCGGGACCTATGCCAAGCTTTTATCTTGGTCTAATGCTATGCCTGAGACCACAACCTTAACCATTCTGTGGAGTAAGACTTCATCGGGTGGCAATTGGATTAGAAGAGACATCTCCGTAGTAACAGTGGCTACCTGTAGTGGTACTTCAGCAGGAACTGGTAATAACAACGGCTCAGGTTCTAATGGAGACAATTCAGGTGGAACGGATACCGGCACTGGTAATGACGATGTTATTTACCAACCATCTCCCGTTATTATTGATGAAGTTAATGTTTCCTACATTGCATTATCAGGTGATGACCAGCAGCCTATGCTAGTGGGTGGCGCCGGTTCCTCTCAGCCTGGATACGCGCTGTATGTTTTCGATTCTGATACTGTGAATGGTACTACTAGTAATTGTAACGGTGGCTGTGCAAATGCTTGGCCTCCGTTGCTGGTAACAGATGACACGCCTTCTGGTGTTCTGGGCCTAAGTTCAATTACACGGGATGATAATTCTGAGCAAGTCATTTATCAGGGTAGACCCCTGTACTTCTACGCGGGTGATAATGCTGTAGGGGAATTTAATGGTGATAATGCACCGGGATGGCACTCGGTTGTTTATCAGGAAGTGGGTGATGTTCAGATGCTTTATGGTGCTAACACAGCTCTAGAGCCAGCGACATCATTTGAAACTGATGAGGGTGTAATCGTTACTCGTCTTGCCGATCGCGGCCGGGACCGTCATGCAAAAGATTCAGGTATACAGGATCATTATGATCATTATCTTGCCCACTACTGGCAATATCGCACCATGCGTATTCAGCTCGAAGATTATGTCCCAGCCGGTCAAAGTCTTATTAAAGTGACATGGATTACAGAGTCTGCTTTAGGTGCTAAAGAATTCCGCGTTTGGTACTCAGGTCAGAATACCTCGGGTCAGTTCTGGTTTAATCCCCAGCCAGTGGGTGCGCAAGCTAACCCTAATGAACCAGGTGTTACCTATCATGGTTCGGGTGAATGGGATAATAACTTCGAACGAATTGGCGCTGGTGGTGAGCACAAATATACATTGAATATTGTGACGCGCTGGCAGTTAGGTGGCCAAATTCAAGAGCCCCTACAGTTGGGTATGGATATGGAATTCGAGGCGAGTATGTTCCTCATTAATCCTCCTGCCGGTTCACGTTTAAATTATTATGGTACTAGTTTTGTTTACAGAATTGGAGAGCAGGGTATTCGTCCATTTGAATGGCAGCCAGGCCAACAGGATGGAACGCCTATTCCCCAGCGTGGTCTAAGCGGTGGTGGTACTACATTAGGCTACAACTATACCAATGAGCCAGCAGGGCGATTTATGCAAATGGCCACTAATATGGCGCCAGGTAATGCTGAATCCTTTGTACTGGGCCGTCGCGTTCATCACACGAGTTTTTTAACTGGTGTTCACGGTGAACGTCACGATAATCCTGTTTGGACTGAACATCAGAATAAATCTGGAACACATTATATTAATGAGTCCTGTGCGGGTTGCCATGTTCGCAATGGTCGCGCCCTAGTGGCTGATGTCGGTGGCTCGTTGGATAAATGGGTGTTTAAGGTAGGTGATGCCAATGGCAATCCTATGAGCTCAATTGGTAGCGTACTTCAGACCGCCAAAGTTGGTAATGCCACTTCAGAGGGTTCGGTTACTTTAGGCCCATGGACTAATATTTCTCAGGGTGAATTTGCAGGATTACGTTCGCCTAATTATCAATTCACTAATGTTGCACCGCCGCAGTTCTCAGCGCGAATTGCCCCTTCATTGGTGGGTATGGGATTACTTGAAGCTGTAGATGAAGCAACCATACTTTCTTGGGTTGATGAGAGCGATGAAAACACTGATGGAATTTCAGGTCGTGCCTCTATGGTCGCAGACCCTGAAACTGGAGAAACACGCTTAGGTAGATTCGGCTACAAAGCAGCAACTTTCAGTGTTAAACATCAGGTGGCTTCCGCTTTTAATACGGATATGGGTGTAATGACCTCAATGATTCCAAACCCTGATTGTGGCAGCGAGCAAGCTAGTTGTGGTAACTCGGGTTCTGAAATCGCCGATGAGCATGTTAATAACCTAGTGAAGTACGTTTCTCTTCTTGGTGTGGGTGCCCGTCGTGACTATGGCAATCAAACAGGTGAAACTATTTTTGAAGACATTGGCTGTGCCGGTTGTCATAGACCTTCAATGGTTACTAGTAATAGTCACCCATTGGCTGAGTTGCGTGGGCAGACTATTTATCCATACACTGACCTTTTACTTCATGATATGGGTGAGGGCTTAGCCGATACCCTTGCTGAGGGTGATGCTAGTGGCGCTGAATGGCGAACCGCACCTCTCTGGGGGCTAGGGTTGGCTAAAAATGTAATGCTAGGCGACGCCAAAGGTAATGACTTAGTTTCAGAGGCTCGTGATTATCCAGCCGATCTTAATCGAATTGGATACTTGCACGATGGTCGAGCGCGAACCATTGACGAAGCAATTCGCTGGCATGGTGGTGAAGCACAGGCTTCAAAAGTTGCTTATGAAGGCTTGAGCGATACTCAACGTAATGCAGTACTAGATTTCCTAGACAGTCTCTAAGATAATCGCTTTAGAAATACTTAGAATTGACACTAAAAAATTAGTCCCGTTTATTGGACAAGAAAAAGGGTTGTAATGTTACTAATAAAAAATTTGATTAATTTGTTTATTTGCGTAAAAAGTCACAGTATAAAATTTTTTTTTGTACTGTTTGCCTCTTTTTTACTCTGTGCTAATGCCAGTGCCGAGATTGATTTTCAGTACACATTCGGTGGATCTGAACGTTTTGATGGTAATAACTTCAGAATATCTTCCGGTGCCGAATCTTGGGCGGGTTTTGCGGCAAATTTAGATAACACTAATCCCTTTACATTTCCCTACGGCGGGGCTGTTTCTTTTACAGCTTCTCTGGACACTGGTGGATCAGCTGATCTAAGATTTAAATTTGAGAAACAAAGTCATCCCAATACTGACCCTTCTTTTTATACTAGCTGGGTTACTGTGGATAGTGTTGTTGGACGTATTTACACGGTTGAAATACCTGCTCAATCATCTGCTAATACCTATCAAAGCTTTTTGCTCTACCTTGAGCAAAATAATACTTTTGTAATAACAGATGTCGTCGTGTCTGCCAATACCGATCCTAGTTGTCAGACTGTAAATTCAGCTACTGAAATTTTTATTGAGGCAGAATGTTACGTCTCGACTACAGGGATTGTTCAGCTTGAAACCACCACAGATGTTGGTGGTGGAAAAAATGTCGGATATATCGAGCAATTTGATTCATTGATTTATTCACTTGATGTCCCTCAAAGTGGAAATTTTCAACTAAGCTATCGAATGGCAAGCCCTGCGGGCAGTTCAGTTGGATATAACGTGAGGGTTGATGGTCAGTTGGTTGATGTCTTTTCGGTACCAGTTACCAATGGTTGGCAAAACTGGCAAACTGTGGAAGGTCGAGTTATTTCACTAGATGCTGGAGTTCAAACGCTACAGCTTGAAGCCAACGGTGCAGGAACCAATATTAATTGGTTCTCTTTAACTCAAACAAATACTGCCGTTGATACTCCACCGGCGGATATCGATGAAAGTAGTAACTGGCAACCCATAGATTCATCTAAATGGTTTCACCAAACTCAACTGCCTAATGGTTGGGGTTGGTATAACAGTGAACAACAGCACTATACCGATGAACTTGAAAATTCATATACAAGCAACGGTACACTTAAAATTGTTGCTAAACGGGAAAATTACTCAGATCAAGGGCATACAAAGCCCTTCACATCAGCGAGATTAAATTCAAAGTTTGCCTTTAAATATGGCAAAGTTGAATTTAGAGCAAAAATGCCAACCAACAATGGTGCTGGTAGTTGGCCGGCAGTATGGTTGCTGAATAGAACTGTAACTGAACCCGGAAACTACTGGGGGACTCAAGGCTTTGCAAGTACCAATTGGCCAGCCTCTGGTGAGATTGATATCTTAGAGCACTATAGCAAAAATCACGGCTACGCCTCGAGTGCAATGCATACAACATCCAGTAATGGTGGCACTGTCAATACTAATGGACGTTGGATTTCTAATATTTCTCAATACCATACTTACAGCATGGATTGGAATGCTGACAGAATTATTTTCAAAATTGATGGCATAGAGCATTATCGCTATAACCCATCAGTTAAAAATGCCCAAACATGGCCTTTTAATGACCACTTCTATCTGATATTAAATGTCGCGGTTGAAAGAGAAGAAACTACCTCTGACTCTTTTAATAGTGCTACCATGGAACTTGATTATATTCGCGTTTATCACCACCAAACTGATGAGTTACTTTGGTCCGACGAGTTTAATGTATCTGATTCAGACAGTGACGGTGTAAATGATGATGTCGATGCTTTTCCTAATGATCCCAGCGAATCTGTAGATACTGATAATGATGGTATTGGCAATAATGCTGATACTGACGATGATGGTGATGGAGCAGCAGATACAAATGATGCCTTTCCATTAGATAACACAGAATCTTTGGATACCGATTCAGATGGTATTGGCAACAATGTCGACAATGATGACGATAATGATGGCACCCTAGACGCATACGATGCACTTCCACTAGATGCTAATGAGACTCTAGATACCGACTTAGATGGTATTGGCAATAACGCGGATACAGACGACGATGGTGATGGTGTAGCTGATTCTCAGGATGCATTTCCCCTTGATAGTAATGAATCACTAGACACTGACAACGATGGTATTGGTAATAACACGGATACTGATGATGATGGTGATGGCATTTTAGATGCTGATGATACTGAGCCCTTGAATCCTAATAACTATGATGATTATCAGGTTATTTCTGTGGCTAACTCACCCAGTGCCGCTCGTGGTCGTAGCATCACATTGGATATTAGCTATGATGTGACTTCTAATGATAATCAGCTGACTGGGTTAGGGCTTCGATTACATTACGATAGTACTAAACTAGAGTTTGCTGGGGTTAATAATGTTCTAACCACTGATAATATTATTAATGGTGATGCAAGTCAGCCCGATGATGATAACTATGACTCAAATTCAGCCACAGACAAGTTCGTTTCATTAGCTTGGGCTTCATTATTTGGTAACTGGCCAAATGTAGAATTGCCCTCAACGCTATTCTCGATTACTTTTACTGTTAGTAATGATATTGCTACTAATAGTATTGAAAGTACAACTATTGGTTTCTCGAAGTCCAGCAATGCACAGGGTTATGGTTTTTCTGCATCTGATTATGACTTGCAAATTATGCCGGCCACTTGGGATTTTGACTCTAATGGAACCGCTGATGCGCTTACAGATGGTCTGTTAATGTTAAGACATACTTTTGGGCTTGAAGGTGAAGCCTTAACCGGTGGAGCTATCGCATCAGATTCTACAATGTCTTCGGCTGAAGTAGAAAATGCACTAGGTTCGGCCATGATGATTGCAGATATTGATGATGATGGGACTATTGATGCGTTAACTGATGGCTTGCTATTGCTAAGACATCTATTTGGCTTACGTGGTGATGAACTTATCAGTGGAGCGGTTTCCCTTTCAGCCGTTAGGTCATCGCATTCAGATATTTCCGATTATATTATGAATCATATGCCTGATGCGGTAACAGCTGAAGATACAACAGCACCGCAAATTACATTAAATAGTGATGCCATATACCCATTAGCATTTGATGTTAATTATATTGAGCCAGGTGCCATCGCTACTGACGATCGAGATGGAGAAATTGAGGTTACTGTTTCTGGCGCTGTGGGTAGTACCATTGGTAGCTATGATTTGACCTATACAGCCACAGATGCTGCCGGTAATACTTCCTCTGTCACTCGAACAGTAATTGTTGACATTCCACCATCCATTAGTAGCATTGAACTGTTAAGTACCAATAATCCCAGCCTCAATGACGATATTATTTTTGAAATGAATGGCACTACCTTCTCGGGTCGGGTCTCTCAAAATATAGCAGTCAGTGATCTCTATACCACTTTTACTCACGATGGTGCCACAGTGTCTGTAGCAGATGTTGAGCAAACCACGGGCTCTACTGCTAATGATTTTACCGAGTTAGTTGAATATAAAGTCAGTAAAGCCAATGGCGTCAGTAAAACCTACACCGTGGATCTGATGAAGTTTACCGGCTTACCCATTGTAAATATCCAGACGGATAATAATCTTCCTATTGAATCAAAAGACGATTACATCACGGGAACAGTTACAGTTGATGGTGGTCGTGGATTTGAGAATCTTGATAGCACCATTATGGAGATAAGGGGCAGGGGTAATTCAACCTGGGGAAATCCCAAAAAACCCTATCAAATGAAGTTGGATAGCAAGGAAGAATTCCTTGATATGCCGAAACAGAAGAAATGGATCTTTTTAGCGGAATATTCGGACAAATCACTACTAAGAAATACCATTGCTTTTGAACTAGGATATTTGAGTACTCTCGATTGGACGCCTAAATCCGAGTTTGCCGAGGTTTATATTAATGGTGAATATAATGGAACCTATAATGTTTCCGAGAAAGTCGAGGTAAAATCTGCGCGCGTGGACATAGGCGATGAGGGTTTCTTGCTTGAAAAAGACACTAATGTTCAAGACAGGGTAGATCCAGACGATGTCTACTTTAATACCAGCGCCTATCAAAATGAAAATATTATTGTTATCAAAGAGCCCGGCATTGATCGCATTGATCAAAACGATTTCGCTTTTGAGCAAGATTCACGTTTTATCTACATAAGAGATCATATCAATGCTTTTGAAACGGCTCTTTTTGGTAATGATTTTGCAGATCCTGTTAATGGTTATGCCAGTTTCATTGATGTAGATAGTTTTATTGACTGGTTTCTAATTAATGAAATTTCTAAGAATGTTGATTCAAGACAATTCTCAAGTATTTATTTTACTCATATTCCGGGTGAAAAAATTAAGATGGGACCCCTGTGGGACTTTGATCTTAGTTTTGGCAATATGGACTATGGTGACCCACAGTATACTGATGGTTGGCATGTTCGCTATCATGCATGGATAAATCGCTTGCTAGATGACCCGGCGTTTGTATCGCAGGTACAGAACAGATTTACTAATCATTATCTTGCCAACAAGCAATATATTCTCGATAAAATAGATGAGCAGGCAGAGCGTTTGAAATGGTCGCAGCAAGAAAACTTTAGTAAATGGCAAATTTTAGGCGTCTACGTTTGGCCTAATCCCATTGTTTGGGATACCTATGATGAAGAGGTGCATTATCTAAAGATGTGGTTTGAAGAGAGAATGAATTGGATTCAAGGCAATATAGGCTCCATTTAATCATTATGTAATACTTTAAAAACCTCCTTTTGGAGGTTTTTTTATGCTAGCTAAAAAGGATATTATTTATATCTATGGTGATTTAACATATTTAAACTCACCCAGATTTAGCTATAATTCCGTAAAATTAATTAATATTTGGTATTGTTGAAACTTAACGATTAAAAAATAAGGTAACTTACATGTCTAATCACAAAGCGTTAAATATGTTGGGTCGCTCTGGCAACCCCTCATTAAATGCCCAAACCTTTGCCAATAGTGCTAAAGATGCAAACTTTAGCAACTATGTACCAACTGCAACAATGACCTTAGAGGGCACAGTAAACAAAACTGGTATTTTACTGGCACTGGTTGTGATCTCCGCCTTTTACACATGGTCAGAGTTCTTTTCTACGGGTAATCCTGCAAGCGTTATGCCGCATGCTATAGGTGGTGCTATTGTCGGCTTCATATTGGCGCTTGTGACCATATTCAAAAAACAGTGGTCGGGTACAACAGCCCCTTTGTATGCTATCGCTGAGGGTTTATTCCTTGGTGCTATCTCAGCTATTTTTGAAGCCCAATACCCAGGGATTGTGATACAGGCCGTAGGGCTAACACTGGGTACATTAGCTTCATTACTGTTCCTTTACAAAACTGGCATAGTAAAGCCCACCGAAAACTTCCGACTTATGGTTACTTCAGCCACTATGGGTATAGCCATGCTTTACCTAGTTAGCATGCTAATGAATATGTTCGGCTCTGGCGGTATTGGGTTTATTCATTCTAATGGCTTATTCGGTATTGGCTTTAGCCTATTTGTGGTGGCTATTGCCGCCTTAAACCTGGTTCTAGACTTTGACTTTATCGAGCAGGGCTCAGAGATGGGCGCACCTAAATATATGGAATGGTTTGGTGCATTTTCTCTAATGGTTACCCTGATATGGTTGTATCTTGAGATGCTTCGCCTATTAGCCAAGCTAAGAAGCCGTTAATGGACGCTAATACAATTGTATTTGGCGGTATATCCATACTGTCCTTAGCGGTTTTTTTCTATCTAGGGCGCTTTAGAGCCTCATCAAAACAAAGAAATAGAGAAGACCGGATTGATTGGTCTTCTCGCAAGTTCTCGCTTTGGAAGATCTTTCTTTATAGCCTAGTGACGGTTGGTGGCATAGTTCTGCTGACGCAGTTTTTTTAAGCAAGAACCTTTATAAATACCCCTCTAATAAATAATCCTTTAAATACCAGCCAAAAAAAACCTCCCGAAGGAGGTTTCTCTAATATGGCGGTGGGATAGGGATTCGAACCCTAGATAGGCTATTAACCTATGCCAGTTTTCAAGACTGGTGCATTCAACCGCTCTGCCATCCCACCTTATTCTTTTGTCAAAAGCTGATTTTGAATCAAGGCGCAGATTATACCGCGCCTTTCCTCGGTGACAAGCTAGAATTGCTATTCTGGTGCAATTTCTTTTGCTTTTTCTTCAGCTTTGCGTTTTTGTCGCGGATCATTGGATGCTCGCGCCACAGTTTCAGTCTTTTCTTTTACCTCAAGCGGGGCGTTTGATGTTGCTGGCGCACCTTTTTTGGAAGCTCGACCTTCTGAGCTGACTTCTACCTTAGCGGTTGCTTTGGGCTTCTTCCTTGGGTCATTACTGGCGCGGGCAACCGTCGAGTTGTCATTTGTTGAAGACTCTGACTGTTCTGCTTTGGCTTCAGCAGGTTTAGCCTTTGGCTCAGCTTTGGCTTTGGCTTTTGGCTTGGCTTTTGGCTTGGCTTTAGGTTTGGCCTCTGTTTCAACTTCAGTGCCTGTTGCCTCGGGGCTGCTACCTTCTGTCGCTGCTGCTGGCTTTGGTTTGGTGGCTCGACGTTTACGTTTTGGCTTAGCTTCTGCGTTAGCTCCATCAGTTGATGCAGCATCAGTACTAGGCTTGCTTTCTACAGGCTTTGCTTCTGTATCTCTAGCAGCTGGTGCATTTTCATCAGTTTTAGCCGCAGCGGGACGTCTACGACGTTTTGGAGCTTCTTTAGGTTTAGCTTCTTCAGTAGGCGAAGCTTGAGGTGCTTTGTCTTCTGTTGGCTTTACTGGTGCATCAGAAGTGGCCGTATCAACTGCTTGCTGATCATTTTTATTTTCAACTAACTCTTGCGAAACATCCTGACGACGTCTGCGTCTACGTGGGCCGCGCTTACGATCATCTGGTCTACGCTGAATGCCACTCTCATTCTTGCTGTTAGCATTGTTTTCAGCCGCTTCTGCAGGTTTGTTATTGCTGTCCTTTTTAACCTGATCATTTTTCTGATTACGCTGATTACGATTTTTAGAACGATTATCGTTCTGACGTTGATCATTGCGATTATCTTTATTGTTAGAGTTTTCAGATTTACCCTGATTATTTCGATCACCACCACGACGTGATTGATTATCATTGTTGCGGCGTTGATTGTTTTGCTTGTCGCGTCGCTGTTGCGAACCGCGTCTATTGTTAGGGCGAGATTGTTTTTTAGGCGCTTTCTCTTTGTCTTCTTCGCTATCACCAAACATACTGTTCCATAAGCGCTGAACAAGACCTGTTTGTTTTTTTGCAACCTCTATCTGTGGGGCAGGGACGTTGGGCACAATTGTCTTAACGGCCGGTGTAGGTAAGGTTTGTACAGTTTGATTACCCTCAGCTTCAACCGTTAGATCTGGCTTGCTAAGTTCATTGGCCATTTTATAGCTGAAATCTGAGTCATCATCGTCCTGTGTGCGAATTCTAACCACTTCGAAGTTAGGTGTTTGCATTTCAGAATTGGGTAGCACGGTAATCTTAATAGTATTTCTAGTTTCAATACTGGTGATTTCACTGCGTTTTTCGTTGAGCAAGAAGGTGGCTACAGAAATGGGCACAATGGCTCTAATCTCGCGGCTGTATTCTTTTTGTGCTTCTTCTTCCACCAGTCTAAGAATAGAAAGGGCAAGTGATCTGGTACCACGAATAGTGCCCTGACCATTACAGCGCGGGCAGATTTTAGACATGGTTTCTTCAAGGGATGGACGCAGTCTTTGACGAGACATCTCCATAAGGCCAAAGCGCGATATACGACCCACCTGAACTCTTGCGCGATCAATTTCTAAGGCATCACGCATTTTGTTTTCAACGGCTTTTTGATGACGGTTATTTAACATATCAATAAAGTCGATAACAATAAGACCACCCACGTCACGCAGTCGCAATTGACGAGCAATCTCTTCTGCAGCTTCAAGGTTGATGTTATAGGCGGTTTCCTCGATATCACCGCCTTTTGTAGCACGAGATGAGTTGATATCAATAGACACCATGGCTTCGGTTATATCGATAACGATAGACCCGCCAGAAGGTAGTGATACTTCACGTTCAAAGGCTGTTTGAATCTGATTTTCAATTTGGTAGCGATTAAATAGCGGGATTTCATCCTGGTAAAATTTAATCTTGCTTTTGAAGTCAGGCATTACAGTGCCGATAAAGGCTGCGGCTAATGCATAAGCGTCTTCATTATCAATAATAACTTCGCCTACATCCTGACGCAGATAGTCGCGAATAGCGCGAACAATCACATTACTTTCTTGGAATAAGAAGTGGGGTGCTTTTTTATTCTTAGCTTCATCGGTAATGGTACCCCAAAGCTGTAATAGATAATCCAAATCCCACTGTAGTTCTTGCGCGGCGCGGCCAATACCGGCTGTTCTTACGATAGCGCCCATACCCTCGGGTATTTCTAGTGTTCGCATAGCTTCTCGCAACTCTGCACGATCATCACCTTCAATACGTCTTGAGATGCCACCAGCACGGGGGTTGTTAGGCATTAGGACTAAATAGCGTCCCGCTAAGCTAATAAAGGTCGTAAGCGCCGCACCTTTTTGGCCGCGCTCTTCTTTTTCCACCTGGACTAATACTTCTTGGCCTTCTTTGATGGCATCAGCGATGCGAACACGTCCGCCGTCAGAGCTATTCTTTTTGAAATATTCTCTTGAGATTTCTTTTAGTGGGAGGAAACCGTGACGCTCAGCGCCGTAATCGACGAAGGCAGCTTCAAGGCTGGGTTCTACACGGGTTATTTTGCCCTTGTAGATATTAGATTTTTTTTGTTCTCTAGTTCTGTTTTCAATATCTAGATCGTAAAGTCTTTGACCATCGACCATTGCAACACGAATTTCCTCAGTATGAGATGCGTTAATTAGCATACGTTTCATATAAACACCTTAATAATTAAAGCGATATAGCAACGACTGGGGATAAGAGAGGGTAAGCCAGAAAAGGGCTTATAAGGGCTGTAGCGCCTATGGTAGGGCATTAAGCACTTGTTGGTGCTGTACTCAAAACTACTGAAGATAACTCTATCAGCGCTTTATTGAGTTCTATCTTGTTAAGATAAACTTATACCATATTCCGGCTAGGAGCCGACCTGAAAGGTTTTTTGCCAAAATAAATAGATTGAGTCAAAACCTTTCTTTAACATCTTGGTGACTGCCTAAGCTTAATCGCTTCTTAGTGGCGTCGTTTTCCGATGTTTTAAAACTCTTTTTCACCAGCTGAGCTTTATCAGCTTGTATTTAGGTTGTCTCCCAACTTGATGGCAAACAACAATAATTCTTTCTTAAATTTACGTTAATCTTTCAGTGGTTTTAGCCATTTGTGGGCTTAAAAGTACTGAAATCAACGGCATAGTAGCAATGATAGGCCATATCTTCAATCAATCCTTACTTTATTAGGACTTAATTGGCCTGAAAGGCTGTTTTTAGCGGCTTTTCTTGGTTTAAACACTGTTTTTTGAACAAATTGTTTAGGTTTATTTATGAATTATGCCCCAAGTGGCGGTATAATTTGCGGCTTAACTCCCCAAAATAAGTCAAACCATTGCAAAACTCTGATAAAAACAATCCTTTTAGTGCGGTGACCTTTCATGAGGTTGACGCTGAATACGCTGGTCAACGATTAGACAATTTTTTAATAAGACTGCTCAAGGGCGTTCCTAAGTCTCGTATCTATCGTTTATTGCGAAAAGGTGAGGTTCGGGTCAATAAGGGGCGTGTCAAAGCGGATACGCGCCTTGCTACTGGTGATGTGATTCGTGTAGCGCCGATCAGAGTTTCTGATAATTCATCTCAGGGTATGCCAGGCCGTCAAATGCGAGTGCGTCTTAACGAAAGTATTATCTTTGAAGATGACGGTTTAATTGTTATTGATAAACCCAGTGGAATGGCGGTGCATGGCGGAAGTGGGGTTTCCTTTGGGGTTATTGAGGGTCTCCGTGCAGATCGTCCTGAGGCTAAATTTTTAGAGCTTGTGCATCGATTAGATCGTGATACCTCGGGTTGCTTAATGTTAGCCAAGAGTCGAGCAGGCCTTGTTGATTTGCAAAAACAGCTACAGCAAAACCATATCAAAAAATCTTATCAGGCACTGGTAAAAGGAAAGTGGCCTAAAGGTAAGTCCACCATCAATGCGCCCCTTAAGAAGAATACGTTAGCTTCTGGTGAACGAATGGTGCGTGTTGACGTGGAGGGAAAGGCATCAGTCACGCATTTCTCTGTTGCCAAGCTATATAAGCAGGCCTCATTGCTTAATATTCGCTTAGAAACCGGCAGAACTCACCAGATTCGTGTGCATTGTCAGTTTTCTGATCAAGCCATAGCAGGGGATCCAAAATATGGTGATCAGGAATTTAATCAGCTGGTAAAAGGCTTTGGTTTGAAGCGCCTTTTCCTTCATGCCAGCTGCCTTGAGTTTAAGCATCCAATATCTAATGTAAGAATGAAAGTCGAAGCACCATTGCCCAGCGACCTACAAAATATTCTGGATAAGCTAGACTAATAAAATGAATCATAACTATAAACTGATAATTTTCGACTGGGATGGCACATTGTGCGATTCTGTCACTACCATTTCGACCTGTATTCAATATGCAGCTAAGCAGCAAGGGCTTCCTGTGCCTAGTTTTGCTGAGGCCTCAAATATTATTGGATTAGGGCTTAAAGAGGCGGTATCTTTCTTATTCCCTGATGCCGATGATCAGGTGATTGCAGGGGTTGTGCAAAGTTACTCTGATTATTATCGTCAAAAAAATGCCGGTCCCACGGATTTCTTTCCTCATGTGCTCGATGTTTTGGGCGAACTTAAACAGTCAGGCTATCTTATTGCCGTGGCTACGGGTAAAAGCCGTGCCGGACTGAACAGGGCTTTTATCGCTTCTAATATTGAAGACCTGTTTGATGATTCTCGCTGTGCAGACGAAACAGCATCAAAACCCGACCCCCTAATGTTGGCAGAATTACTAGAAAAGTTCGAAGTGACTGCTGATCAGGCCCTTATGGTGGGTGATACTGAATTTGATTTGGATATGGCGCAGCAGATTAATATGCCAAGACTGGGTGTTAGCTATGGTGCCCACGCTAAAGATAGGCTTTTAAAGTTTGATCTTGTTGCCTGTATTGACTGTTTTTCTGAGATTAAAAAATACATATAAAACAACCGATTATCATGGTTTTATAAACCTATATATTTAAATATTTATTGCTTGATTACTCAGCATCTTACGCACAAGTATAAGCGGCAGCCCAATTAAGCAGGTCGGATCGTTACTTTTAATTTGGTCAAATAAACTAATACCAAGACCTTCCGATTTAAAGCTGCCTGCACAGTCATAGGGCTGTTCTTTTTCTAAGTATGCCTTAATGTCTGTATCAGAAAGTTGTCTAAAAATAACCTCAGTAGTACTCACTTCAGTGATTTTTGTAATAGTGCCGTTAGATGATTGCTTTGCTAATGTAACGCCACAATGAAAATAAACGCTTTTCCCTGATTGAAACTGTAACTGTTGATATGCCTTTTCATAATTGCCCGGTTTTTCTAATATCTTTTTCTCTACTGAACCCACTTGATCAGCCCCTATAACCCATGAGTCAATGTTTAAAGTAGTTATTGCGAGTGCTTTTTGCTCAGATAGCCGCTTCACTAATTCTATGGGTAATTCGCTGGCTAGAGGGGATTCATCAATGTCAGCTGACAAAGCTTTAAACTCTATGCCTAGCCGTTCAAATAATGATTTTTTGTAGCTTGATGAAGATGCCAGTATTAATTGTTCACTCATGGGTTACTTTCTCAGCAGCTTAATTATTGTTTTTGTGGCTATTTTAAGCATTTTTCTTTGACTATTCACAGCCTTAACCCTATTATGCGCGCCTAACTTAATACCGTCGAAGATTATGTCACTACCGACTCAAATAGATCCTCGGAAATTAGCGTTGCAGGGAATCACCTTAGAAGGTGAATTTTTTGCAAAACATCTTCCAAGGTTAAGCGCATCAGTTGAAGCTGTTAACAGCTCTTTAAGTGCAACTTTAGAGTTTACCCGTGATCAGTCTAGGCAACCTTTAGTGAAGGGTGAAGCCAAGATTTCTGTTGATGTAATTTGTCAGCGTTGTCTAGACCCCATGAGTATTGAGATTAAAGCAGCTATTGCTTTACAGGTTATTTGGTCCGAGGACCGTATAGCTAATGTATCACCCGACTATGAGCCTTGGATTGTAGTTGATAAGATAGCTGATTTAGCGGTTGTGCTTGAGGACGAGCTGTTACTGGCTCTACCGATTGTGAATTATCACAACCCAGGTGAATGTACAGGTAATGCCGTTGTTTCAAAGGCTACTACTATTACTACTAATGATGAAGATGAGGAGGCTGTCGCTGATAGCCCCTTTAGTGTTTTAAAGCAGCTTAAGCACTAGCAGCTGTTTAATTGATAAGGAGAGAACCCCATGGCTGTTCAAAAAAGTCGAAAAACTCGTTCAAGACGTGGTATGCGTCGTTCGCACGACGCACTAACTTCAGCAACTGTATCTACAGATGCTACTAGTGGTGAAAAGCATCTTCGTCACAATGTGACTGCCGATGGTTTTTATCGTGGTCGCAAAGTGGTTGAATCTGACGCTGAATAATTCTGCGGTCTTGTGACCATGGATGTAAAAATCTCCATAGATGCCATGGGCGGTGATTTCGGCCCTAAAGTCACTATGGAGAGCCTCAAGCAAGTTCTTGGCTCGAGCCTTGATGTTCGCGCCTCTGTCTTCGGTGATAGAGCTGTCCTTCGTTCTTTGATTGATGGCACTTTCCCTTCTGATCTTCAATCAAGAGTTGATATTGTCCACTGTGACACAGTTGTTGATTGCGACGAAAAACCTTCTACAGCTCTTCGTACCAAGCAGGATTCCTCTATGGGTCAAGCTCTGAGTGCTGTGGCCACGGGTAATTCACAGGCTTGTATTAGCGCGGGTAATACCGGTGCACTAATGGCTTTAAGCCTTCTTTATTTAGGGTTGCTCCCTGGTATTTCTCGTCCTGCTATCTGTGCTGAGATTCCTACAGCCTTGGGTAATAAGCTTATG
>Ga0213863_10001487_pt1 | contig 17005 bp, 17 predicted proteins | sample PICome_8_FD_160128 | JGI IMG/M metagenome (GOLD analysis project Ga0213863, IMG submission 160128) | Coastal seawater microbial communities near Pivers Island, North Carolina, United States - PICO497 | ecosystem: Environmental > Aquatic > Marine > Coastal | place: USA: North Carolina... | reverse complement strand
TAGAGCAGTTTGGAAACCAAGATTACCAATATGCAAATTAAAAGTTCTACAATCTTGTGCATTAGAGCAGTTTGTTGCATCACTTGTTGCAGTACCGTCTGCAATATCAAATTTCCATTCAGCGTTACCAATTAGTGACATTGAACCTAAATTTTCTTTGAATTTGATACCTAGTCTACTTTTTTGACCATTATCTCTAATAGAATCAACTGAGTTAGCTGAACCAGTAGACATATGATCATATCCTACATAAAGACGCCCATAAAAGTGCACGCCACTACCAGATTTCATTGCTGATGCAGAATTAGAAGAACTCTTCATTTCTCCATGTCCACCTGCGACAGCCATTGATGAAACAGCCATAAACATAGCTGCTGTATATAATTTATTCATTAAAACTCCCCGTTTAATTGTTATGTGTTATGAGGTATTTTGACATATTAATCACTAAATTCAAGGTATTTGAGCCATAATAAAGCATATATTTACTAATATAGTGCATAAAAACCAAGAATAATTATAGATATCATAAACAATATATTAGAATGTTCTTTTATTCTATAATTGATCGCATGAAAAGTTTTTTAATGAATACATATAACAGGAAGAAAGTATCTTTTATAAAAGGTAATGGGGTGTATTTATGGGATGATCAAAATAATAAATATTTAGATGCATTGTGTGGCTTAGCAGTTACTAGTCTAGGTCATTCTCATCCAGATATCTCAGCAACAATTAATGAACAGTCTAAAACATTAATTCATACCTCAAATGCCTTTATAATCAAACAACAAGAAAAACTTGCAGAAAGACTTTGCAAATTAACTGGTTTAGCAAATGCTTTTTTTTGTAATTCTGGTGCAGAAGCCGTAGAAGCGGCAATTAAGATTGCAAGAAAATATGGAAATGATCAACATATAAAAAGTCCTAAAATTATTGTTATGGAAAATAGTTTTCATGGTAGAACATTAGCCGCCCTTTCTGCAACGGGTGGAGAAAAAGCGCATAAAGGTTTTTATCCTCTTATAGATGGATTATTAAGAGTTCCATATAATAATATCCAAGAAATTGAAAAACTTGCAAAAGAAAATAATGATATTGTTGCGGTATTACTTGAACCAATACAAGGGGAAGGTGGTATAAAAATTCCAGATGATGATTACCTGCCTAAATTAAGATCACTTTGTGATACAAATAATTGGTTACTTATGATTGATGAAGTCCAATCCGGTTTTTGTAGAACAGGAAAATGGTTTGGTTATCAACATAGTAAGATTATACCGGATGTAGTAACAGTCGCCAAAGCTCTTGGCAACGGTATTCCAATAGGCGCATGTTTGACTAATAAAAAATCTTCAACTGTTTTAACTCCAGGAAGTCATGGCTCTACATTTGGTGGCAACTTTTTATCTACGTCAGTGGGACTTAAGGTTTTGGATATAATGAGAGACAAAAACTTATCCAAAAATGCTAGGTTAATGGGATTATATATAGACAAAGAATTAAAAGAGAAACTTGCTGAATATAGTATAGTTAAGGATATTAGATGTAGAGGTCTTATGATTGGAATTGAACTTAAAGTGAAATGCTTAGATCTCGTCGAAGAAGCTTTGAAGAACAGCTTAGTTCTAAATGTCACGAAAGAAAACACTATAAGAATGTTACCACCATTAATGATTAATAAATCAGAAGTGGATACAATCGTAAATACTATATGTAAAATAATAGGTGAGATAGAGTATGAGTAAAGTTAGACATTTTAGATCTTTGTTGGATATCAATAAACAAGAGTTCATAAGAATAATAAAGAGATCTATTGAATTAAAAAAAGAGGCTACTGCTGGCACAGTTGATAAGTCATTATCTGGTAAAACTATGGCAATGATTTTTAAAAAAAACTCTACTAGAACTAGAGTTGCTTTTGAAAGCGCTATGACAACAATGGGTGGACATGCTATTTTCTTATCGTCAGATTCCACTCAACTAAGTCGCGGAGAAGAGCTTTCTGATACGGCAAAAGTACTCTCTGGAATGGTAGATATTATTATGGTTAGAACCCATGATCATAATGAAGTTCAGGAACTTGCTTTAAACTCAACAGTCCCTGTAATAAATGGGTTAACGGAGAAATTCCATCCATGCCAGCTTTTAGCAGATATGCAAACTTATTATGAGGAGAAGGGTTCAATCGAGGGTAAAAAAGTTGCTTGGATTGGAGATGGTTGTAATATGTGTAATTCTTATATCAATGCAGCTAAGATATTAAATTTTCATCTAAAGATTGCCACTCCTTTTGGTTTTGAGCCAGATAAATCGACATTGGATTTAGCCAAGGATAATGTTGAGCTGTGTGATTTGCCTGGTAAGGCGGTCGAGGATTGTGATCTAGTAACAACAGATGTTTGGTCGAGCATGGGTGATGAAGGGGAAGCAGAAAAAAGAAAAGTACTATTTAAAGGGTATCAAATAAATAAACATTTGTTTGAAAAAAGTAAAAGTGATTCTATATTTTTACATTGTCTGCCTGCACATAGAGGAGAAGAAGTTGAATCTGATGTTATTGATGGGTCAAGAAGCAAGGTCTGGCAACAGGCACATAATAGACTATATACAAGTAAGGCATTAATAGAATTCTTGCTAGAAGAATCAAGAGACTAAATATAATTTAGTTTTTCTATCAATTTCATTTTTTCTATGTTTGAGTCACAATTGATGATCTTATTACTAATTCGAGCCAGTTTAGTCATATTTGAATTGATAATAATATTTTTAATTTCTGGTATAGCACTTGGATGCATACTAAATGCTCTCAAACCTAAACCGAGCAGTAGTTTTGTATAATTTGGATCGCCAGCCATTTCACCACATAATGAAACTGGTATTTTATTCTTAATACCTGCATTAATAATATTCTTTAGTAAGGATAATACTGCAGAGTTAATTGGATCATATAAATAATTGACCTCATCATCAACTCTGTCTATGGCTAGAGTATATTGAACTAAGTCATTGGTGCCTATTGAAAAAAAGTCTACATGTTTAGCAAACTTATTTGCTAGAACTGCGCATGATGGTATTTCTACCATTATCCCTACTTGAATATCTTTATCAAATTTTTCTCTCTCTTTAACCAACGATCTTTTAGCAGCCAGTATTAATTCTTTAGCTTTATGTATTTCAGATATTGTGGTTATCATAGGCAGCATAATTTTGACATTACCTAGTTTGCTGACTCGTAAAATAGCTTTAATTTGATTTATAAAGACATTATTATAGTTCAAACTATATCTTATTCCCCTTAATCCTAGAGCAGGATTTCTAACTATTGATCCAGTTTTTATGTTTTCCGGAACTTCTTTATCAGCGCCCATATCAAGTGTTCTGAAATAAACTGGAAGTTTACCCATTTTTTTTACAATTTTCTTATATGCTTCATATTGTTCTTTCTCTGACGGGAAATCATGTCGATCAACATATAGATATTCTGTTCTAAATAATCCAATACCATCAGCTTTTTTATCTCTTATGATTTTCAATTCTTGAGGTAATTCTAGATTTGCCATTATTTCAATTTTAGTTTCATCAAGAGTTATATTATTCCTATTTAATATACTAGAAAGATCCTTTTTATTTTTCTCTTGCTTTTTTTTGAGCTGTACATAATAATTTTTGATTTTACTATCCGGATTGATTATTACTATTCCTTGTTCTCCATCTAATATTAAGTCGTCACCATTTTTGATTATACTCAGAACATTTTTTACCCCAACAGTAGAGGGCAGTTCAAGACTTCTTGTTAATATAGAGCTATGAGAAGATCTGCCGCCAAATTCTGAAACAATACCTAAACTATTCGAGTCATAGGCTAAGACCACATCGGAAGGACTCAGATCGTCTGTTACAATAATTAAATTTGTCAGGCTTTTTTTTGAACTAGATGATGATTCCTTTTTTAATTTAAGATTTTTTATAATCATTTTCACTACATGATTAACATCATCTATTCTCTGCTTGATGTATGTATCTTCAATATCATTAAAAGATTGCTTGATTGAGAGATATTCATTATGTATCGCCCATTCAGGTGAATTGAGTTTTTCACTTATTCGATTCTTAATGTTGTTAATAAAACTTTTATCTTTAACCAACATAATATGTGTATCAAGAAATAAGCCAATATTATTTTTAATAGAAGGTTCAATTTTTTCTTTGATAGTTTCAATTTCATTTATTGTTAAATCTACAGAGTTAATCAGCTTCTTTATTTCTCTAGAAACATGCTCTTTTTTTATATATTTTTCTTTTATTATATTTTTTCCATGTTCTATCAAATAGCTTCTACCAATTGCAATTCCTTTTGATACGGGCAGACCTTTTAATAAAATTGGAGCTTTACTCTTCATGAAATTTATCCTTGATAAGAGATTCTAAGTTTTTTATTGCAATGCTTTCGTCTTTACCTGATGCAGTTATTTTAACTTCAGTCCCCTTTGGCGCAGACAACATTAATATTTTCATAATACTTTTTGCATCAGCACACTTATCATCTTTGATGATCTCTATAATAGAGTCATATTTATTTGTTAGAGTTACAATTTTTGCAGCAGCACGAGCATGTAACCCTAACTTATTATTAATTATTATTTTTTTTTCTTTCATATTTGATTTGAGTCACTCCATCTTTGCCGCCTTCTAGAGCTTTTTTTGTTATTTCTTTCAAATTTAGTGATGGATAATTAAATATATTCAATAGCATGGATAAATTTATTCCGGAGATTACATTCACATTTTTTCTGTGTGAAAAACTTTTAGCAATATTACTCGGAGTAGAACCAAACATATCTGTTAGAATTAATACACCATCTCCACTATCTAAAACTTTCACATATTGTTGAGCTAGATTGATCAAATCTATGGGTTGATCATAATGATCAATTGATAGCAACTCTGTTCTATACGGAACAGATCCATATGTGGACTTTGCCGCTAGCAATAGTTGAGCGCCTATATCATTATGAGTTAAAAGTAACAATCCTATATTCATTTCATATCTCTGTGCTTCACTAAAATATTATATTTCTTTCTTAACTCTTTGGATACATTTTCTGTAATATAAACCGATCTATGCTGCCCCCCAGTACATCCAATCGATATAGTTAAATAATTACGGTCACTTTTTAGAAATCTTGGGATCCATGTATTTAAGAATTTCACAATATTGGTTTTCATTTCTAGCGAAGCAGGGTCTTTTCTAATGAATGATTTTACTTTACTATCTATGCCAGATAGCGGTCTTAAACTTTTTTCCCAAAAAGGATTCACAAGGCATCTGACATCAAATACAAAATCGCTATCATTAGGAATATTATTCTTATATCCAAATGATTGTATTTGAATGAGTATGTCTTCTTTTTTATAGATGCACGAAAATCTTGTGCTTATTTGTTTTTTTAAATCTTGTGGTGATAGGTCATCAGTATCTATAATTAAGTTAGAGTTTTCTTTTAACCCTTGCATTATATTCATTTCCTTATTAATTGCATCTTTAAGATTAATTTTACTACTCGTGAGTGGGTGTAGTCGTCTTGTTGCATTAAATCTTGACAGTAATACTTTGACTGAGGAATGTAAAAAAATTGTAGTCGTTTTAATTTTCAGATCAGCTATTTTTTCATATAAATTATCTATAGACATTTTAAATTTTTTATCTAATTTTATGGATCTTATATCAATACTAATTGCAACTTTATGATAAGTTTTATCTTTTGGATCATTTACTCTCTCTAAAATAGTTATAATCATTTTGGGAGATAAATTATCAATACAAAAATATCCTTGATCTTCTAGAGCATGAAGAGCTATTGTTTTGCCTGATCCAGATAAACCAGTGATGATTATTAGTTTAGATTGGGACTTTTTCATATCTTTTTTAATTAGTCGCCATTTATAGTTAGCATAATATCACTTGCAGTATTTGCGGTGCGTATTTTTTCTCGAAATACTTGATTATCTAAGAGCGATGCTATTTTAGATAATAACTCTATATGCATTTTATTATTATCATTTGGAACAAATAATGACATTACAATGTCAACCTTGCTGTTATCTATTGAGTTAAAGTCTATAGCTTCCGTCAATTTTAACATTATAATTTTAGCGTTTTGAATACCTTCAATTCTAGCATGAGGTATTGCAATACCATTCCCGAAAGCTGTTGTACCCAACTTCTCTCTCTCATATAACTTTTGAAATATCTCATCTTTATTTGTTGATGTCAGTTCAGCCATTTTATTACTTATAACTTCTAAGGCATTTTTTTGACTTTTTGATTGGCAATTCATTATTATAGAATCTTCAGTTAAAAAATTAATTATTTCGCTCATATTTATTTAGTTTTCCTATATTTTGATGTTGGTATCAATAATGTTTCTCTATATTTTGCAACTGTACGTCTTGCAACTTTAATTCCATTTTCATTAAAGTTTTTTGATATATCAGAGTCGCTCAAAGGCTTGGTTTTATCCTCATTTGCAATAATTTTTGTTATCATTGATTTAATTGCTGTAGAGGATATCATTTTTCCATGATCTGTACTAATTTCTGATGAAAAAAAGTATTTCATTTCATAAACGCCCCTATGTGTTTGGACATATTTATTATTTGTACATCTAGAAACAGTTGATTCATGCATTTTAATTTCTAATGCTATATCTTTGAGTGATAATGGCTTCATTGCTATTTCACCTTGATTAAGAAAATCTTTCTGTTTCTGAAATATGGCTCTTGCTGTCTTGAGAATCGTGATATTTCTGTTATTGAGAGCTTTCAAAAAGAACTTTGCATCTTGTAAATTACTTTTCACATATTCTTGATCAGATTTACTTTTAATTTTTTCCATCAATTCTTTATATGCTTTATTAATTCTTATTTTTGGGTTTATCGAAGGATTTAATTCAACAACCCATTTAGAATCTCTTTTTACTACAATAATATCTGGCAGTATATGCTCATGATGTAATGTACCTGAAATAATATTTCCTGGTTTTGGGTTGAGGGATTTGATAATATCCTGCGCATCATTTTCTCTCTCAAATTCTGAAATAAAAGCATCAAAGTTCAACATAGTTGGTTTTATATCATCTTCTAATTTTTCAATCATATGTTTAGCTATTTCGTAGTCGTGATGATTTTTATGAAAATGTTCGAGTTGTATTAACAAACAATCTTTTAGTGAGGTTGCACCGATTCCTATTGGATCTAGATGTTGAATTTTATGAAGTACTGCAAATATCTCTTGAAAAGTAGTCTCTAAATTTCGTTTTAATAGTAAAAATATATCCTCAACAGTTTCTGTTAAAAATCCATCATCATTAATATAATCTATAATATTATATGCAATGAATTGATCTTGTTGTGACATAGATGATAAATTTATCTGCCACATTAAATATTCCCGAAGTGACTGATGTGATTCGGGAATTTGCTCATAGGCATCTTGATCTATTTCACTAGCTGAAGTAGGGTAACTTGAAGATAATATAGGAGCTTCTGATGAGACTTCAATATGCTCTGACGAGTTTTCATTCTCTAGAAATGGATTTTCAAGAATTTTATCTTCTATTTCTTTTTGTAAATCTATTGAATTTAGCTGCAACAATTTTATTGCAAGCTGGATTTGTTGCGTCATTGCTAGCTTATTAGTTATTGCTAAGCTTTGCTTTGTCTTGAGACTCATAATTTGAAGCTGTCGCCCAAGTATACGTTTTGAACAATTTTATCTTTAACAATTTTAGATGGTTGACCATATGCTATGACTTTTCCATCACTAATAATATAAGCTTCATCACATACTTTTAATGTTTCTCTAACATTATGATCAGTAATTAGGACGCCTATATCTGCATTTACAAGTTCTTTTATAATCTTTTGTATTTCTATGATTGAAATTGGATCTATTCCTGCAAACGGCTCATCCAACAATAAAAATTTTGGTTCTATAGCTAAAGCCCTTGCAATTTCTACACGCCTCCTTTCTCCACCTGATAAGCTGGAGCCATTATTATCAAGTATTTTTTCTATCTGCAATGTTGATACTAGCGACTCAAGTTTTGTTTGTCTTTGTTGAAGAGATAGATGTTTTCTAGTTTCGAGAATTGCCATAATATTATCTCTAACATTCAAGTTTCTAAATATAGATGGCTCTTGTGGTAGATAACTTATACCCAAGTCAGACCTTAAGTGCATTGGAAGATTAGTAATATCAGTATCATCTATTCTAATTAGACCACTATTACATCGTATTAGGCCTACGAGCATATAAAATGTTGTTGTCTTACCGGCTCCATTTGGACCCAATAAGCCAATAACTTTTTTGGCATCGAGATTTATGCTAACTTTATCAACAACTTTCTTATTATTGTATTTTTTAATGAGATCTGTGCAGTTTAGATGCATTATTTAACCTTTTTTGTTTTTAAGATTGTCTTAACTCTATTTTGTATCTGTATCTTATCATCTTGCCCTTCTTTTTTAAGTAAAACCCATGTTTTTTTATCAAGATCATACAGCATCATTTCCCCCTCTAGTTCCTCAGTACGATCATCAGTATTTGATAATCTCCTCGCATTAGAGAGTATCTTAATTTCTCCTAACTTCATATTCGCTATCACCCCATTTCCTGAAGTTTTAGAATTTGGTGTGGTTATAGTTGCAAATTCACTTGTTTCAATAATTTCCTGATCAGGATATATAATAGCTTTTGTTGTTACTATGTTAACTTCATTAACGTTATTTGTATCATATTTATTAAATATTACATTATCTTTTAGGTATATAGTTTTGAAAAGAGAGTCTGGGTCAAGTGCATGATCAGCTTGTATGACCCAAAATGATTCTTCAGATGATTTTATATTCATAAATGGCATTGTGACCTCTGATCTTAAACTATCCGGAAACTTCTCTAGCTTATCTCCGGAAAGTGTCCATATTAATTTTCCATTTATATCTGTTTCTGACATTTCAAAGTTATTTAAGAAATGATTAGAAACACTAGTATCCTTATTAAGTGAATTATAATTTAACGCTTCTGTTAAAATATTATTAATTAATAAAAAGGATGACAACAGGATTATAGTTATTAGAATAGTTTTCCTAGAAAATGTTTGGAGAAGATTATTTATCAGATTTTTTATCATTTTTTGCGAGAACAATCAAATCACAAGCATCTCTAACTGCGCCAAAACCACCGGGTCTTGGTGTTACCCAATCTGAGTAATCAGTTAATTTATTATAGTTTGCATTAGGTACTGTAATTGATAATCCAGCCTTTTTCATTAATTCAATATCCACTATATCATCTCCAATAAAGCAGACTTGTTCTAAGCTAAACTTTTTTGAAAATCTTTGCTCGAAATCTCTCAACTTGTCTCTAGAGCCTTGTATAATTTCTGTAAATTTAAGATCTCTAGCTCTGTATTCTACAGCTTTTGAATATCTACCGCTTATTATTGCTAATTCAATATTTAAATTTCTCACTAACATTAAACCATGCCCATCTTGCGCGAAAAATCTTTTCGATTCAGCGCCATTCTCATCTAATATAATTCCGCCATCAGTTAACACCCCGTCTACGTCTAGTATAAGTAATTGAATATTTTTTGCTTTTTCAATTACATCTTGATCAATAGACTTCATATGTTCACAATATTCTTTATAGTCCATTATTCGATTCCATTTCTTAGAAGTTCGTTAAGAGTTAATAAACCGGCTACAGTTTTATCTTGATTAATAACTACAAGCGAGGTTATCTCATTTTTTTCCATTATATTCAATGCTTCAACTGCCATAACACCTGTTGATACAACTAATGGTCTCTTAGTCATTACTTTAAATAAATTTAACATTGATATGTCATTATACTTTTTTAGCACCCTCCTTAGATCTCCATCAGTAAATATCCCTTTGAGTTGTTTGGAAGAATTTAATATTATGATTATCCCATAATTGTATCTTGTAACCACATCAATAGCTTTCATCAAAGATAGATCTTTATAAGCATAGGGTAGTTTTTTTGTAAACATTATATCCTCAGTTTTACGAAGGAGTCTTTTACCTAAACTTCCTTGAGGATGTGATTTTGCAAAGTCTTTAGATGTAAAACCTTTACATTCCAAAAGAGTAATTGCAAGAGCATCTGACATTGCTATGGCAGATATAACGCTTGAGGTGGGAGCTAAATTTAGCGGACATGCTTCAGCTTTTACTCCAGAATCTATAACCACATCAGAATTTTTAGCAAGCGCTGATTTTTTGTTTCCCGTTATTATAATCAGTGGAACTTTTAGAACCTTGAATAAGGGTAATAAAAGTAATAGTTCTTTTGTTTCACCAGAGTTTGAGTAGAATATAACAACATCAGATTTTTCAACTAAACCCATATCACCATGCAAAGCTTCTGCTGCATGCATAAATACTGAAGGGCTGCCTGTACTTGAAAAAGTTACAGATGCTTTTTTTGCAACATGACCAGATTTTCCTAGACCAATTGTAATTATTTTACCTTTACAGGCCAATAAAATATCACACGCTTTTTCAAAGTGGTGATCAATCTTTTTTATAAGTTGATTTAATGCCTGAGCCTCTTTTTTAATTGTTTTTTTGGCAATAGATTTTTTATCAATATTTATCATAAATCTACACCATACAAACTAATTTGATACATTGTGAATAATCCAAGTAATAATGTACATAAAATCTTACTAAATAAATAATTACGATTTTTAATTATAATATAAAAGCTTACCATTGTAATTAGGATCATAGTCATATCTCTTAATAAATCTGTAATATGAAGAGATTTAGGCAGCTCAGATGAAAATAAACCAGCTAGACTTATTACAATAGCAAAATTGAATATATTAGATCCAAGAATATTACCAATTATAAAATCTAAATTTTTCTTTCTAGCAGACTCTATGCTTGATGCTAATTCTGGTATACTTGAGCCTACTGCAGTAATTGAAAGACCTATCACATAATCAGATACACCATAATATTTTGCAACTGTGATACTACTATTTAACAATAACTCAGTCCCTATTAAAAGAGTCAGTAATCCAATTATTAAATTAATTATTATAACAGAACCGTTTTTTTCATCTGTTAAGTTTAAATTGTTATGATCATTTAATTTTTGATAGAAGAATTTCTTATATAAGAATACTAAGATAAAAAAAGCACTTATTAAAAGCAAGGCATCATTGATAGAGACCATACCATCTTTCAATATTAAAAATACTATCATGGTAATTATTACTAGAATAAGTATGAATCCATATGTCTCTCGATCAATAATTTTATTGGTATGCAATATATCTTTATTCAGAAATAAATAACTTATGGCAAACACAAACGCAATATTTGCAACATTTGAACCTAATGCGTTACCAATAGCTAAGTTCGATTTACCATCAAGACTTGATATTATTGATATAAAAATTTCAGGAGAGGATGTAGCTAAGCCAATGAAAATAAAACTAGATAAGAAATAAGAAATATTATACTTCTTTGAGATATTTTCAGTAGATGCTACAAGTGCATTGGCACCATAGCTTATGAATATTAGACCTAAGATAAATAATAAAAAGACTGTGATGGTCATAGGAAGACTTATGTTAAAGCTTAATAATCTACACCTATTACATCAATTTCAAAATCTTCCTCTGATTTTCCATCATTAATCATGGACTCACGCTTTTGTAGATAAGATTCTCTGATAAAAATATATTTATCTTTAGCAGCTGTATCAAGTATTTTTGTAGCTCTCAATAGTCTTGCACGGATATCAATTATGCTCAAAGTATCTAACGCAAGCTCTTCTTTGTTATGAAGCTGTTCAACAGGTGATATTTGTCTATCTGCATATAAACCTGGTGCATCTCTAAATGAGCTTGATCCAAAAAAAGGTAATACTAAATAAGGACCTTGCGGCACACCCCAGTAACCTAAAGTTTGCCCAAAATCTTCTTTGTTCTTATTCAATCCTACAGAGGTAGCAACGTCAAAAATACCAAAAACCCCTATAGTAGTATTAATAGAGAATCTAAGAAAATCATAGCCAGCTTGTTTAAATTTAAATTGAAATACATCATTAGCTATCGTGCTCACTTCCCCAAGATTACTAAAGAAATTTGATACTCCGGTTTCAATGGGATCAGGAGTTATGTATTTGTATGTTTTTGCAACAGGCTCTAAGATGTTATCATCTACAACTTCATTGAACTCAAAAACTGCTCTATTAATAGGTTCTAGTGGATCATTTTTAGAGCTACCCGTTGTACTGCAACTGGATAATAAAAATACTAAAAATATTGAAGATAAAACTGAGTATCTTGATGAAAATTGATTAATTTTTGAATATTTCATAATTTTTTGTTAAATATGTTTAATTATTTTTCTATAATATTTGGTATTATACCTTTAACTATGAAAATACTTAAATACATAATTGCTATTTTTATCCTTTTTTCTTCATATTCGTTTGCAAATGATAACCCAGATATATTCTTGAAGAATAGTGTAAAAGAAATCTCAGAATTTATATCAGAAAATAAGGACAGCTTGGATAGTGACGAGAATTTTTTAAGGACAAAGGTTGATGAGTTAGTTATTCCTAAACTTGATATTGAATTTATGTCAAAGATTGTATTGGGTAAAAACAACTGGACATCCATGAGCCCAATTCTACGTACAAAATTTCAACAGGCTTTTAGAAGTCTCATGGTTAAAACATATATGAAGTCTCTAACCAGTTTTGATGGCGAAAAAATAAAGTTTTTACCATATAAGAGTGGAAAACGTCCAGATATAGCTAGGGTGAAATCTGTCTATCTTCTTAATGAGGGTGAATTGAATGTTAACTATAGCCTAAGACTGAATAAATCTGGTAAATGGAAAGTTTACGATATAAATATAGATGGAATAAGCCTCATCAGAAACTATAGATCAGATTTTAAAAGTCATATAGAAAGAGATGGAATTGATTCTTTAATAGAGGAATTAGAAGCTAAACAATAATTCGTATTAAAAACTTTAAAACGGTTTAAAAGAGATTAGCAGTTTGGGTAAAAGTGTTAATACTGCAATCAATGCGATAAACATTGCAAGTCCAGTTAACAATCCAAAGATAATAGTTGGGATAAAATTTGATAACACAAGTATCGAAAAACCAAAAATTATGGTTATACCAGTAAAAAATATTGCTCTACCAATACTATTATGTGCTTGATATACTGATTCGTTATAGTTTTTTGTCCTGAAATATTCTTCTCGGAACCTATAAATATAATGGATGCTGTTATCTACTGCTATGCCTATCGCAATTGCAGCAATTGTTATTGTCATCATATCCAGAGGAAGTTTTATCAGACCCATCAACCCCAAAACAAATCCAGCAGCTAATAGATTTGGTACAATTCCTATTATCGCTAAGGGTAGCGATTTAAAAAGTATCAGAAACATAATAGTTATGCCAATCATTACAAAACCCATAGATAAAATTTGTGAATCAAATAAGCTTTGAAGCATATTATTATATAGTACTAAAACTCCTGTTAAATAAAATGAATCTTTGTCAAACCCTAATTTACTCTGCATATCATTTTCAATTTTCTGGATAAGATTATCTCTCCTCAAATCAGGATTAGAGTCTAGTATTCTTACATTTATTCTAGCTTGATTTTTTTCAAGTGATATATATGGGCTAATTGCAATATCTTTAACGCTTTTTGGAACTCTCTTATATAATAAAGCTAATTCTAGACTATCTAATTCTTTATAGTCATTTAATTTTTCCGCAACTCTTACAGTTGATGCTAGAGATAATACTTTCCCAGTCTCTGGTAATGAATCAATATAGTCATGAACTTTTTTTATTTTATTAATTTTGTCCATAGTAAACCATTGTTGACTTATATCAGACTCTTCTTCATCTAATAGGCCTAGATCATAATCATCTGATACATCATTAGATATTTCTTCTTCTTGAAATTGAATTATTATTTCTAATGGGGTTGTCCCACCTAATTTATCATCTATCTTTTTCATACCTTTATAAATTTCTGTATTAGTTTTAAAATAATTTATAAAACTATTTTCAACTTTTAATTGAGATATACCATATGTCGTTAAAATTAATATAAAAAAACTAATTGCTATAATAGAAATGCCTCTATTGATAGTGATGTCTGCTAAAAATCTTGTAAATGCAAAAGAGGTAGTTTTTGACATATTTTCATTATTCTTTTTAAGTAGACATAAGATACTTGGAAACAAAAAGAAAGACGTTACAAAGGTAACAATTAATCCCAGAGTCATCATATAACCAAAATCTATAACAGGTTTAATGTCACTCAGAATTAATGAGGCAAATGCAACTATAGTTGTAAGAGCTGTATACAGACATGGCCAAACCATCTGTTTCGTTGTCTCATAAATAGCTTCAACCTGTTCTGATATTACTGAGCTAATCTGCCTATAACGAACAATCAAATGAATATTCATAGAAAGAGTAAGAATGAGCATCAATGAAATAAAATTTGATGAGATTACAGTTACTTCCCAATTCAATAAACCTAGCAAACCAATCATGAATATGACGGCATAGATACAGCTCAAAACTGGAAGTACAACCCATTTTATTGATTTGAAGATAAGTATCAATGTTAGAACAATAAATAAAAATACACCCAAACCAAAATTTATTAAATCATTTTTAACATATAATATCATGTCGTCTGCGATCATTGGAATTCCGCCCATACGTAGTTCTATATTATGTTTTTTCATAAACTCTTGTTGAACATCTCTTGTCTGCTTGAGAAGATTGTGAATTTGTCTGTCATACAAGCTTTTTAAAATCTTATATTCAGATTTAATTTCTTTAAGTCTCAACAATTCAGATGATGTTATATCACCATTAATTTGCTTGGATATCAAAGAAGCTTTATTCTTACTTAGCTCTAAAAGATCAGAATTAGGACTTAAGTTAATTTGTAGCGCAGTTGTAGTTCCGTCCTCAGAAATTATTAAATTTTTATAGATTGGGCTATCTAAAATCTCTTTTTTAGCTTTAATCTTATCGGTATTATTCGATAATAATGTAGGCACATTATTTATCATTTCTATGAGAGGGGTATTAGAACTTTCCACCAATGGAACATCAATTAATGAAATCACAGATTCAACATTATCAATAGATAAAATCTTTTCTTTGAGATTTTTTATTATATCTATATTCTCTTCATCAAAAATATCTCCCTTATTTGGAGAGAGCGTCATTACAATGAAGTCATTGGTTCCATAATCTTGTATTATATTTCTATATTTTGCTAAGTCCTTATCGTTTTCCAATATTAGAGAATCTGCAGACGCATCCAATTTAAAATTTGAAATATTTGAGATCATCATACCAAGCATAATCAGCATTAATGCAATTACATATCTAGGATAATTGAGAATGTACTGTAAATATATGTGTGAAAATTTTTTAATCATGGCATTATTCTGTATAAGATTTTAGAATATCTAATCAAAGAACCTTTTAAAAGATAAATATGGATAAATTAATAATAAATGGCAACACGCCTTTAAATGGCGAAGTAGCAGTTTCAGGTGCTAAAAATGCTGTTTTACCTATGTTATGTGCATCCGTGATGGTTGGAAGCGGTAGTGTTATTTTAAAAAATATCCCACATCTACATGATGTAACAACAACAGTTAGGTTATTGCGAGCGATGGGAGTAAGTGTAACCCTTGATGATAAGATGAACATTGATCTTGATCCATCAACAATTAAGAATTTTTATGCTCCATATGATCTTGTTAAAACCATGAGATCATCAATATTGGTCTTAGGGCCATTACTATCAAAATTTGGCCAAGCTAAAGTATCACTTCCAGGAGGTTGCGCTATAGGGACAAGGCCTGTTGAAATGCATTTAGATGCATTAACTAGAATGGGAGCTTCTATTAAAATAGAAAATGGATATATTACTGCCACAACAACAAAACTTGTTGGTGCGGATATTAACTTTCCAAAATCAACTGTCACGGGGACTGAGAATATTTTGATGGCTTCAACTTTAGCTGAGGGTAATACAGTCATTCATAATGCTGCAAAAGAACCAGAAGTTGTCGATCTAGCTAATTTCTTAAATGAAATGGGAGCCTCAATATCAGGTCATGGCACAGATATTATTAAAATTAAAGGTGTATCAAAACTTAAAGGAATCTCCTACAGTGCTTTGCCAGATAGGATTGAAACAGGGACTTTTCTTGTAGCAGCTGCAATTACTGGTGGTAAAATTACAGTGAATAATACAATACCAGAACATGTAGAGATCATAATTGAAAAACTAAGAGAATCTGGGGCAAAGATATCTTCATCCAACTCTTCAATTACATTGGATATGAAAGGGAAAAAGCCAAAACCTGTAAATATTGAAACAGGTGCATATCCATTATTTCCGACAGATATGCAAGCACAAATCACAGCATTAAATACGATAGCGGATGGAACAAGCATAATAAAAGAAAATATATTTGAAAACCGCTTTATGCATGTTCAAGAAATGACTAGAATGGGAGCTGAAATTAGGTTAGAGAAAAATTGCGCGATAGTAACCGGTGTTGACAACTTGGTGGGTGCTCCAGTAATGGCGACAGACTTAAGGGCCTCAGCTAGTCTAATTCTAGTTGGCTTAGCAGCTGAAGGAACTACTGAAATTGAGAGAATATATCATATAGATCGAGGGTATGATTGCATAGAAGAAAAATTAAGGCAACTTGGTGCTAATATCACTAGAGAGCCAATGTGAAAATATGAAGAAATTATTATTAGCAATATCAAAAGGAAGAATTCTTGAAGAAGCGCTTAAAATATTAAGTGCGTCAGGCATTGAATGTCTTGAATCTCCATTCACATCACGTAAGCTAATATTTGAGACTA
>Ga0213863_10001485_pt1 | contig 17013 bp, 11 predicted proteins | sample PICome_8_FD_160128 | JGI IMG/M metagenome (GOLD analysis project Ga0213863, IMG submission 160128) | Coastal seawater microbial communities near Pivers Island, North Carolina, United States - PICO497 | ecosystem: Environmental > Aquatic > Marine > Coastal | place: USA: North Carolina... | reverse complement strand
AGTAATTATAGAACTGTAATTGTAGAAAGAGGCGCAACTGCGGCTGCTGCTAATATACGAGCATATTTAGATAGAAGTCTTTTCTCTGTGACCTCTTCTTCGTATATCGGTGATGATGCTGGTTTCTCAGTGGGCGATGTATTTTTTATCAATGAAGCGGGTTCAAATGGTGGCGCATATGCTGTAAGTGGGTATTTTTTAGAAGATTACACTTACATCGGCGGCGCTAACAACGCTGTAATTAGAGTTTCTGCTGTAAATGAATATAATGTTCCTACTTCATGGACAATAATCAATCCAGGTGAGGGATTTATAAATTCACGAATTACAATTCCAATAGAATCTAAGACCGGCGAAACCTTAAACATAGAATTAATTACAAAGTATTTGTATTCATATGATGGAAAGTATAAAGATGACAGAGGAAAGTTATCAGATGTAAATAGAATACAAGATAACTACAAATTCCAAAGTTATTCTTACATTATCAAGTCTGCGGTTTCACAGGAAAAATGGGTCAAAAGATTTAAAGATCTCATGCATCCAGCCGGTATGCAAGTTTTTGGCGATTTGATTATTTCTCATAATGTAAACTTTGCACCATTTATTAATATAATATCAGATGGTCTACATTTACATGAGTTTAAGACAGAAGATATTGTAGTCTCAAATGATGACACTATTAGTATTGTTGTCCAATGGGCGAGAGGATTTAGTGAAACGCAGTCAGTAAATGACAATACTACTTTACAAGCGGGAAAGAATGTTTCTGAAATACTTTATATAAGTGATGATACTCCTCAAAATTATGCTGAAGAGGGATATTTTTTAGAGGATTATACTCTTTATAGCGGAGTTTCTAACACTGTTAAAAGTATAGAAAAAGTATTGATAGATACTTTAATAACTACAGATGTATTAGAAAAAGTTATAGATTTCAGACAAATAGTTACAGATAGTAGTTCTGTCAATGAATCAAACGTAAAACTTTTACAAAAAGTGTTTACTGAAACTAGCAATGCTGTAGATGCTTTTAATTATACATTAGCATTAGAACATTTATTATCTGACACTGCCCACGTTGATGACGCCGAACTTTTTTCTCTAGCGTTAGACAGAGAATTTATTGAAGATGACGTTACTCATAGTGAATTTGTGAGTATAAATACAGAGAAAGGACTTGTTGAAGAACAAACATCTTCCGAGTCGCACGTAAAAACTTTACAGAAAGAGTTTACAGAAACTGGTAATATCGCAGACAGCGGCGTTATAGTAATACAAGATTATTCAGATCCAACATATTTTAGTGAAGACTATGTTGGAGCAGGATATAATTTTTAAACAACCCTGATGGAGAATTCCACTATGATTAAAAAAGATTTATCAAAAGTTACCGGTATGGTCAACGTAGTTATTCGTGACGATTCAGGCAAAATAAAGCAAGAATTTACAGTACCGAATCTTGTAGTTGATACTGGCCTAGGCTTTATTGCTTCACGAATGAAAGACACTACTGATGCTGCAATGTCTCATATGGCTGTTGGTACAAACACCACTGCTGCAAATTCCGCTGATACTGCACTTGGAACAGAGCTTGCTAGACAAGCATTAACTTCTACTACAGTGACTAGTAATTCAATTGCATACATAGCGACTTTTGCTGCTGGCAGTGGAACAGGTGCATTAACAGAAGCGGGCCTTTTCAATGATCCAGCAACCGGTACTATGCTTTGCCGTACTGTGTTTGCTGTAATCAATAAAGGCGCAGCAGACTCAATGACGGTCACTTGGACAGTTACAATTTCTTAATAGGTAAAGCTAGTGGCAATCTTATTGACAAAGGCAGGAAGAGTAGAGTTAGCTAGAGCATTCTTTGCAGATATACAGAATGCTCATAGTTATTTTAATTTTGCGCTCGGCAAGACTACTGCCTGGCCAGATGAGGAAACCCCTGAAAATCCACTGGAATCTTTGCGCTATATTAATGATTTCAGAAATAATATAATATTAACTCAATCAATAACTTCTACTGAAATTTGTCATCTGATTCCAAGAATAGATTGGGAACTGGGGCTCATATTTGATTCATATGATGATAATTACAGTCCCACAAATCTTTCAGCGAGCGGCGCAAGTAATTTGTCAGACGCAAGGTTTTATGTCATAACAGACGAATTCAAAGTTTACAAGTGTATTGATAATAATACAAATGCTCCTAGTACTGTGAAACCAACTAGCACTAGTACTAATGTGGTAATTCTTGCTGACGGATATACGTGGAAGTTTATGTTTCAAGTTTCCGCATCTGATCAAACTAAATTTTTAGACGCTTCGCATATTCCAGTCAGAAAACTAACTACCACGCCATACGGAGATGTTAATGGCGAAATTGATTCTATCAATGTTATAGATGGGGGTAGTGGGTACGACTCACTTGATCCTCCTACAGTGACTATATTAGGTGACGGAGATGGATTAGCGACGGCGGTAGCAACTGTAGTTGGAGATGCTGTTACTGCAATTACCCCAGTGAACCGTGGTAGTGGATATACATTTGCATTCGTCAGTTTGTCTGACGGAGGAATCGGCACTGGAGCTAAGGCAGATGTGCTGTTGGGAGATACTGATCCGAATCCCGGACTACAATCAGCAGTAGAAAATTCTGCGATTCCTGGTTCATTGGATCAAATTCGTATTCTTTCCGGGGGGCAAGATTATACTCCTGGAGATGTTACTGTTACTATTACTGGTGACGGATCGGGAGCAGAAGCAACCGCAAACATAGCGGCTGGAACAGGTACAATAACTAGCGTTAATATAACTTCTGGTGGCACTGGTTATACTTTTGCAGATATTACTTTTACTCAGACTAGTGGTATAGGATCAGGAGCATCCGCTCGTTCGATAATTTCTCCCATATATGGTCACGGATCAAATCCTGTAAAAGAATTATTCAGTACGACTGTAGGGATTACTGTTTCGTTTGAGGATAACACAAATCAAGATTTGTTTTTAAATAATGATTTTAGGCAAATAGGATTAGTAAAAAATATTGGCAAATACGCCGATCCTGCCACGATGTATACTCAGAAAACAGGGTCGTCTCTTTTTGTTGTAGATGTTGATAGTGCAGAAAATTATGCAGTTGATAACATTATTCTTACAGACGATCAAGGAAAATTTCGTGTTATACAAATAAGATATGATGACACTACTTCTACATATAAAGTACACCTACAGCCGATTATTCCGTTAATATCTGGCAGTAGCACATTGATAAATGATACTCAAAATATAACTGAATTGAGTATAAATAGTGTTGTAGAACCGGAAATAAAAACATCATCTGGAATTGTTCTTTACATAGAAAACAGACCTTCAATTACCAGATCCGCAGATCAGGTCGAAACAATAAAAGCATTGGTAAATTTTTAGGAAAAAAGTAAATGGCTCTTAATCTAAATTCTTCTCCCTATTATGATAATTTTGACAGTACCAAAAATTACAATAGAATATTGTTTAAGCCTGGTGTTGCTGTACAAGCAAGAGAACTAACCCAGCTTCAAACTGTACTGTCAGATCAGTTATCGCAACTATCTAGCTTCACTCTTAAAGATGGTGCTATCATTAGTGGCTGTGAAGAAAAAATTACTGTGGTAAAATATGTAAAGATTAAAGACTCTGATTTTAACGGAGTCGCCATTGCAAATAATGATTTGGCAAGGTATATCGGAAGCAAAGTTTTAGGTAGTATAACAGGTATTACTGCTCAAATTATTGATGTTAGAAAAGGCACAGAAGCTGAAAATCCGCAAACTAAAACTCTTTATATTTCATACACTGGAAGAGGAGATTCTGTAAATAAAGTTTTTTCGATGAACGAAACTTTAACCGTATCTTCTAATGATTCTGAATTGAGTGGGATGCAATTCGTCACGATAGATTCTGGATCGGCGAGCGTAGGATCTAATACTCGATACGAAGGAACTGCTCCTAGAATTCAACTAAGTGCTGGTATTATATACGCTCGTGGCACATTTATTAGAACTACAGATCTTGCTGCGTATATAGATCCTTTTGTTGTTAGAGCTGATAAGAATATTGGTTTTTATATAACAGAATCAATTGTTACGTCCGCTACAGACGAGACTTTGTTGGACGTTGCTCAAGGCTCGTTCAACTTCAATGCACCTGGAGCAGACAGACTAAAACTTACCGCTTCACTACGCTCATATAACTACAGAGAATCAGATGGTTCTAGAAGCATACCAGAAAATTTTTACCAATATGCTGCGTATAGAAATGGAAATATTGTAACAAGTAATATCAAAACAGACCCATTAAAAGGACTAGGCGATGTTCTAGCCAAAAGAGCATATGAAGCTAATGGTAGCTACAATATTAAAGGATTGCAAACTGTAGTTCACGAGCATCTAAACAACGGCGTAAACTCTGGATATTTCAGTACTACTGCTGGGGGGGACGCTGATAAATTTGTGTTCTCAATTACTCCAGGTACTGCAAATGTTGCTGGTTATCCTATAGAAACGAAGAAAGAATTGCCTTTAATTGTAGACAAGCCTAAAGATACTAAAATAGAAAACTCAGTATCTCAAACCACAGCATATGGAAACTATACACTAGTCAATGAAGTATGTGGTATATGGGATGTAGATGGTGGTGCGTCTGTTGATCTTTATGACACTGCTGTAACTGCTGTAACTTCTGCTTCATTCGCATCGACTTCAGTTGCCGGTAATAAAATAGGTACAGCTAAAGTCAGATACCTAACATTAAATTCTGGAACAGCAGGGTCTGCTGCCGCTCAATATCGATTGTATTTTTATGATATAAAAATGTCGGCTGGCACATTTAAAGACGTTAAAACTATACACTATGCAAATAACACATCGAATGCATTTGCTGATGCTGTTTTAAATTCAAACTCTGAAGCTGTTATTCAAGAAGGAAACTACAACAGATTAGTATGGGAGTTGCCTTACGCAAATCTAGAAACACTGAAAGCAGACGACAGTGCGTATGATTTTAATTTTAAATATATTAACGAATTTGATGCATCTGTAGATTCTGGAACTGGACAAATAACACTAGCGGGACCGTCTGCACAACAAACTTTCTTTTTATCTGCAGCTCCTACTGACACTGAAATACAAGCTAACATTCAGGCAGTGGCAGTAGATGCATTCACTGCTGGTGGAGTTTCATATGCCGCTGGCGAATATATCGACTTGACTCATTCAAGCGTTACAGTAACCCGGCCAAGTGAAAGTCAACTAATTGTTACATTTAGCAGCGCTCCGGCGTCTAACGCCAATGTTAGAGTATATGTGAATATGCAATACTCAGATGGTGTTGCTCCCATTACAAAGACACGAATTCAAGATAACTTTGTAAAGATACAAACAGATGCAGCCGGCTATAGCGTTGCTAGTGGCTGGTGGTCACTTGGCGTAACGGATCTTATAAAAATTAAATTGATCACTGCCACTACTAATGCCGATTATGAGACTGGCGCAATCAATATTACTAATGATTTTATTGTAGATAACGGTCAAAGAGATAACTATTACGGTTTGGCAAAGATAAAGCAAAAAGCAAGTAGCTCTGTTGATTTATCTACTTACAAATATGTCGCTGTAAAATTTGATTATTTGACAAGAACTGTTAATGGTCCTTCTTTTGCATGTGTTGACTCTTATACTGGTACTGGTCTTGGTCTTCAGGAGATTCCTTTGTATTCTCCTGCAGCAGGCAATATTCTTGATTTGAGAAACTGTATAGATTTTAGACCGTATGTAGTTAACACTGCTGTTGAGGCGTCTACATTAGCATCTGCAACTTTAAATCCTGATATCGCTGAAACTATTGTAAGACCTGCTCAAGGACTGAGTAATCCTGTCCCTATCACAACATTTACAACTGATTTAAGTTATTATCTTGCACAAGCATTCAAAGTAGTAATTACTAACGCTGGCACTATAAAAGTAATTAAATCACAGTCTGCTGACTACCCCAAGTTCCCAGAAGCCCCTGCAAACTCTCTCACAATTGCAAAAGGAATCTTGCCACCGTATCCAGCGCTATCTGTAAAAGCTGCGAATTATTATAAGCGCTCTGACTTAAAGATTTATTTAGAACAAGTCAGAACTAAAAGATACACTATGCGAGATATTGGTGGGCTAGAAGAAAGAATTGCAAATCTTGAATACTATACCGCATTAAGTTTATTAGAAAAAGAATCGAAGTCTGTTCAAATTTTGGATACTAACGGTATTGATAGATTCAAAAATGGTTTGATGATAGACGCATTCAAAGGATACGGCACAATCGCAGTAGGACATGATGATAACGCATGCTCATTAGATTTAAAACGACAACAGATGAGAGCTTCTTTTGATTCTAGTATTGTTGGATTTAAGCCTATTGCAACTGATACTACAATGGGTCAAAGCGGAGATTTATTCCACATACCTTATGTAGAAACTACATTCACAAAGCAACTACAAGCAAGTAAGTTTAGAAATGTTGTAGGTGAATTATTATACGCCGACCCAGAAACTGTAAATCCAGTGACACCTGATCCAGTGCCTGCTCCGGTTATACCTGCGCCTCCTCCTGTAGTAGTAGTTGATCCTAGACCTGAGCCTAGACCGCTCGAAGTTGACTATCAACTGATTAGAACTACAGGTGCAACAGTTGCAGAAGGAAATTCTTGCACAATAAGTCTTGAAGTTAGAAATCTTGAGAATGTCAATGGTCAGACTATTCCTTATACAATTACTGGCATTTCTTCTGCTGATATAGGTGGCGCCAGCTTAACTGGAGCATTTACACTAGATGCAGTAGGTGATTCTTCAGTTACATTTAACATTGCCGCAGACGCTACTACTGAAGGAACAGAAACTCTTACGCTGACACTTGATAGTATAACTATGGGCGGAAATGCGGTATCAACTTCAGTGACAATTAATGATACGTCATTAGATCCTGCAGTTGTACCTGTTGTACCTGTTGTACCTGTTGTACCTCCGCCTGCGCTTGGGCCATATAGAGGCAACTTAAATCTAGTTCCTTCCGAAGATTCTTGGTTCGATGATTCATATGCTGAAGCTGCATATAAGAACGAGCAAGGTTCTTGGGACAATCTAGAAATAACCGGTGACTGGAAAGATACTTGGGGTTCTTGGGAACTCGTATCTGAAGACATAATAAATGCTGAAACTATCATCACTGAAGGTGAAATTGGAATTCCTCCTAAAGGTTACGGTGGCAATAGCGAACCAACTTCTATTGATTTCGAAACGAAAGAAGAAGCCACTGGTTATTGGCAACAAGAAGTTCACACCTATACTGGTCGCAGACAAAAATACGACATCACAACCACTGTTGCTGGCCAGAATACACAGACATGGGAAAGAACAGGTTCTAGAATTTTCTATGGAAACATTCCTGATGAAGTTACTGAAAACATTGGTGATTCTATAATCAATACCGAAGTAGCTGCTTTTGTTCGTCCAATTGCTATCTCTGGTTCAGTACAAGGATTGATGCCTAACGCAACTCATAATATTGTTATGGGCGGAGTAAATAAAGGATCATTGACTACAAATGCAAACGGTAGAGCAGATTTCTCTATCAGTGTTAATAAGGGCGAATTTAGGTGTGGTAATATCCTAATTGAAATATCTGATGCAAACAAACTTGATGACATTGAGTCATATGCCGCAGCTTCATTCACGGCAAATGGAACAAAGAGAACTTTCCAAACTACTTATGTGACAACAAAGTGGCCTGCGCCACCAATGGTACCTGAGTCTCTTTTTGATACCAAGAAAGAAATCATTCCTATTGGAGAAGACGGCAGGACAATGACTAAGAAGGGTGACGTTATAATCGACACTCACCGAGAAAATGCTGGTGAACCAACATGGATTCCTGTAGAAGATGTATTTGTATCTGGCGGTTGTTCAATTGGTACCCCTGGTAGCCGTGAAGATACTTATAGAAGATTTGATGGAACAACATACGGCGTAACTACTGTTGATTCTTCATGTTCAACTTCTACGACAACAATATCCTCTGCAGGCACTGTAACATTGGTACCAGAAGTTATTACTATTTGTACCTTGCCAGAAGCAGAAACTTTTAACATAGTAACAAACACTATAGTGGTAGATGATACTGCTATAACTGATGTTATTATTTGTGATGTTGGCGGCAACACAAATACTGGTGGAAATGCTTCTGGAGTAATCACTGTTGATTTAGCAAATGGCGTAAATTTAGTCGCTGCTGGATTAGACGAGAATGACTTTGTTGCAGGCGTGACTATCACCGAAGGCAGATTTGCGGCTGCTGATGAAGCTGCTGGCATACAGATCATGGGGCCATTTGCAATTGAGACTAATACTGTTTCTGACGAAACTCCAGATCCACTACTTGCAGCAAAAGTTGCTGCTGCAACTTTAATAGAAAAACTGCCATCATATAAGTTCCCAGGAATTGGAGAGATAAATTTGTGCATGGTGGGCAGAGATCCTCTCGCACAAACATTCTTTGTTACTGGAATGCCAGGAGGTATGTTTGTACCTTCTGTTGATATCTTCTTCAAAAGAATTCCATCAGAAGAAAATAACAACGGCATCACTTTACAAATCAGAGAAGTTGTAAACGGCGTTCCTGGTAAACAAGTAATACCAAATGGTGAAGTATTCTTGAGAAGAAGTGATGTTAAAGCATCTATCAATGGCGTATCTGGTTCTGTTGAATTTATTTCAACTAAGTTCAGATTCCAACATCTAGTTCATTTAGAAAACGATACTGAATATTGTATAGTTCTGATGCCTGAGGCAAATGATCCTAACTATGAAGCATGGGTCGGTGAGTTAGGAGAAATTGAAAAAAATACAGCGAACAGAATCACAAAACAAGCACATGGTGGTGTCTTATTTACTTCAGCGAACAACCGAAGCTGGACTCCTCACCAATCAGAAGATTTGATGTTTATTGTCAATCGTTGCAAATTTACACCGAATACTGATTTTGTTTTGAATACTACTAACAAAAATACTGACTGGATAGTATTTGATAATAGTACATGGAAGCAATCTGTACAACCTAAATTTGATTTATTAAGTTTTGTTCATGGTTTCACGTTTACTATATCAGGCGGCGGAACAGGCTACACTGATGGTACATATACTGGCGTTGCTATTACTGGCGGAGGCGGTTCAGGTGGAGAATTGTCTTATGTTGTGAGTGGAGGTGTAGTTACATCGGTAACTCTTACTAATCCTGGAACTGGTTATACATCAAATCCAACGGTTGCTTTGAGTCAAGGTAGTCCTACAACAGAAGCAACTGTGACTGCAAGACTCAATCGTGCAAAGGTTAAATACTTTGATTCTGCTTATAAAACATATGAGTTAGAAGTTACTAATGGATATTTCACTGCTGCCGATCTAGTAGGCAATGCATCTACTACTGTTAATATTGGCAGCATAAACAATCGTGTAGTTGATGCACATGTATTGAAGTTATCTACTGCGAATGCAGGCGAACTTGGAACAATCAAGAAAGAAATTGCTCTAACTAACACTGGAGCAGCTTCTGCAAATACAACGTATTCAGTAGTAGATGTCAATTCAACTACAGAGTTGGAAGAAGAGAAAACTATATACAGTTACTCTAACGAACAAACATTGTATGCTACAAACAAGACTGCTCGTGTTAGGTTTACAGTAAGAACGCCTCTAAATAACTTGTCGCCTATTATTGATATTGCTAGTATGGATATGGGTGTATACAAGAACAAGATAAACTATCCGAAAGATATTAGTGGAAATTCTACAGTAGCAGAAGAAGTTAGATTCGGTGGCAATGCATCTGCTAAATATATTTCACGACAAGTTGTGCTAGCAGATAAGCAAGATGCTGAAGATATGAGAGTGTTCTTAGATAATAAAATACCAAATAATGCATCAGTAGAAGTTTATGGTAAATTTAGAAACGCAGAAGACGATGCAGAGTTTAACAATGACATTTATTGGAAGAAACTAGAAGTGGAAACATCTCCAAAAGTTGCGACTGAAAATTTTGCTCAGTATGTGTATAAGATACCTGCTAAAGGTTCAACTAGCGCTGGAGTAGATGCAGTTACTGGTGTCTTTGAATACGATGTATACAGAGTTTCCGCAATTGCTGTTTCTGGAGGAGGTTCTGGTTATTCTTCTACTGCGCCAACAGTGACTTTAGTTCACTCAGAAGGTACCGGTTATGGCGCAACAGCAGAAGCAATTATTTCTGGCGGAGCAGTCACAAGTATAAAGATAACAAATCCAGGGCGAGATTATGAGGGCGGAACTGTTACTGCTACTTTGACTGGGGGAGATGGAGCAGGAGCAACTGCCGGTGCAGTCACTGTATCTCCTGTGACATTTAAATCATTCAAAGACTTCTCTATTAAGATTGTTCACTTGAGTGGCAATACAGCGAAAATACCTAAGTCTTCTGGACTCAGGGCTTACGCATTGCAGGTATAATATGAGTATAAATAAATTTGTACAAATAAAAGAATCGCCGACTTTATATAGAGATATACATTCAAAGGGATTAGTAAATACCGATAATAGAGCCCTTGCAGAATACAAGGAAGCTAGAAAGAAAAGACAAGAAAGTAAAACTGCGATTCTGAAATATGAGAATGATATAAATACATTAAAAGATGAAGTAACAGATATCAAGAATTCTTTGAAGTTAATTCTTGATAAACTAAATTCCAAGGATTAAGTAAATGGCAACAATCACGCTAAGGTCTATTAAAGGAAGTCCTTTAACTAATAATGAGGTTGATGGTAACTTCACTAATCTGAACATTGATAAATATGAAGCTGGAAATGATGTTAGTGTTGGTGCGCTTGTTGTTTCAGGTGAAGCTAACTTTGCAATCTCAGGCACTGTTTCAGCAGCCGGAACAGTACAAGGAGATGCTACAGCATTAACAAAGACTTATAATATAGTAACAACGGCCACTGCAAATCAAGGTGTAGTTCTTCCTGATGCAACAACAGGCAAAGTTGCTACTGTTCTTAATAATACATTAGTAAATATTAAAGTATATCCAGCATCAGGTGAGCAAATAGATGCATTGGGCACAAATAGTTCAAAAAACTTGTCTCCTGGTGCTAGTATAACTCTAGTGTGTTCTTCTGGAACATTATGGAATAGCCTGCAACCGGTTATTGTTTATGATTCTACGGGATCACAACTAAATTAAGATTAAAACATGCAACCATTAAGAATAAAAGCATCAGGCACTCCAATAACTTCTGCAAACTTCCAAGGCTTGCAGGAAATGCCGGACGGGCAAATAAATCAATATCTTTCTTATGTAATCACAAATAAGTTTGCAGCGGATACTGACGGTACAGGTACAGCAGAACTAAATGTTGATACTTCGAATTCTTTGACCGGTACTAGTATTGGTACTTGGACTAACACTATTCGTAATGATGCAATTGGAACTCATCCTACTGACGGAGCAACTACAGATACTACATACTACTTCAAGCAAGTAACAGCAGCAGCTTCAGAGAGCATTACTACTCGTCCAGTTGGTTGGGACTCATCCATTAAAGAATTCAACGATTCAGAATTAGATACTGATGTCTTAGATAAGGTTATCGAAGACATGGTAACTAGCACTGGTTACACAGTAGGACAATATACACTAGCTGCCTCTGCGCCTGCAGGTGGTACATGGACTTCTCGTGCCACTATTACAGATAGTAATCAAGGCGGTTCAACTAATCTGTACTTGTGGCAAAAGACTGCTCCATCTACATCAGCAAATTCTGATTTGACTTCTCTCAAGCTAGATGGCACAAACGTCAAAATGATGTCTGCTGCTGAAATCGAGCAAATGGTTCCTAATTTCAGAAATCGAATTATCGATTCAGGTATAGGTACGTACAAACTTCAAGCATCTGCTCCTGCAGGAGGCACTTGGATTCAAATGGGCGATAGCTTGATAGATACTCGTCAGCAAGTAGTTTCAGAAAACTATGCAGGAACCTATACTGGTAATTTTAGTGGTAACTATGTTGGCGATTATGCTGGTTCATATGTCGGAGATAAAACATATTCAGGATCATACACTGGTAACTATGTTGGAAACTACGCTGGTTCATATGTCGGAGATAAAACATATTCAGGATCATACGCTGGTAACTATGTTGGCGATTATGCTGGTTCATATGTTGGAGCTAAAACATATTCAGGATCATACACTGGTACCTTCTCTGGTGACTACGCAGGTAACTATGTAGGAACTTCAGCATACGCTGGTGCATATTCAGGAGCATACTCTAGAACAGAAGCCTACACACTTTTCTATTCAGGCTTTGCTGGTGGTACTAATTACTACACTGGTTATTATACTGGATTCTATACTGGTTTTTATACTGGTGATAAAACATACACTGGGTATTACACTGGAAACTACAACCGAAACTTTACTGGTAACTATGTAGGCACTTCAGCATACGCTGGTACTTACTCAGGAACGTATACTGGTTATTATACTGGTAACTATGTAGGAACTTCTGCGTATTCTGGTGGATACGCTGGCACTTATACTGGTTATTATACTGGTAACTATGTAGGAACTTCTGCATATACTGGTACATATTCGGGCACGTATTCGGGCACATATTCTAATGACTTTAGTGGAACATACGCAGGCAATACTATTCAAGCAACTACTGAAAACGTATCAACTGTAAAACTGTGGCTAAAGACTGCGTAACACCTACTCTATACAATGAAAGTAAAAAATGAATGTCCGATTTTGAAAGTGAACGACTCAAAAAGTTTAGAAAGTTAGTTAAATATGCAAGTGCCAATTCTCCTTATTATGCAAAAGTAATAAAGGAAAATGGCATTTGCATTGATACTGCAATACCTGAGAATTTTCCTGTCTTAACTAAATCTATGGCAATGGAATATTTTGATGATATTGTTACAGATAGAAGAATAACTAAAAAAGCAATTGAAGAATTTGTAACCACCTCGTCTGATCCCAGAGAACTATTTCTCAACAAATATACTGCACTCGTTACTTCTGGGTCTTCTGGCGAAGAAGGCTATTTTGTATCGCATCTCAGAGATACTATTAGGGGGCTGTCCTCTATCTCACCTGCAAAAATATCAACAAAATTTTCTCTGTTGCTTAATTATATTCTTTGGTCTTTTAGAAAAAGGAAAAAACCCGCAGTCGCATTTTACGGTAATATTAGCGGACATTACGCAGGATACGATTCAGCAATAAAGTGGCCTAAACTACTTTTTACCGCTAAAGGATTTGAAATTAACGAAGCTGTTTCCAAAACTGTTGATAGTATGAATGAGTTTCAGCCCAATATTTTATGTGGCTATACTACAATGCTTAAAATTTTAGCGGAAGAAAAACTTAATAATAATTTAAATATTTCTCCGCAAGTCATAATTGCAACAGCAGAGACAGTAACTAAAGACGATCTTGTATTTTTAAATAAAGTTTTTCCTTCTTCTCATGTTATGAGTTTATATGCTAGTAGCGAACATGGTAATATGGGAAGATCTAATCGTGACAAAGAAACTATGACTCTTTTTGATAGCAAACTTATTTTTGAATTTTTTGAAGATCATACGTTAGTCACTAACTTATGCAACTACACGATGCCTCTAATTAGGTATAAAATGTCAGATGTTCTTATACCCATTAGTGAGAAAAAGACATACCCTACTATAGCAAAAAATCTTATTAGCAGAACAGAAACTAAAGTTTACTTTGAAAATTCTTTAGGAGAAACTGAAAGTTTTACTTCTTTTATTACTCGTAGATTTTATGTTAAAGGCGTAAGTAGATTTCAAATGCAGGTAACTAGCAGTACTTCTTTTCTTTTTCCTATTTGTTTAGAAACACATCTAACGGAAAAAGAAAAGACAGAAGCTATAGAAAAAGTTCAAAGAAATTTAGCTGAGCTTTTACATAAAAAAAATTTAGATAATGTTTCTTTTAATGTGTTTGTAGTAAAAGAAATACCTGTAAATAAAAAAACTAGAAAATTTCAACTAATAGTCGATAAAACAAAATGACTATATAGTATTGAAGTTTTATTATTTGGAGTTATATTATGACAGAATTAGCAGTTTCTGTAGAAAGTCCAGTTGAGACAATTCCTACAGAAACCCCTAAAAAGAAATATCTCAATCCTTATTGGTCTAATAAGGACAATCGTCACCTCATTGTAACCATCGAACAACCGAATGGACAGACTAGCATGGCGTCTATTCAGGATTCTGATGGCACAAATCCTGATATGAAAGCTGTGTTAGAACAATACACTGAAGACGAAATTGATGATAACACAAAAAAAGGGTTAGATAGACGCAACGAAAATATTAAGCGTCAGATGGAAAGAAGAGAATCACAGGCAGTCCGGGGAAGACAAGAAATGCTCTTCAACTGTAAACTCGAAGCGTTTGAAATTGACGCAATTAAAAATTCTAAAAATACTGAATTGAAGAGAATGATTCGCAAATCTAAGTCTGGTATGGAAGTTCAAGCATATGCTACTATTTTGTTGATGAAGGAACTTGAGAATGGCAAAGAAGCAGACTAAAGGGTTTGTCATTGTTGCTTCTGTCAGAAAAGGTTTTTATCGTTACGCAAAAGTACTAGCAGAATCAGTACGAGACTTTTATCCAGAAGCTAACATTACTTTCTTTACACACGAAGAATGGGTTGAACAAGAAGACTATGAGTTATTTGATAACGTAGTGACTGCAGGAATTCCTCGTCACATTCGTGCTAAACTCTGGGCGCTTAACAAAACCCCTTATGACATTACTTGTTATCTAGACGCTGACATGATGTGTGAGCATGAAGATATTCAGAATGTCTGGGAAGAATTGCCTGATGATATGGATATCGTATTCACTAAGAATCGTCCATATAATGCCAAGCTAACTAAGTTAGCAGAAGGCGAAGAGATGACTTGTCATTGTGGGTTCTTTATATATAGAAAGAACGAAGCAACAATGGACTTGATGGGCGCATGGTATACTGAGTATCTCAAACAATGGGAGCCAGATTACGACATGCTACACTATCCAGAAGACGCTCGTAAATGGGACACATTTACTATGTGGCGTCTATTGACTTACGGTGAGAAAGGAGTCAAGTGGGGATACATCAAAGAACCAGACGCTCGTTGGAACTTTGTTAACGGGTATCGCTTCGAAGAACTTCAAGGAACGGATGTTGTTCTATATCATCACACAATACCTCAGGACAAGTTAGACTAAGAGTTTAAGTTATGAAATGGATTAATATTAATAATACTGAAGTATCAGAAATTTTAAACTCATACAGTGACTGGTTCTTTGAACAAGACTTATCTGAATTAGATAAAATATCTAATCATGAAGGTAGGCATCAAGGTTATGATTTAGAGAAAGCATGTGGTGAAGAGCACTTAAAGGAAATAGTTGACAAAGATGGTGAACACATTGGTTATCCTGAAAAGACTATTTCTGTAGACATTGCATCAGAAGAAAGAGTATCGTCTGAACATAAGAAAAAATGTCGTGACATGGCGACTAAATTATGTTCTTATCTGGGCGCACGTAATCAAGCAGTCAACGTGTATTATCCTGCAGAAGGATTTATGAGTTGGCACAATAACTGGAACGCATCTGGATACAATATTCTTCTCTCATATTCAAAAGAAGGAAACGGTTTCTTTCGTTACCTGGATCCTATCACAAAAGAAATTGTAACAATGAAAGATAAGCCAGGCTGGACATGCAAAGTAGGATATTTTGGTAGAGGTAGAGAGCCTGACAAAGTGTTTTATCACTGTGCAGGCTCACACGAACAAAGAATTTCTTTAGGCTTTGTCATACCACACTTAGAAATGTGGCAAGACATGATTGAAGACATTTCAGGCGAAGACGCTACTTCTTACCAATAGCCATATAGCGATCAAACTCGTTTAGACCATCAAACGTCCAATATTTTTGTTTAATATTTCCTTCGTAAAGCACCTTTTTAATACCAGTATTTTCTAGGTGCTCAGACGGACTTGATACACAGTTAATGCCATACATCTCTTTGATTAAATTTGAGTTTTGTATTGCAAATATACAATCAGAATTTGAAGTAGTTAGCTCTTTTAGAGGATACATTGTCTCTGCACACATTGAGATTACTACGTCAGATTCCATTGCATTAATGTCATGAAACGCAAAAGGAACATCCCAGTTGATATGATTTAAATCAATACCTTGCTCTCTGTAATATCTGTTAAAAACTTTAGACAATTCTAAGGCATCGTTATCAACATCAATGAGATTTATTTTTTCAACATTCATGTTTTCACATAACAAAGGAATCAAAGGAAATCCTAACCAAGAATTCAACACTGTAATAGTCAATTTCTTTTCATTATCTATGTTCTTTAATAGCTCTTCTACGAGCCAAATAGCAGCTTCCATTGAATTAGGATTTAAAGACTTTCTAAAATCTTCTTGCTTGTAAGGCATTTCATGGTTAATTTTATCTAAACCATCGCCCCAATTTTTATAGTTATTTAAAAAATTATAACTTAACATCTTCAGGTCGCTCCATAGAATCATATAAACAAATAAGTGGCTCTTCACGTACTACGTGTTGTTTCACATCGGTAGGCCAAACATAACCATTGTTGTAACTGTAGACCCATCCATCAGGAAAATAATCTATTTTCAATAGTCTTTCGCCTTGATGAGCAAAAAGATTATCTAGCCCTCTATAATAAAAAAACATCTGAGAAGGATAGTCTTTCACAAATTTAGTAATCTTGTCAATATTTAGTCTGTCATTCCATCTAAGCACACTGGAATTCAAATCAGTATATGCCCAAGGAATATCTACAACATCTGTTTTCATCTTTCGTAGATTGTGCCAGC
>Ga0213863_10001480_pt1 | contig 17024 bp, 11 predicted proteins | sample PICome_8_FD_160128 | JGI IMG/M metagenome (GOLD analysis project Ga0213863, IMG submission 160128) | Coastal seawater microbial communities near Pivers Island, North Carolina, United States - PICO497 | ecosystem: Environmental > Aquatic > Marine > Coastal | place: USA: North Carolina... | reverse complement strand
ATAAAGTCCGTTAGAGGTCTGGCCTCGATATCACTCTTTGATTCGGTTCCGCTAAAACGCTTAAAAAAGCCGACTTCATCTGGAGCTGAATCAATAGACTCTTGCCTCAAGGCTTTAGCCCTTTCTTCTATTGCTTTAAACCCCTCTTTTCCTTCAGTGCCTTCAAGGATATCAAGTCGCTGTTGATCTAGGTCAGCAATTTCAATTTGCTGAGGAGATGGACTTGCAGCGCCTTCAGGGTTTTTGACTTCTGTGCCATCTGTTGTATTAGCACTACCCTCTGAAGCTATCGCGTAACCAGATCTATCAAACATTTCATTAATTCCACCTTCACCCATAGCTTGTATAAACTGCTGATATGCTGGATTTGACGGCTCTATAGTTTCCTTTCTTGTAACGTTTCCTTCTAAATAAGTTACTTCGATTGGTATGACAATGTTTCCATCCGCGTCTTTAAGGTCTTCAATATTTAAACCTTTAGCGTAATCAGCAGCCACAACGGTTCCAGCAAAATTCTCGTCTGATACGTTTATGTTAATCTTTTCCTTAAGGTTCGTAAGACCTTCGGTTGTTCTTTGAACATCAAACAGAGTGTCAACCCTCTCGTTTCCCCTAGCGTCAACACCCTCCTGAAGTTTATCTCTGTATTTGTTTCGAAGGCTTTCATCGTCAATCCCCATGTCCTTCTTCTGCTTATCCGTCAAATCTTCAAAAGCCGTCGTTTCACCTTCCATCGCTAACTTATCATACTCTTCTTTCGCTATCCGTTGTTTTTTGGAGTCGCTCATAGTGCTCCACCTTAGATTAGCGACCTCTTCAGTATTGGTTCCGTTCAGCACCTCGTCAGACATGGCGGATTCAGCCATTTTGTTTAAAGTGGGGGCAGAAGCTATAATCGTGGGCCTATAAAGAGGGCTTGAGTCGTTAGTTAACGGGTTCTCAAAAAAGCTAACCTCACCTTGCCCTTCCATCCATCCTCCGTCTGGGTTTGGGACAAGAGGGACCCCTGACATAGATCTATTTCCAGCAGAACCGCCAACGTTAATTTCTCCGCTAAAACCTCCTTGGTCCCAAAGAGCGTTAGCATTATTAAGACCGTCTATACCTTCGTTTACAAACTCTTCACCTGGGTTCGCCTCAACCTCTCCAGTCATAAGGCCCACCATCTGCTGAGCTCCAGACTGGCGCTGATCTCTGTGCCTACTAGCTACGTTGTATGCGTTGTTTAGAAAAGATATATCAGCTATTAGTTGCTGTGTGTTTTGGTAATGATCTTCAGAATTAGGGTCTAGCGAGTTAGCCATGTTAGCTTGAAGCTTACCAATAGCCTTTATGTGCTCAGCCGACATTCCAGACACATCAAAGTCATAGAACGTTTGAAGCTGTTGATCTCTAAATTGTCGGTTCTTTTCCTCTTGGGCAATCTCAACATTAAGGTTCTGCTGCCTTCTCTTGTTTATGAGTTGGGCCTGTTCCTTAAGCTTATCTGAATAGCTTACGCTTTCCCCTATTCTAGCTACTGGCATTACGCTTCGTTAAATTGTGGTTGACTAAACACCTCGTGAACAGCATCGTATAGGTTTTGCAACTCTTCCATCGAAGGTTCACCTCCTTCTTCTATCATTCTGGCTATCTCGTCGTACTGCACCTTGATTGCCTCTCCTTGCTCAGGGTTGAGTATGTACTCACCTCCAGTAGCCTCACCTTCCTTTACCCCTGTCTCCTCGTCTATAATAGCCTTCTTGTTGGTGTCGTGATTAAACTCACCCTCTGTCTTCTGTACTGGACGCTGCTCCTCAAGGATACGCATCATAACGTCTTCACTCATCTTCCCTCCTTCTTCGTACTTCACTCTTCCGCCATTTTTAGCCATTCCTCCAGTTGCAATTGACGTACCAAGCTGAACTGCACCAGAGGCAATGTTGCCAAATGCGTTTCTTCTGTCCTGCTCCAATTGCATCTTGTTTTGTGCGGCCATAGTAGCATCCGCAAACTGTTCTTGGCTGTCTTGAGCTAACAGACTAAAATCTTTCGCTTGGTTTTGAGACAGCACCTGCTGCTCAAGGCTGGCCAGCCCTTGCATAGCGCCCAACTCTCTAGCTAGATCTGCTTGTTGTGTGGCTTGAATAGCCTGATTCGCTCTAGCTGTAGAAGCCCCAATGCCTCCCATCAGAGCCCTGGGGTCTGAAGACAACGCGGCTAACTCTGTAGCCTGGACTCCTTGCATAGGCGACAAGTCTGTTGGTCTGATCCCAGCTGTAGCTAAGTCTCTTTGTGCTTGTGCGATACCAAACTTAAAGTCGTCTTGCTTTCCTCTTGTAATACCTCTCAAGCGCATAGCTTCGTCGTACAGTCCTTGCTGTTCTCCAATTCGGTTTTTAGATCCGATAAGATCAGCTATACCACCAATTACTGCCGCCCCTCCCTCAAAAGCGCCTTGATACGGGACTACGCCAGATGCTTGATCGTAAATAGAGCTCTTAGAGGAGCTGCCAGAAGACTTGCCAAAGTTTAATGGTAAACTAGAACCTGGAGCTGTAAAAGATGGATTTAAAAGCCCAGGACTTGATATTCCACCGCCTTGATATTTCTTTACTTTACCCATGATCTACAAATTTAAGTGTTTTGAGTTAAACGCTTGTCAAGCTTAGAGAATTCGTAATCCACATTAATTGCGTGGAGTTCAATCTGTCTGTTGGTCGTTACCTCTAGGTCAACTTTCAAGTAGGGTCCTCTCATCTGATCTCCATTGTGATCAATGCTTGACTCTGAAAACATCTGAATCTGACCAGCACCTAAGAATTGATTTAAAGCAAATATTAAGGAATTATAGTACTCGCCGTCAAAAGTTTCTGATTCATTTGAGCTAATATCTAACCCCACTTGTTCAATACCTTCATCATCCTTGTCGTAGTAAGAGGTTATAAAAATATCGCTAAAAGCCCCGTCAGAAAAACTATTGAACCCTACTAAATTAGAGTTTAGCAACCTCCCCTGAGGAACAGCCACGCCAGAAGGGACATCTACATCGACCATATATTGGTGTAAATTAGTATTGGGGCCAATGCCAACTCCCGTCCCAGACATTAAAGGGCAAGGGACTATGTGAGACGTTGAGTTCTTTATAGACCTTGGCACCTCCATGTATTTAAAACCCTCCTTGTCTTTAAAGGCCGACAAAGCAGGCGTTTCCTGACCGTTATTGTCTTCTGTGTACTCTGAATTAGAATAAAATTTTGCAGACCAGTCAGGCGTGTTTGTTTCGAGCGAGATAGATTTGAATATTTTAACGGCAGAAGGGTCGTCATTAGACGAAAGCGTTATTGATGTTTTGTGTGGGGTTCCATAGAATGAGTTTCTAGTAACGTTAGTGTCGTGCCTCCACACGCCCTCTACAGTGTCCTTTGATGACATTAAAATATCACCACACGTCGCATAACAAGTCGGTGTAAATGAATACCTCGTCGTCCATGCGTCCCTCCTTTTAGAGAAAGCGAAGGTGGTCTCTTTTTCTATAGTTGCCATTACTGAGTAAGCGCTAATTGTTCAGGTGAAAACAGCAGCTCATTTGATGTGTTTACGTTGTAAGTTTGAAAGAAAGTAAGAAGATCTTCGTTCGAAACTCCTTCATCATTATCAAAGTTACATCTTACTTTTGTCTTTACGTGTACCGCAAGAGAGTTGTATTCTGCAACCGTCATTTGCCCATTAGCTAAAAGGTACTGCACACATTCAAGGCTTGATGCGGTTCCAGAAAGCAACCCTGCCCCCACAGGCCCTGATTGGACTAAGGCTTCATCACTTGGCGCCACCGCCGCACCGTAAGCGCTCAAAAACGAGGTTAGGTCCTGGCTTCCAATGTATCCGTCTCCATTTCCGTCCTTCCTCAGGTCATCAATAAGGTTGTTTCCTATCATGTAAAATTCCTGCGCTGTCATATCTCCATTATCTATTAATAAATTAACAGCTTCAGAAGGGCTTGAGAACAAGTCTAGTATTGACGGGTCAACAGGGTCTGGATCAACCACAACTGGATCAACTGGATCTGGATCAACCACAACTGGCTCGTCTGGATCTAAAGGAGCCGAAGTAAGAGGGTTTAGTTCGCCAACAGGATGGTCTGAATATATGGACAAGTCATTTCCACTTGGAATGGTTTGCAGCCAAGCCAGCAGGTCGAAACTACCTGCAAGACCGTCACCAGTCTGATCACCAATTATAGCAAGCTGGGCTTGACCGCTTACTTTTGCAGCTGCCTGTACCGCGTCTATTATATGCATCGAAGGGGACATTACATCTCTTAAAGAGTCTATCTGACCGTTAGTAGGTTGCTTATCTTCTGGTCCATCCCTTAGGGCTAATAAGTAATCTATTGCTAATTCTGCACTCATATCATCATCTGTTAAATCTGTTTCAAATAACTCGTTATACGCTATTGTAAATGGTAGGTTTCCACCTGTTGCTACATCATCTCCATCATCGTCGTCTTCGTCAGGGTCTTCCCCTCCTGGGACTACAGGCTTTGTAGGCTCTTGATCTACTGTAACGGCGCCAGTTGTAGTCCTCGTTTCTGGATTTAAAATAGTGAGTAAGTACTCGTCTTTTAAAGGGTCGTACCCACCAACAATTCTTATTTGCTCGTCATCGCTAATAGCTCTTTTTATACTAGCTCTAATAACGGACGACATGCCCTTGCCTGATATCTCCTCAACCCCCTTCTGTTTTGACCACCTGTATACCTTTGAAAGAGATTTGTTACAAAAGTAAACCTCTTCATTAGAGTCGAATATAGAAGAAGGATCTTTAGAAACTCCGTTTCTACCTGGATAAAAGACAGCCTCCCCAAGGACATTAGAAGAAGCTGTGATAGTGCCAGTACCAGAAGCGCTAGATATAATGTTCTTGTTTACAAGGATAATAGAAACCTTGTCTTCTTGAAGAACAAACAAATAATCATTGTGATCATTTATATACTGTATCCCCCCAAAGCCCTCAGGCAAATCCTTAAAGTTCGCTAACGAAGCATTAAACGAAGAGTAGTTTACTTTTTTGCTTTCTGGATTGCTAGGCTCCGAATAAGTAATCGTAGCCTCTCTAGTGGTTTCTTTAGCGTCTTTAAATATAAAATTTGGTCGACTTAAGTAGGAGTAAGAATCAGATCTAAATAAATCACTTTGAGATACGGTCTCTAAAAACACGTTTGTGAAATTAGGCTGTGGGGCTGCGGCGTTTCCGTCATCGTCAAGGATAATATCTACATACTCTCCTTCTTCGAGCTCTCTAACATTAGTGGCTACTGGCCTAAACCAAACATCCCCTTTGTCTACCGTTACTATTTCTTCTTCGTGCTCTAAGACCCCATTCTGAGGGTTTCTTAAAACCCTGTAATGATCACTGACCTCATAGTAAACTTGATCGTCAGCGTCCTGCACTTTCTTAGGTGTTCTTAATTCTACAACGCAGTTTTTGTTCCATTTGTTTGACGCTGATCCAGCAAGAACGCTGGTAAACGAAAACCCCTCAGCGTCTGGATTGTTTTTCAGTATAACAAACTCTCCTTGTTGGGATGGGCTTGGAAGAGTTGACAGCGGATTATCTGTTAGTCCTAAGTTTACAGTACCAGCCACCTCAAAATCATAATTGTCATAAACCCTAGACCCACCAGGCCCATGCGAAATAACCAAAAGCTTGTCTCCCTCTTCAAACTTATAGAAGTTTAACCCCCCTTCTGGGGTTCTCGCCCCAAAAGAACTTACGTAAGAAATCGGGTGACCCTGAAGGTAGTTTAGCGATACGTAAATATTCTTATTTGTTTGATTAGTGTCCACATTATCTTCAGGGTCTTCAATGACAAAAGCACCTCCAACAGAGTACTGGACAAAATCTTGAACTGTACTGTTCTTAGCGTAGACTATTTTATAGCTGTGAGCCCAAGAGGGTGGTTGGCCAGAAAGGTGAAGGTCTATCTCTACCCTTCCTTTGTTGGACCCTCTTTCTTGATCGCTGTAGCCCTCTACAAAAGCACTATCTAGATGATTGACAAAACCATGCCTTCCTCTTTCGTCGTAGTAAACGATACCAAAATCATGATTTGCCTCAGTCTTGAACGACTCATGGCTAAACCCAATCCCACCACCCAAGCTAATGGTCACTTCCTTTTCAAATAATTCAACAACCGTTTGATTTCGGCTAAAGTCAACGCTGTCCTGCTCAAGAGGAGAAAACTCATCGCCTGTACCTTGAGGCAACAAATAATCAAACCTAGTTTCAGCGGTAGAGTTTGTGTTGTTTTTTAAAAAAGGAAGAGTTGTCGCGTTTTTAATGCTAGAGCCTGGAATTAAACTGGACATCCAATTAAGATCTTGCGAGAGAGCTTCAAATGTAGATGCGGATGTTTGAACCATGTACCTTGCTACTGGACTAATAGCACCCCCATAGAAAGCTGTTGTTAAGTAATTGTAAAAAGTCTGTTCTTCTCCTGAGGCGAAAATATCGCTGTTTTCAAGCACAAAAGGAGCTGCTGTTACAGACCCCTGATTGTACATTTTAAGCTTGTCGTATGGATTTTCACTGTTTGGTCCGTTGGCAGGACCTCCTCCTGGGCCACCCTCTCCGTCTACTATTATTAAGTTTTGATTAAAATCAATCAAAGAGTCCCCCTCTAAAAGTACAACCCTCCCTACTTGGTTTCCATACCCATTATAAGACCTAAACGGTTCTTGGGGTTGTAGTTGATCACCACTGTTGTTTGTGCTGCCTGGAGTGTTTCCAAAACCCTTGAAGTTTGTTACGTAATCATTTCCGTAGCCCTGCTGTGAAAGCCAGCTGTTAGCGGGGTTGTCCTCGCCCCCTCCAATACCGTTAAAAGTTGTGTACAGTTGAGTTAAATCAGTATTGTCAATTAAAATCCATTTCGTGTCAATATTCTCAAATACGCTTGTCGGCGTTTCCCTCATGCAGGTCAGTGTTTCTACATCATCAAACCCTCTAAGATTAAAGCCAAAATGAGACACAAGATTTTGATCAAGCCCAAAAGCGCTTTCCACATCTAATGCGCTCAAAGTAAATGTTGGGGTAGCCTTATTTACTATAAAGCAACCAACGGGTATACCCGTCTCTGAAGTAGCTAGACCTCCGTGAACAGCAATTATTTTGTCGGAATTAGTGTGAGGACCTTCATCCCCACCTTGCCCCACATGATACTGGGATATCGTATCTCCACTTTGAAGGTTTAGATCAAAGCTGTATGAACTTTCGTTTTGATAATCTAACAAAATAAGTCCAGGTGCATTCGTAAAAGACCCCCCTAAAGGAAGATCAGGCGTGACAAAAACAATGTCAATTAGCGACTTAATAGCGCTTGGTGCGTCAGCAACATCAATGGTAGTTTTTATTTTGACTGAAAACTCTATTTCACCTCCTTGAAATATAAACGGGCTTGTAGCTGACAGGCCAAACGAAGCAGGTTGAACCTCAGCAGGAAAACTACCACCGTATGGAAAGCCGTTTATATTTGGGTTGTGATGTCTTTGCCATCGAACGGAAGGATTGCTAACACCGCTAGGTGACGTCGACTGAAAGTCCTGCCCCCATATGCTCCCGTTTACGCCTACATCGAGAGCAGAGTTTATTGAATCTTGAGGAACAAAATTAAGGCTACCATTCTGCACTGATGAACTTGCGACAGACTGCTCAAAGTTTACCCCTTCGTAAGATCCTTCACTGCCTGTAATAGGCTGAGGGCCTCTTTGTCTCGACTGACCAGCTCCTTTAGAGTGGTAAACGTGAAAGTTTCTGTCAGGCATAAAAGAAAGCCGAATACTCACTTCTGTTTCTGCTGGAAGAAAATTTGGAAATTGAGAGTAATCAATAAAGAAGGCAGCTCCTTCGCCTGAGGTTTGACTGTAAGAAGACGGTATCAACAACAAGTCTAAATCAATAAAGTCTTGAGGTCTTTCTAGATACCTTACTTGCGCTGTAGCTGTAGTTCCTGATTCATTGAAGCCATCTAAGTAGTTTGCATACATTAACCTATTTGATGAAACCGCCTGAGACTCAGCCTTTCTAGGAACCGAGTCAAACTGCTTGTTTACCTCATCGGTACTTACACCCCTTAAAACCCTATCGTTAAAGAATGGATAGTCTTGATCCTCTGAGGAAGATTCTATTTCGTCTATAACTAAAAAACCACCATAGTTTCCTTGCCTTCCAAGTATTCTTATTTTGCTTATCTCAGGTCCTGCTGACGGAATGCTTAACAAGCACCTATAGTGTGGATGAGAAACATAGGTCTTGCTTCCCTGATCAAGAACAGAATACAAGACAGCCATATCAGAATAAGAGGATATGGCACTTTCCATCCCGTCTGTGTAGATGTGCTGATAAGCAAACTGAAAGCCAGGAGACCTTTCGAAGTTGTTCGCCGCTCTAGGCTCACCTCCAGGATCGGAATCAAAGGTAAATGTAATCGGCTTTAATGGAGTTTTAGGACAGGCTGTAATGAAATCGGCCTCAGAAAATGCGTTAGATCCGTTAATTAACTGCTGCCCGACAGAATTAAAAGCTCTGTAAGCGTTTATTTTTCTAGGTTCGTTTTTACCGTCCGTAAAGTAAATAATAACATCTTTGTCAAACTCACTCTGATAAGGCTCTCCTTCGAGGCTGTCGAAGAGAGTGGCTACAGCGTTAGTGCGAACAATGTCCGCTTTTATGAAGCCGTTCTGAGGAAAGTTAAACTGAGAGCTTTTATATATAAGTTTTATGGTGTTTGGGGCTGACCCTGGTAGCTTTCCATACCTGTCGTAAGCCCATATGCCTTGATTGCCCGCACTAGCGCTATACACGAACAAATAAGTGATATCAGTTTTAGCGTCTTCTACACTTCCTATTAGTCTAGCGTTTGAGGGAAAACTTTCAGAAGAAATTAACTTGTTTCCTCTTATGTTTTTTAGCACTAAGTCCCCAGCGTCTGACTTACTGTTACCGTCAAACCCCTCATTATCTGATCCCGAATATAGGTTTAGAGCGTCCTCCATAGACGCCTTATCTAAAAGCTTGCTGTCTAGGTCTGAGTTTAAAACTCTTGGTGTTCTCTTATCTATTGGCATCAGTACTTAGGCGCTTGATGAAAGTTCTTACGAATTGTCTTTAAAGCCTCTTCTTTAGTGAAGTTGCTCAGTCGGGCGTTAGCCTTTCTTCTTTCGTTATAGTACTCTGCTCTAGCCCTAGACTTTTCATTTGCTGGGACGGATGATTTTCGCTCTATAATCTTGTAGTACATATACGACCTAAGTGCCTCCTCTGCGTAAACATGAACATCAGGATTGGCTGATCGAGCTTCGTCGGCTATATATTCTACAACCACATGTGTGTAAGCGTTATTTGTCTCTACCTCAATCCTGTTTTGCTCTAGATTAAGTCTGTACTCGCCAGCCAAGTGACCCCCTCCAGCCCCGTATAAACGGCCTACGCTACCTTCGTGAAGGTAATTGTCAAATATAAAATCGTTGAGGTTTTCTGAGGAGCTTACGGACCCCTGAGTAGAGGTCTTATCTTCTAGCCTATCTAAAACCCCGTCGTTGTTTCCGTCTGTAGCATCTAAAGAAGTGAATAAAGCCACATCATCTTCGTCTTTATAGGACATCGACTGATTGATGTGCTTGTTGTTTCCAAACACACGGACAATTCCGTCTGGATCTACAATTCCTATTTTCAGCAAATCAACAAAATCATCAGGAAGCTCAACGGTATTGTTTGTGGCGTTTATTAACAGCTTAAGGGATTTAATCTTTTTGCTAATATCAAATCCGATCTCTCTAATACCTCTTAATGCCAGATTTCTGATAGCGGAGTCTGAAGCGTTACTAGCATAATCATCACCGTCAAGGGTAATAATAAAGTCTTTTATAACCTGACTTAAAGGTACTGTATTTCTAGCCATTATTCAGATGCTTCTTCTTGAGTTGCGAAAACAGAGACGTTTTGATCTCTTAATCGAACACCGATTAATTTAGCCATCTCCATCACAACCTCGGTTAGACAATGAGGAGGGAGCATAAAGTTTCTTGAGTTTAAAGAGTCGAAAGCTTCAACATCACTACCGTTAAAACTAACTACGTTAAAATCATAGTAGGGAGGGTTTATGTTTATGTTGCCTTCCCTATCAAAAGACGTGGGCTTAGCGTAATAAGAAACCGTAATAGCGTCTGGGGCTGGAAACACCTCTATATCAATAGCAGAAACAAGAGCGACAGGAAAATCGTCGGTAGGTTCAGATAGATTACTTCCAAGTATACTTTCTATTTTTTCTGGATCGTAGACAATCTCACAGTTAGTTCTTGAGCTAACCACCCCCGTATCTCCTAGTTCATTTGCTGTTATAGCGATAAGTCTAGAAAGAGATGTTGGCTTAAAAAACCCATTCTCGGTTTCCACTACATTCTCTCTTCTAAAGAAGAAAGACAAATCCTCCTCTTTCTGCTTGCGAACAGACTTATCTCTTCCAGGATCAAAATTCTGTCTACTTATACGCTTAGCGTCTACTAGCTCAGAAAACATCTCGTTGTAGACATTCATTTGAGCAAGCGCAGCGAAAGAATTAAACACCTGAGGGGTGATAAAGCCTTTCTGCTCTTTGTTCGCTAAATCCTTTAACGCGGTATATACTTGCAATACGCTAACCATACAACAAATATACAAAAAGAAAGAGGAGCGGATTTTAACTCCCCGAAACCTTAAACCTGTTGAGTAGCTGAGTACCCAGGTCTCGACAAGCCGTATCCCCTATATCCTTTGATACGGCCCCAAACCTAGCGATTCTAATTGTTGGCTCACCATAAACACAAGGAAGGACCATTCCAAATTTTCCTGGGATAAATACTCCGTCTGGATCAACCTTTGAAGACTGAAACGCTATCTGCTCTCCCAGACCGTTATAAACGTGTATATCCCCAGTCTTTGTTCTTCTTATGACTATCGAGTCTAAGTTCTCTTTACTAGATTCTGCTTTAGTGTCTTTCTTAATAAAGCTAGAGAAGGGAACTTCAGCCTCGCTGACATTCCTTATTTTGTTGGGCGTAACGGGATATACAGTAGATATTTCTGGACGATTATGATTAAACTCAAATGCATCACCCAAGGACCTGTAAGGGAAAGGACCCATGCAATCCCTAAACGTAGAGGTTAAGGTGTTGTTAAACATGCTCGCATAGAAAGGATCTAAAAAAGCACCATTTGGTCTTACAAAAGCGCAAAAAACAGTATAGTCATATAAAGGGTACGAGGGAGAGACAAGCGTAAGCGAATTGACTGAAGTCATAAAGGTCGCGAGGCTTTCAGGTATCTCAGTAGGAAAATCACTTTTTTTAAGAGTAAGAGTTACACTGCCATCTGATGTGGTTATAGTAATCTCATCTCCTTCTTGTAGGTTGCGGCTAGAGTAAGTAACTTCTAATTCCGTTACGTTTCCGCTACCGTCGGTGGTAACTTTAAACTTAGGGTAATCTGTAGTGCTTAAAATATCGGTGCTGAGAGCGACCGAAGCCCTTTCTATACCTTCAGCGAGTACCGCACCTGCTTCCTCCGAGAGATTATTTCCCAGATCGCTTGACGAAAGAGTAGGGCTTGTTATAGCCCCGATTTCAAGCCTTCCAGGAACGTTGTAATCAAGCGTTTTTTTAGAACAAAGTGAATCAGCACCCCTAAGCAAAGGGGGGTAATCTGTAGAGTGGACTGCGGCAAAAGCTGTTTCTGAAGCCCCGTTGGGGATGTTATATGCCGCAGAATTGCTTACCGTTAACCTACCAGGCGTTACTGTAGGGGTGTCTTCTGCTTCGTAGTCAACGAAGGGCAAGTTGTCAGTAGTTATGAAGTCGATACCATTAATAACAGCAGCTGAATCAAGACCCGTTATCGTAGCTTCAGATCCTGTAAGCCCTCTCTCCACAGGACGAGCCCTAACCTTAGCGTCTATAGTTGGCTTTGATTCCTTGACCCCAAACGTGTTTTCGTTTCCAGTAGCGTCAAACTTCATTACGTTCTTTGCGGTATCCCTGTTTATGAAGTTAATGATGTCCTCCATTAGGTCAGACTCTTTGCCCTCCTCACAAGTGACTGTAACGCTGGTCTTTTCAAAAGACTCCCCATCCTGTTTAAGGCTGCTTTCTTCAAAAGCTGCGGAATTATTAAAGTACATTGTAATAGCCCCCTTAAGAGCCACCATGTAGGCTACGTTGTTGGCAGGTATGGAAATTACACTTATGCCTTTTCCGTTATCAGAAAACAGCGCACCACCAGATACAGCGGGGTCTTTTCTCTTAAATAAGAAGAACTTTTGAGCCATAGAACAAATATACGACAAACAAAAAAGCCACCCGAAGGTGGCCTTTCTTTATGCTAGACGCTCTAGCTTTTCTTCTAAGGATGACAGAACCGAAGCTCCTTTCTCTGTTAGGCAGAACCTAACCATAACATCCATTGGGTCTTGGCCTACTGGGACTGAAACGATAAGACCGTTGGAGTCAAACCAGTATACGCCGTCTTTCTTTACGTTTAAGATCTGGTAGTCTTTCGCCTGAACGATGATAGAACGAGCCGCAACCTGAGGTGAATCAAATGACTTGATAAACTGTTCTGGCTTCTTCTTAGCGATCTGCAAGAGGTTGTATCGTATCTCAGACACAGGAGTCTCAATGCTTACGTTAAAGAACATAGCTACAGGTAGAAGCTCTTGGATATCCTTGTCTCTCACCATAGCGATAGCATCGGTAAGCAAGAACTCCTTTTTGAGTTCTGTCTCTGCGTCTTTCTTCTTGTTTATCTCTTGGAATAAGTTTCCTCCGTTGGCTTTATTGCCTGGGTGGACCTCCATGAAATCTCGTAGGTTAGGTTGATCTTTGTTTACAAACAAACGCTTATCACGAAACAACACTGATTTCTTGACAGCCTTATCTCCCTGCTCATCAGCCCAAATAGACGGCTCGTTAGGGCAGTACCTTAGTTCCCGTACAGTATCCTTCTGCTTGTCATAAACAGTTACTCCTTTCTGAGGAAGCATAAACACGACACCGCCTCCACGGATGACTTCGTACTCTTTATGTTCTTGGACTTTTTCCTCTCTTCTAATGAGAGGCTTCTTCTTAGCGACAGCCTGAGCAGGCGCTTCTTTCTTAGGTCGGCCTGGGGCCTTCTTGACTTGTGAATTCATAATAAATTAAATTAATTAATGCAAATATAAGAAAATAAAAAAAGGGACCGAAGCCCCTCTTTTTTCAGTGGTTAATAGATAGACTTACGAAAACACAGTCGCTCCTGTCAATCCTGTAGATGCTGGATTTGCTTTAGCCTCAAGGCTTACATTCCAAATACCATTGTCAGAACACCAGAATACAAACTTTGACCCCTGGCTAATGTAGTTTGTTGCTGCATTAGCTGGAGTGTAAGTCAAAGTGGTTTCATTCGCTTCTGAAGTGTCATAAACAAGAACATTAGCAGCTCTGGTCTCTACAACAGATCCAGTCCTAAGCACATCGGTTCCTGAGCAAGCAAAAGATAGGGCTTCTGTTCCTCCAGTTGTGTCCACAGACATAACAAAAACAACAACGCTACCCTCAACTGCGGAAGGCAGAGTCACCGCTTGAGCGGCAGCCCCTGTAAATGGATTTACAGAAACCTGATCTTTCACAGCATTTATTGTCTCTGCGGTTGCAACAGAAGCGACAGTCAGCCCGTCAAAAGAAGGAACCAGCCTAGAGATCTCTCTCCCGCTAAGCGTTAAGGCTTTTCCTTTGAATACTACTGATCTTAGTTTATCAAAGTGCCCCATTATTCACAAATTCTAAAGGTTACGTCTACATACAAAGTATTGTCTCCAGTAATGGTTACCTCAGCGTCAGCTACGTTAACCTTACCTTTGAGAGCTGTTTGATCTGTAACATAAGCAGTGGCTCCGCTTGAAATAGCGGCTGCCGTGGTCATTGATCGAGCAGCGATTTCAGTACCTGCGTCGTTTGTGTTGTCAATCAACTCGCAGTTTGCCGCAGTAACGAAAGCGTCGTCGTCATCGGCAGTACCCAACTGTACAGAAACGTCACCAGCAACAGCAATCTTGCCTACGTTGAAGACTCTGAAGGAGTCAATCAAAGAGTTTGCTGGTTGGTCAATTTCAAAGTTTACAGCCGTATCCCGAACGATAGCGTCGTCAATTTCAACGCGGACAGTCTGCAACAGACTTCCTGTTCCTTGATGTCTAATTTTTGCCATAATAATTAAGTTTTAAAAAGTTAAAGGCAGGAGCCCGAAAGCTCCCACCCTTCACTCGGTTAATATTTAGCCCTTGATCATTACGTGCTGGTTAGCAGCACGAACGCAAAGAGCGATTTCAGATCTGTAGTGGAATACAGCATTGTCTTTTCCAGCATCGCCGTTGTTGGTGTGACCCAAAACGCCTCCACCAGAAACCCAGTGCTCCAACTCACGAGAGTATCCGTTTGCCTCCTTGTAGTGCATAGACAAAGCAGGTACTTGTGCGCCTGAACGAGCGTCAGCAACAGTTCGCAATGGAACCATAGCTCCTTGAATGAAGTTCTTATTAGCAGAGCCCAACATAGTTGGATCGTTCAACAATCTCCAGTCGTGCTTGTGGAAAGTGTATCCGCCACGAGTAAAGCTCTTAAATCCAAGCTGTACAGCCATATCCGCACTGTTCTGGAATGCTCCGAACTGACCTGGAAGACCAGCTGTAACACCAGTAGCGATACCAGCAGCGAGCATGTCGTCGATAGCCAAGTCTTGCTTTCTGTTCAAGTACATAGCGTACTCAGAAGGTGCTCCTTGACGATCAAGCTCCATGATGATATCGTCGAACTCACCGAAGCTGTCAAGTGCGTTTGCGCCTGCGTTGCTTACTACGATTCCTCGATCTTCGATTGCAGAGAAGTAACCCTCAGATCCAGGAGATCCAGCGGCAGCCGCTCTCTTTTCACCAAAGAGCATCATCATCTCACGCTTGTCTTCGAAACGCTTACGAGCTTCTTGCTCACCGTACATAAACCATCTGTAATCACCGTTGCCAGTGTTTACGTAGCCAATGTTAGTTGCCTGTGAACCGTTAACCTCATAACGATCCTTGATGATCATGTAAGAGTTTACCAATCGGTTCATTCCTGGATCCTCAAAAGCCACTGGCTGATCTGTACCTTGAGCATAAAGGTTTCCAATCTTAATTAAAGAACCTCCAGCCGCCCAGTCTGAGGATGTGATGTTTGCTCCGTCCAATCTAGCTACGGTAGCAGTACCTCCAGCGTTTGATGTTTCAACTCCACCTGCAGTAACAATAAATCGAACGCCAGTTGAAGTTTCCATCAAAACGTCGTCTATCTGGCACTCTCCGTTCCATCCAGAGGCCAACGTATCGCTAGACGCGTCAGAGGCGGAAAGACCACTTACGATAGACTGGTGTCTACGACCTTCTTCCCACCACTCAAGCTGGTCAGATGATCCTCCGCTGTTTACCGCTCCTGTGAGCTTCAAAAATCCAGTTAAACCTTGGTCACCGTAAGTCTTAACCAAGTCAGGCATGATGTCCTCTTTGGTTGCTTTGATGAGATCGTCAATAGTTGTGTATGAGTCAGGGGTTAATTTAAAACCTCTGCTCAATTGTGTTGCTTTTACCGTTTTATCGGCAACGTTATTAAGGACACCTAAATCAGGTTGTCCGCTTGCAGCAATATTTGCCATAATTATCTAATGTTAAATGTTAAAAGTTAATCCCCCTCCTCGTGAGTTTAATAGTTGTTTCACTTGAGCGGAGAGTGGATTGATTTGTTGATTTTGATTCCCTTGTTGTGGGGACTCAGCGGAAACATTAGCTGCTGTGTTCACAAGCGTTCGTTGACCATCACCTAAACCTTTGGTGTATGCTGACTTTACAATTCTGTCAACGTTGTCAATAACCGCCATGTGGGACGACAGCAAGTCGTGATCCCAGCTTCCGTCCTCCCTAACGTAGGAGTCGAAGAACTCGTCGAGACGAGCTTGTTTGCCCTTTAATTGATTCTTGTATGCATCATCTAGGCCGAACTCGAAAGTGTTGTCTTCCCCCAGGTCAAACTCTAGACCCGTGAGAGCATCCACTTCTTGCGACATTGTAGAGATCCATTCTTCATCAATTGCAGACTCGAAGGCTTGGCTTTCGGATTCAGGCGCAGAGTAGCTTTCTCTGATTTCCTGAACTTGCCCTCTGGCTTTGTCTCCGTCTATCTTAAGCTGAAGCTTAGATAACCTGACTTCATCCTCCGAGTGGAGGTCTTCGTCAAGCTTATACTTGCTATCAACTAGAAGGCTAAGCTCATCATATGAGAGGTTAGGGTATTCATTCGACATCTGAATGCGAATGGCCGTCATGTCATCCATACCTTCTGGATTCAATGACTGAAACCTAAACCAATCTTCTGGTGCTCGTCCTGTATCCTCTACAAAACGTGCGATGGCTTCGACTCTTTCGTCAATAGCGTTAGTTTCTTGTTCTTGATTGAAGTCTTCAAATGAGGTGATTTCTCTTCCGAGACGCTCACTCAAAAACTCCATAACAGCTCCTTCAAGTTCAGGCTCAGAGTAGTTCTGGTCTGACTCGTTTTGATACTGAGGCTGCTCTGTTTCTACAGAGGGCTGATCAAAAGATTCCTGCGAAGGGGCTTCCTCCATAGGCTGTTCTGATACAGCTTCTTGTTCTAATACAGGTTGTTCTTGGGCTTCATTAGTAGAAGCAGCAAGGTCCTCAGGGTTACTGAAGACCTCAAATCCTGCAATGGTTTCGTTATTTTCTTCCATTATATTTAATTAAGTAATTCTATTATTTGCTATAGACCACAAACTGATCTCCAGCCGTGCCTGTTACGCTGTTGAAAGACCCGTAAATTGTAGTCCCCACCACACAAGGAACAGTACCTTCGTAAGTGCTAAGCCTTTCATACTGACCCTCAGCATGAGTAGCTGCCAAAGCCCCACCAGTAGCAGGGTCTATATAC
>Ga0213863_10001475_pt1 | contig 17065 bp, 17 predicted proteins | sample PICome_8_FD_160128 | JGI IMG/M metagenome (GOLD analysis project Ga0213863, IMG submission 160128) | Coastal seawater microbial communities near Pivers Island, North Carolina, United States - PICO497 | ecosystem: Environmental > Aquatic > Marine > Coastal | place: USA: North Carolina... | reverse complement strand
ACAAGCTGGCGAATCAGGCAATAAAGTTCTTCGCGGATGTCAAATGATCAGTGATGTTATTATGAGAATGGTGTCCATACTCATGAACCTTGCGCCTTATGGCGTTTTTTGCCTGCTAGCAAAGCTGTTTACAGGGCAAGGATTTTCTGCAATTGTTAATTTAGCCCTCTATTTTGGGACGATCGTCTTTGTTCTTTTATTACATGCAAGTGTTGTCTATACCACTATTTTTACAATATTTACTCGATTAAACCCAGTTACTCTTTTTAAAAATATGCGACCTGCAATGCTCTTTGCCTTCAGTACTTCATCTAGCAATGCAACAATGCCAATTACACTAAATGTAGCTAAGAATCGTGTTGGAGCCCACAACTCCATTGCCTCTTTTACAGTTCCACTGGGCGCGACAGTTAACATGGACGGCACAGCCATTATGCAAGGCATAGCGACTGTGTTTATTGCTCAAGCCTATGGCTTGGATCTATCTATGGCGGAGTATTTTGCGGTTATCGCTACAGCTACTCTTGCATCTATTGGCACGGCAGGTGTCCCTGGTGTCGGATTAATTACCCTAGCGATGGTATTACAGCAGGTTGGCTTGCCCGTTGAGGGTATAGGATTAATTATCGGAGTGGATAGACTGTTAGATATGTTGAGAACGGTGGTCAATGTGTCTGGTGATGGTATGGTCACAGCTGTTGTTGCTAACAGTGAAGGTCGTTTGGATAAGACGATTTTTAATGATACAGCTGAAGTTGAGAATGCGCCGGTTTCATCCTGAAGGGACCTATCCCATTAGACCAAGAAAAGGGCTTAAAATTAGTAATAGGCCGTTGGTAACGTCGTCAGCACAAGTGGTGATGCAACCTCTTCACGCTTAACAATACCGCACAATTGCTCAACTAGCTCTAAAGCAAATTCCACAGCAGTTCCTGGGCCTTGGCTAGTAATGCAGTTCCCATCAACAACGACTCTAGACTCCGTATCAACCTCTTTAGCCTCTATGACCTGGTAGAAATGCGGATGGCAGGTTGCTGTCTTGTTATCAAGCAGTCCCTTGCTGCCAAGAACCAGTGCAGGCGCAGCACATATGGCCGCATAAAACTTACCCTTAGTCACCTGACGCTGCAATAATTGAGTTAATGATTCACTTTCAGCAAGAGCATTAGAACCCTCTACACCGCCTGGGACAGCAATTAAATCCCACTCTGTATTCATACAATTATCAATACTCGTCTCTGCAACAATCTTAGTTCCTTGAGCAGCTGTAATTTCCATATCAGATGATAGATTGCATGTCGCTACAGTGACCTCGACACCGGCTCTTCGTAGGATATCTATAATGGACACCAATTCGATTTCCTCACTTCCGTTAGAGATAGGAACTAAAGCTGTTTTAGTCATGTATTTTCCTCCATGTATTGAGGGCAACTAATTTGTGCGGATTATAGAGATGTGTCATGTCAAGTAAGAAAAGTAGAGAATTTCCATTTAAGTCACAACACTAGTTCTAGAACTTCTACCTTAGAATGCCATCGAATCTTAAAAAGATCCACAGTGTTATTTAAAACACATTAGCTCTTTAAATCTTCAACATAAATATCGTCTTTATCCTCGCCTTTAATAAGTTTATCTTGCGCTGCCATGAAAGCGAGCTCTATAGACGAGGCAAATTGCTCTGTATTATACAAGGGCTTGGTAACTAGATTGTCTGCTAAATCGGCTCTCAGAAGTGAAAGTACCTCGGGATGTGTTGCCAAATAAACTGCTCGTTCCTCATACTCAGCCTGTGAGGTAGTAATCAATTCTGGCAAATCGAGCGAGGTAAGCAGGCTGCCTCCAAAACGACTACTGAATGACTCTCCCATGAATGTCAAGACTGGGCATCCCATTCTCAAAGCATCACTGGCTGTAGCGCAAGCGCTATAAAGAAAAGTATCTAAGAAAAGATCTACCACTTTGTATCTAGACCAATATTCCGATCCACCTACCCTTCCTCCAAAAATTAGCCTCTCAGAATCAATTCCTCTCAAGGTTATCTGTTCCTTCAGATTTTTTTTTGCTATTTCGTTATCAACGTATAGCATTAGCACACTATCTTCCACTTGTTGAAGAATACGAGACCAAGAGTCAAAAACATCAGGGGTAATTTTATAGGTGTTGTTAAAACAACAAAATATAAATCTATTTTTAGGTAACGCAAAGTACTGTTTGTCCAAAGACGTGTCTGGAAACTCATCTTGAGCTGAGTTAACTTGATAGCTCGGCAAATAAATAATATTTTCTGAGTAAAATTTTTTACTTGCCTCAGGAATCATCGTTTTGTCTGCCAAAATATAATCATAATAATCTGATCCCATAGTACCAAGAAACCCTATGTAACCAATTTGTAATGGCGCGGCAGACATTGCAAAGAGATTTGTTCGATTATTTTTTGTATATCCTGTCAGATCTACAGCAATGTCTATTTCAAGAGACCTTGAAAACGATACAGCGTCTATATCTGACAATGATCTAACATCATGAAAATAATCAACACCAGCCTTAACTTTCAAATTCCAGCTATCGTTCGTATTTGGACCAAAAGAGAACGCATGTATTTCGAATCTATCTCTATCATGATGTTTAAACAAATCTGCAATCACAGTAGCAACTGGATGATGATAAAAATCTGGTGAAAAATAGCCAATACGTATTTTTTGATGCCCAAAATTTGGCCTCAGCTCAGGTAAAATCGATGATTTAGGATATCTATTTCTTGTACATATTTCGGTTCCCTTCCTTATCAGGTCAGGATCCTCGACTACTGTATGAAGCAGGAATGGCGGCGCCGCGAGTAAATCCTCCCTTACTCTTGTGGATAATTCTTCTAGATCTTGAGAAAATTCGTGCCAACAGCAAATCTTTTGTTTCAAATAAAACCACTCACCAAATAGTTCAGGAAGATCTGCATTTAGCTTGTTTGCAGTCTCATAATGTTCCATCGCTTCATTAAATCTATTTTGCTCCCTAAAAACACCCGCCAGTGTTTTATGAGCCTCGGCATACAACGGATTAAGCTTTATAGCTTTTTTAAGATGTCCCTCGGCTTCCGGAAATCGACCTAACTGTTTTAACACAATTCCTAGATTTGAATGAGGCATAGGGTCACTGGATTTTAACTTAATTGCTTTCTCAAAATGTGATATTGCCTCTTCGAATCTGCCCATTACTTGAAGAGTAGTGCCCAAATTAATTTGTATTGCTGGGTCGAGAGGATCCAAATTTTCAGCTATTTGATTAGCTTGCAACGCCTCTACTCTCTTTCCTAAAGGCCCAAGAAGAACACCCAATATTTTCCAGCTAAACTTATCTTTCGGAAATTTTCTCGTTATTGATGCCGCCAGAGAGACAGCTTTTTTATAGTCACCCCTTTGATAATGGTCCTCCAAGTTTCTCAACATGTCTTTAGGGGGGCCTTCAGCTGATTCATGGCTGGACTTCGCTAAATCGATTTTGTCAGAGAGTTTTGCTAAAACCTGCCCAGAAAAACTTTTCACTTGGAGATCTAAGATTACCTGCTCGATCTTATCAAACTGATGACTGAGGACTAAAAAATCTAAATAACTTAACCAGAATTGCTCTACATCAGGATTGCCTCTAATAGCTTTTTCAAACAATGTAGTCGCTTCTCGATAATGTTCACGCGAGACCTCAATGACGCCTAAATTATGATTTGCATCAGGGTCGTCTGGATGAGCGATTAGGACTTCTTTGTAAAGATCTTCTGCTTTATCAATATTACCGCTTCGATGAGCATTGATGGCAATTTCAAGTTTTTTTAATTTTTTTACTGCCATCATTACCTCTCAAAAATACCCGTTTTGAAGAACACTAGCTCTGTACAACATATAAAATATCTCAATACTTAATAAAGTACTAAAACTGAGATAAACAATAACGTAGCTCCAAAAATTGACAAATTTCTTGGGTAAAGCCATTTTATAGATTTGACTCTATATATCGAAAGTAACCACCTAAGTCTTCCAGACATCAGATGCTGTCGATACCTTCGATCGTTGCCTAATAAGCTGAAGGACAGATGGATCCTTCGACTGCTCTTTCGTGGGAGCGAACAAAGCCTTGCCTCTTAAATCAGCCTTGGTATCAGGATCACATAAATAGTATACAGCCATACTCTTTCGAAACTGATTAGCAGGACAACTTATAGGCTTTGGTAATCCGTGCCAGCTATTCTGTGTAGTATCAAAAAGTACCGCTCTATTGAATTTAGGTTCTATCTCTTTAACTAAACTTCCAGGCTTTCTATTGGACTCGTTAGACCACAAACCTAGGTTGCCACCCCACGAACTTTGCCAATTCGAATTCAAATAAACTATGATATTTAGCTTGCGTTGAAGACCCAATTTCGGGTGAATGGAGTAATCAAGGTGGGTGTTTAATTTCCCTCCGGCCTTATGAATGTGCCAGCCACCTCCATTCAATCCGACATCAGAAAGTAGTCTTTTATCGTCAAAAATGTTTTTCTCCAGAATGTTAGTGAATTCAGAAGAGTTCAGATAATTGAAAACTTGATAGGTCAAGGCAGGAAAAAGGTTCCAATTGTTACAGAGTTTTTTTACCTCAATTGGGCTGTTATATTGGTACCAATCAGAGGATTCAAATTTTGGAAATTCCTTCTCCAGGCCCGATGCCACGCTTGCTTCAAAAAAATCATCTATAACACAGTGATCAAATGGTCCCTCATCACCAAAATGAGACAAAGAATTGACTAAGTTTTCGTTGTTAACAAACATTGAACTTCCCCTAAAAGTGTCAAAAAAATAATTTCCTAATAATCAGATATCCATACATAAACATTTACTAAATTGAGCATCTTTCTCCGAAAAAATCATTTTATCCAGTTTTGCATATTTCATGACATAATCAACGGCGTTTATCCCATGGTAATGATCCTGATTAAACTTATGATCCAATAAATACTGAAGGTTTACATCCGGAGTTGTGGTTAAGAATCCGTGTGCATAGGTATTTGGAATAAATAAAATATCGCCAGCCGCCAAATCAAAAACTTCAAGCTTACTTGACTTTGGATCATCAAAAGGTACCAAAAAATCGATAATTTTACCTGAGTGGACCATCAACAATTTATTTTGGCTAAATGGATAACTTTGATAATGGAGACCTCTAAAAGTATTTGCACATTTGGAATGTGACATTAACTGGAACTTAAGGTCAAAGGATTCAGCGCCCATAAATTTTTTTAACTCTTCAAAATCAATAGGATTGAGATAACCTCTCGTATCTAAAAATTGAGTAAAGGCACCCTTAAATATTTTTGGCATTTCTAATGTCATTGGCTCTCCTCAAAAGTTGATCTGATATCTCTTCATTATTTGCAGATCTAAAGATATTTGTGGGCAGTAATTCGCAATTTGAATAAGCGCACTCTCCTTGACCGTCATAAATGATTTCTACTTCTACTCCTAAAAGTCTCATTAATAGGTTTGCGAGATCAAGAAGGCTCATTGTAAAAGGACTGCGCACACAGCTATTTCCAATAGGAATTCTATTTAAAGATTCGAGCGAGGCACATATGTCTAAAACATCTGATATGTTAATAAAGACATTAGTCACAGGAATGGTAATTGGCTTTCTATCGAGAATGTTACGTATGAATACGTCAACTACTTTGTTGCGAGTATCTTTTTCACCAAAAGTGTCAAACAGGAAGATATTAGAAATCTCTTGGCCAATATTCTCTAAAGATGCTTTGAAATACTCTTTAGATAATTCATAAGAGCCAGATAGCTTTTTGCCTTGTAACTGTAGGTAACTACATAGATTTACAATTCGTATCTCAGGATTGTTAAGACCAATTAATGTTTTTAGGGGAAAGACAATATTCGAATCAGTGATGTTACTTAGTTCAACTAAGTCCTTCGGATAGGAATTGTAATAGGTCGCGAGATTATAAAAAACATGCGGGGAATATGTCTCATGGATTGGATAACTGTTTTCATAGTGCGTAGCAATACCTTTTGAACTATATAAAGTACACTTGCCTCTCCTAGAATAATTAATAACAAATGCATATTCCCGCAGAAGGCTATGCAAAAAGTGTCGGCCAATAAATCCTGTAAGACCGGTCGCGGCAGCTACGCTATGCACTGCTCTGCTTCCAAAAGCTTTTCAATTGTAAAATCAAGTTTTTCTCGCGTCATTTGGTTATGGCACCCCAAAAGTATTCCATTCTGCATCACGCTGTCAGAGGAATCGAAAGTTCCAAATGAATCCCATTCAAATTTTTGTGCCACTGGTTGTCTTAAAATATTCCCCGTAAAAATGGTTCGAGTTTGAACACCTGATTTTTCTAAATGAATTTGTATCTGCTTTCTTTTGTTTTTAAGTTTACCTTTCAGCATAAGAGGAAATGCTAGCCATCCCGTATGCACATTTTCATAGGTTTCGAAAGTTCTCATATTTCGGGATTGAGAAATTGCGTCTCTCAAATAGTCAAAATTATCTGATCGGTTATTTATATTTTTGTCTAATTGATCGAGTTGAACTAAAGCAAAAGCTGCTGATATTTCAGATGGCAAAAAGTTATAACCCAGATCATCAAAAACATATTTATCATCATAGTCCATGCCATCAATCTGACAATTAAACCTTCTCTCATAATCCTCAGTCTCCCCATAAAGTGATGATCTTCGGCCCCAACCTCTTAGAGACTTTGCTGTTTGAAAGAAGGACTTATCTTTAAAACAGGTCATCCCACCAAAACCAGCTCCTGTAATAACATGTGATGCATAAAAACTGGTTGTAGCCACATCAGACCAATCCTCAACCATATTTGGATAGTCATAACCGATCGTGTCAGCAGAGTCTTCAATCACAAGGAGATTATTTTCCTTAGCAAACTTATGTATTTCCTGCCAATTAGCTATGTTTCCGATCAAATTTGGAACGCAAATAGCGCTGACATTTGAAATGTCCATCCTTGCCAACAACGTGGTATCAATTTGCAAAGTGTTTATATCTATATCTATAAAGTATGGAACAAGATCAGACTGAACCAGCGGTGCCACAGTTGTTGAAAAAGTTAGGGAAGGAGTAATTACTTTAGAGCCTTTTGGTAAATTTAAAGCTTTAACTCCCATCAAATTGGCTGATGAACCGCTATTAGTCATGAGGGCAAAATTTTTCCTAAATAGTCTTGCTATTCGTTTTTCAAGTAACTCTACATTCTCTCCACACATTAAAGATAAACGGTTTTCATGTAAAACCCTCGTTGCAGCTTCAATCTCCTCTGCACCATAATTTGCCTCAGCATAAAATACTCGCATATTCGTATCTATCCAATTAGTTGGTTAACTAGTGTTTTATCATGGCTAATTCTTTCTAGATATCTACCATATGGAGTACTACTGAGCTGAAACGCTTTTATTCTCAACTCATGACTAGAAATCCATCCCTTTTTAAAAGCGATTTCCTCTAAGCATGCTATTTTCAGACCTTGACGTTGCTCTATGGTTTGCACAAATTGACCCGCATCAATTAAAGAATCATGCGTTCCTGTATCCAACCACGCGAATCCTCTGCCGAGTATTTCAACCTTTAATTCTTTTTTTGCCAGATACGCTGCGTTGATATCACTGATTTCAAGCTCTCCTCTGGCAGATACACCCAATGATTTTGCAATTTCGATGACCTGGTTATCATAAAAATATAATCCAGTTGCAGCATAATTTGATTTTGGCTTCATAGGTTTTTCTTGAATCGATTTGACATTACCAAAGTCATCGAATTCTATGACACCAAAATTTTCGGGATCATTTACTAGGTATCCAAAAATTGTTGCCCCTAGTTCCGTGTTGTAAGCGGCCTTTAATTGATCCGTAAAATGTTGACCATAAAAAACGTTATCACCAAGGATCAGTGTTACATAATCACTCCCAATGAAATTTTCTCCAATTAGAAAAGCTTCACCAATTCCATTAGGATTTGCTTGTTCAGCATATTCGATTGAAATTCCAAACTCTGATCCATCACCTAATAATTTAATATAAGAATTAATATCATCTGGAGTGGAAATTAATAAAATTTCCTTTATGTCAGCCAGCATCAACACTGATATGGGATAATAGATCATTGGCTTGTCGTATATTGGCAACAGCTGTTTAGAAACACCTTTTGTGATTGGATGTAATCGACTGCCTGACCCTCCAGCCAAAACTATCCCCTTACGGTTTGAGTTCATATTGAGACCTCATTCTGAAACTTACATGTATCCAAAAAGTTTTTCGCCCACCAATTTCGATTTTCAAGGTACCACTTAACAGTTTTATGTAGCCCTGTTTCAAACGTTTCTAGAGGCATCCACATTAACTCAGATTTGATTTTTGAAGCATTAATGGCATAACGTAAGTCATGACCTGGACGATCTTCAATATGGACAATTAGATCTCTATAATTGCTGATCCCCGGAGGTTTCTCTGGAACTAATTCCTCGAGTAATTGACAGATTGACTCGACCACTTCGAGATTCGTTTTTTGGTTGTGGCCGCCAATATTATATGTTTCTCCTATTTTTCCCTCGACAATGACTTTAATAAGTGCTGCCGCATGATCCTCTACAAATAGCCAATCACGTATTTGTAATCCATTTCCATAAATAGATATCGTTTTACCCAAAATAGCATTCAAAATTACATTTGGAATAAGTTTTTCTGGAAACTGATAAGGCCCATAATTATTAGAGCAATTAGTGATAAGTACGGGCAATCCATATGTTCGCCCCCAGGCTCTAACTAGATGATCAGCTGCGGCTTTACTTGCTGAGTATGGTGAAGAAGGTGAGTACGGGGTTATCTCTGAAAAATAATCATCCGAGAGAGATAAATCTCCATAAACCTCGTCAGTAGAAATATGATGGAATCGAAACAGTTTTTTGTTTGTCTGGCTCAAATCTTCGTAATAATCTTTAGCCGTGGACAGCAAATTAAAAGTGCCAATCACATTCGTATCTAAAAATTTAGCAGGCTGTGTAATTGACTGATCCACATGAGTTTCAGCAGCCAAATGCATTACGCATGAGGGCTTGTGCCTTTTAAAAATCTTCTCAAGGGCGGGGCGATCGCATATATCAACTTTTTCATGAACATATCTCTGCGTTCCACCGATGCCTGATAAGGAATTTAGATTGCCAGCATAGGTCAACTTGTCTATGTTTAAGACTTCAAAATTCGTTTTATCCATAATTGATCGGATTACCGCGCTTCCGATGAATCCAGCTCCACCAGTTATAAGAATTTTCATTTTTGAGACCCAACAAATTGCACTAATTTCACAAAGGTGAGCACTGAAGACCTCCTCTTCTTTTTAACTCCATAAGACCTCATAGTTATGTCGGATTCCCGTCAAAAATTTGAACTTATTTAGCATTAGTTAACATATAAGCAGAATCCATGCCATATCATTGGACACTGACTGCTTAACCGAGAAGGTCTAGCAAAAAAGATTTCTAATTAGGGAATACCGTATGCTTGATCATTAGATTAATTGATTATCTAAATTTTACTTACACCTTTCATTAAATGTTTTGCCCAGCTGAGATATAATCAGAATTCACTCGATATTAAGGACGAAAAGTAAGTCGAAGTAAGTAATATTATTTCGCTTTTTTTACAATATCTGCATGAGTTACACTGTCGTTGAAATCATCGGATCTGTCACGGGAACCACATGAAAATATTTATTTTACAACGACATGATACAGCCGTTTTAAGCAAGGATTTAGAGTGGACCTGCGACGTAACTTCCAATGATATATTTTATTCTCCCCACCGAGATGTTGCTCTAAACCAACTCGTTGAGCTAAATGCAAAGCAAATCGACTTGAGAGTCAATATTATAGAATGTGAAGCTGACGCTAAAGGTAGACCAGTTATGCAATTAGAAGCAGAGAATGTCAGCCAAATTGAGGCAATAAAAAGTCAGCCAAGCGCTGCCTAAAAAGGGGAGATAGCTTTTTGAGTTTAAATGCCAATATTGGCCTTTTAAGCGATCCTGATAAAGCAGATCGGATTTTTGGAATTACCCGAGGTATAGAGAAAGAGGGCCTGCGTATTGATCCTACAGGGCACCTTTCAAACTCTGAGCATCCAAAATGTTTAGGCTCAGCACTTACACACCCTAATATAACTACCGATTTTTCTGAAGCGCTGCTCGAATTTATCACAGAACCCTCATCATCTATCAGCGACGTAATGGCTCAGTTATCGGAGATTCATCAGATCGCTTATCAGCACCTAGACCAAGAGCTGCTTTGGGCTAGCAGCATGCCTTGTCAATTGGGCGAAGAAGAGAGTATACCTATCGGTCAATACGGGTCTTCAAATATAGGAATGATGAAAACAACATACCGAAGAGGTCTTGGCCATCGATATGGCCGTCATATGCAAACGATAGCGGGCATACATTATAATTTCTCAGTGCCAGACTCACTTTGGGAAGATCTTAAAAAAGCTGCTAAAACTACCCAAAGTTTGAAAGATTTTAAATCAGAGGGATATTTTGGCCTGATTAGAAACTTTCGAAGGTACTCTTGGTTACTGCTGTATCTTTTGGGCGCAGCCCCTGCTGTATGTAGAAGCTTTGTTCGGAATCAGAATCACAGTTTAGTGCCTGTGGGGGAAGATACTCATAGTCTTTATCAGCCTTATGCGACCTCCTTAAGAATGGGTGATTTAGGGTATCAAAGTGACGCTCAAAGCTCATTAGAAGTCAGCTACAACGAGTTGTCTGAATATACCCAGACACTCCATAAAGCACTATCTACAAATTACCCCAGTTATTGTGATATTGGCCTTAAAAATAAAAATGGTGAATATCAGCAGCTTAATACCAACCTACTCCAGATAGAAAATGAATTTTATAGTGCTATTCGACCTAAACGCACATCCGCTTCAGGAGAAACACCTATCCACGCTCTACAAGAAAGAGGGGTGGAGTACATTGAGGTGAGATGTGTGGACGTTAATCCTCTTTTACCATGTGGTATTGATGAAGAGACAATATGCTTCTTAGACACATTCCTATTATTTTGCCTGCTAAAAGACAGCCCTAAAACAGACAGTACAGAGTCAGCCTGCATTTCCACAAATATCTCACGAAAAGTTTATTCGGGACGGGACCCGGAACTAACCTTGCTCCAAAATGGAAGAGAGGTGCTCTTGCGCGAATGGGGATCGTCCCTAATCGACCAAATGGCTCCTGTGGCTCAGTTGTTAGATAGCGCAAATCAAACTGATGATTACTCGAATGCACTTGCCAAGATGTCTTCTCGCATAAAAGATGCTAAAAACACTCCGGCAGCGTTGATGCTTGGAGAGATGGAAGAAAATCAAGAAACATTTTTTGCCATGGCAATGCGCAAGACTACCGAGCACAAAAGCCATTTTATGACTCAAAAATTAAGTTCTTCAACTAAACATAAATACGAGATAATGGCCGAACTTTCGATCAAAAAACAACGTGACATAGAAGTTGGGGACACTATGTCATTTGATGACTTCCTCGCTGACTACTACCGCTAGTGGCATAATAGAATGAACTGGTCTTTATTGGGAAAAATGTGAAGTACGCAAGCTACAGAACGCTTAATTTTTTAGGTGCTTTTGGGTGCGTAGCTCTGCTGCTCATTGCGGTCTTTTATTTCCAAAATTATCTTGGTCTTGAGCCTTGCTATTTGTGTGTAACACAAAGGGTATTTGTGGCATTGACGGGAATTATTTTTCTTGCCGCTGCTCTGCATAATCCCTCTTCTTATGGCAATAAAATCTATGCTGGTCTGAGTCTTCTCAGCTCAGTAACTGGCGCGTATTTTTCCGCAAAACAGTTGTGGTTACAAAGCCTACCCGAAGAGAATATTCCCAGCTGTGGTCCGCCTGTAGAATATCTTTTTGACGCATTCCCTATGTCAGAGGTGTTAACTATGCTTGTGCGTGGTGATGGTAATTGTGCAAAAGTGCAGTGGGAACTTCTCTATATAAGCATGCCTGGTTGGGTACTCATCTCATTTATTATCCTTTCACTCTTCGGACTTTATCAGCTATTGCGAAAAAATTAAGATAAACTTAAATCTCTACAGAGTTAATCATCAGCTACTTGAAATGATACTTTTAATTCTCCTAAAATTTATTAACTTCACTAGGTAACAGTTTAATGGAAGACTTAACACTGCAATCTCAATGGAATCAAATGAACGATATGATAGAGCGCTGGCAAGAAGAGAGGCAGGAGCTCTTGGTGAAGTATTGTGAGCTAACTGAGATCACAGATTTTTCAGACCCTGATAACAACCACAACTCCAAAATTCAAAGATTCTGTGAGGTTATGGTAGATTATGTTTCTGTTGGCCATTTTGAAATTTTTGATCGACTAGTCAAACAATCCAAACTTTTTGGCGGCGAGTCCAGTTCAGAGAAGAGTGTCTCGCTGCTGCAAGAGATTCAGATAACAACTGAGATCATTCTCGATTTCAATGACAAATATATTTCAACGGATGACCTTGAGGCTTTAATTATCGATCTTGCTAGCCTTGGGAAAACATTTGTTCGACGTTTTGCAGAAGAAGACAAACTCGTAGATCTGTTACATAGTGCGAACGTTAGTCATCTCATTGGCGGTGAGGACGTAAGCTAAATAAAAGCCAGTGGAAAACAAAAAGCCCCGAGATTCGGGGCTTTTTATCAATACTGCAAGTTATTCCTCAGAGACGTTAGCTTGGAGTAGTTCAACTTCAAAAATCAATGTTGAATTTGGCCCAATTGGTCCTGTACCTCCAGGTCCATAAGCTAAATTGGAGGGAATATACACTTCCCATTTTGATCCTTCTGGCATTAACTGGAGGACTTCCGTCCAACCAGGAATAACTTGAGTGACACCAAACTGCGTGGGAACTCCTCTTTTTACTGAGCTGTCAAATTCGGTTCCATCCAGAAGGCGACCTGCATAATGTACTTCAACAGTGCTATCTGCGCTCGGCTTTGGCCCAACTCCAGTATTCATTACCTTGTACTGTAGGCCACTGTCTGTTGTGACTACTCCTTCTTTTTTGGCATTCTCTGCCAAAAATGCAGCGCCTTCAGCAGCGTTTGAGTCCGACTGAGCAGAGACAGCCTTTTGTTGCTCAGCCTGCATTGCCTCGGTCTTTTCTTTCATTTCGGACTCAAACTGCTTGATGGTCTCAGCAATTTGCTCTTCAGTTAACTTCGGTTCACTTCCAGCTAATGCTGTGGTGAGCCCGTGCTGAAACGCCTCAGCATCAATATCTAGATCCATCGCTCTAATATTGTTTCCATTGTCTAATCCCATCAGATAGCTAATTTTCTGTGTTTGTGTCTCTAAATTAATCTCTACAGACTCGCCATCATTTGCTGCAGGAGAACTGTTGTCAGGCATATCACAAGCTACCAAGAAAAAAACGGATGCAAGAGGTAAAAGTTTAACTAATTTCATTTGGTTTCCTTTGTCTAATTATCATTATTTCTGATCGGCGGGTAATTTAGGTCATTTCAATGAGAGTAGCAACTACCTTATTGCAGGTAATATACGCATGCTAATTTTTCATGGCCCACATGGACATGGCTGAGAAGCTAACCAAGCTTTCTAAACAACAAATCCCAGACACCATGACCTAATCTCTCTCCTCTCTTCTCGAATTTTGTGAGGGGCCGATAATCTGGTCTAGGAGAATATTGATCAGTGCCTGCACAATTCTCGAAGCCATCAGCCTGCGACATTATTTCAAGCATTTGCTCAGCATAGGGCTGCCAGTCCGTCGCCATATGGAATATACCCTCGCAAGCTAGCTTTGCCCTCACTTGGTTAACAAAATTGGATTGGACTATTCGGCGTTTATTATGCTTTTTTTTATGCCACGGGTCCGGGAAATATAGCTGTATCCGATCAATTTTGTTATCTTCAATACATTCATCCAACACATCATTGGCGTCCGCCAGATAGAGTTTTAGATTTGATATTTCTTGGGTTTTAGCAGCAATCATGATTGTGCCGATTCCAGGAGGATGAACCTCGATTCCAATAAAATCGGACTCCGGCGAAGCGGCTGCCATTTGGATAAGGGAATCGCCCATTCCAAAGCCGATTTCTAATATTTTTGGGGCAGATCTTCCAAATAATACATCCAGATCTACCATCCCATCATCTAACTGTAACCCGTAGGCAGGCCAACTAACCTCATAGGCTTTTTTTTGTGCATCCGTCATACGTCCTGCTCTTATAACGAAGCTGCGGATCGATTTATCGCGATATTCGGGACGGTATCCCACCTAATCACCTCGCCCTGTTGCAAAAAATAGCATTATCCACCCAATAATAAATGCGCTGCCACCAATGGGTGTAATTATTCCCAGAGAAGGAAGATTGAGCAAAACCAGAGAATAAAGGGAGCCAGAGAAAGTAAGAATACCAAGGCAAAACATACTAGCAATTCTACGCTGATACTTTCCATTGATAAGACTAACTGGAAGCAAGATCAATCCAAACAGCGCTAATGTATGAATAAATTGATACAGAACTGCTGTTTGAAAAGTATCAATATAAGACTGTGACAATCGTCCTTCCAGACCATGAGCTGCAAATGCTCCGAGGAGCACTGACATAGCGCCGCTCAGGGCAACAAATCTGGTCCAAAATACTTTATTCATAGATATAAAAAAGCCGCACCCTAGTAAGCGCGGCTTATCACAGTCGTTTAGAGAGCTATCCTTCCATTATCATTCGAACTTTTTTCATCGCATTTTTCTCAAGCTGACGTATTCGCTCTGCTGAGACACCGTATTCATCGGCTAACTGATGTAATGTCGCCTTCTTGTCATCGAGCCAGCGCCTCTTAAGAATCGCCTGACTTCTAGTATCAAGATCTTTGAATGCCTCGGCAAGGCGGAAATTGTTATCATCCTCAAAATTATCATGCTCGATTTGTTCCGCCGGGTCAGCTCCCTTCGACTCTAGATAAAGTGATGGGGAATACGCAACTCCATCTTCATCATCATCAGTCGGCGCATCAAAGGTGGCATCTCTAGAAGTAAGACGCATCTCCATTTCCATGACGTCCTTCACATCGACGCCCAAATCTTCAGCTACCGCTTTTGCCTCATCGGCAGACAACCACTGGAGTTCTTTTTTGGCACTTCTAAGGTTAAAAAATAATTTACGCTGTGACTTTGTTGTCGCGATTTTAACGATGCGCCAGTTGCGCAAGATAAACTCATGGATCTCCGCTTTGATCCAATGCACCGCGAACGAAACGACCCTTACTCCTTTTTCAGGATTGAATCTTCGTACCGCCTTCATGAGACCAACGTTCCCTTCTTGAATAAGATCTGCGAGGGGTAGACCGTAGCCGTTATAAGAGCGAGCTATATGGACAACAAATCGGAGATGAGACATAACCAATTTTCGGGCTGCGTCTAAGTCATCATCATAGTAGAGGGATCCACAAAGCGCCTTCTCTTCATCCAAAGATAGGATAGGCACAGTCGCCGTACCTTGAATGTAAGCATTCAAGTTAGCTCCAGGCGTCATCCATTCCATTGTTTGCAAAGCGTTTTTCATGACTTCCTCTTCAAGTCGTCGGTCAACCAGTTTAACATTAATCTTTGAGTGGTACAAAACGTTGTTAAAACAGACTTAATCCTAATAAAAATACGGGTTTAAACAAAATTTAGTTCAACATCTGCTTACTTTGGCTCAATAGATCGCAAATGTTGCAGTACAGCAAGCCAAGCACCCAACAACCCTGTAGACATTCCAGCACTAAAAATCCAAATAATTGTAGTAAAATCAAGGCCTTGAATCTTAAAATTGCTCTGGTATAGCTCCAAAAGCGGCGCAATTGAACGATCTATCCAAATAATACCGATGATTAGCAAAAAAACAGATAAAAAGGCCCCAAAAAAGCCTAGAAGTAGACCAGAATATAGAAATGGCCTACGGATATATGAGTCCGTTCCGCCCACCAGTTTGGTAACAATAATTTCCTCACGACGACTCTGAATGCTCAGCCTAATAGTGTTTCCAATTACTATAATTCCACCAATGACAAGTGTTAAAGAAATAGCAAGCACTAACTTTTTGCCGATTTCCAATAGTTTTTTTAATCTCTCCATCCAAAGCATGTCTACCTGAACACTATCGACACCATCCAAATTTTCAATAACTGAGGACAATTGCTGTGAGGCATCTAGCCCCTCGGACATTGTCGGCTGAACAAGTATCGTTACAGGAAGAGGGTTTTCATCTAGAAACTGCAAAGCACTACCAAAACCTGAGTATATTTTAAACTCATCAAGGGCTTCCTGTGCTGAGATTACTGTCAATTTTTGGATGCCAGACAGTTCATTTAGTTGTTCCTGAATCTCGTCTATCACTGCCTCATCTGCTGACTTCTCAACAAATACAGTGATTTGCGAAGAGGACTCAAGGTTACCTGAAAATTGCTCGGCATTATTTAGAGCTACCAATAATCCAGACGGTAGGATGATCACTATCGCAATGACAAGGATTGAAAGAAAGGTTTGGATAGGCTCCTTAGTCATCCTGGAGATTGAGGAGAAGAAGGTCCCCTTGTGATGAGCCAAATAACTAGTACAGCGCTCTAATATACTTACCTTTATACCCGTCGCGCCTTGGCGGAATGACTCCCGGCTTTTGTTATCTGGCGTCATTGGTAACCCTATCACTGCTTAGTCGTCCATCCTCAAGATGTATGATACGACTGTCTAAACGATTGATTAAATTAATATCATGCGTCGCAATAAGCACTGTGACGCCAACACTTTGAAAGCGACAGAAAAGATTCATAATTTCAGCGGATAGGGCTGGGTCTAGGTTTCCAGTTGGCTCATCTGCCAGCAATATTTTTGGCTTGTGTACCACTGCCCTTGCTATGCCCACCCGTTGCTGCTCGCCTCCAGATAGGGTATCTGGCTTATGCAACTCTTTACTTAATAATCCTACCGCGTCTAGGGCTGCT
>Ga0213863_10001473_pt1 | contig 17085 bp, 20 predicted proteins | sample PICome_8_FD_160128 | JGI IMG/M metagenome (GOLD analysis project Ga0213863, IMG submission 160128) | Coastal seawater microbial communities near Pivers Island, North Carolina, United States - PICO497 | ecosystem: Environmental > Aquatic > Marine > Coastal | place: USA: North Carolina... | reverse complement strand
TAGCTCAAGAGATCACCCTTGGACTTGAGTGGAACGACGACTTCGTTGGAGGCACCAAAAGTACCAATGTAGTCCACGCGCTCTGGTCGCATAGAAAAATTGGTGTGACGCTTATAGTTTTGTCGGAAAAAACTGACCTGAGGTTGACCAGTGATGTACGCATCCTGGGCACCTTTAGATACAAGGTCAATCAAAGCAGCTGACATTTTTACTAATAAAGTATATTAAAATTTTCGGGCGATGATTACACAATGGTAGCCTTCCAAGCACTGACATGGGAGTCCAGAGATACAGATGACGAGCACATGATCAGTATCTTTGGTAAGACTGAGGAAGGAAAGTCAGTGTGTCTGACAACAGCATTTACACCTTATTTTTTTATTAAACTTCCACCTAACATTGACACTGCAAAAATTCAGAGAATTTACAACATCCTTGATGAACAATGTAAAGATTCTCTCGTTGGATATTCAGTTACCAAATCAAAAGATGTTTGGGGATTTCAAAATAATGAGGAGTTTCCATTTATGAAAATCAATTTTAAGAATCTTCAAGCTCGTCGCCTCACAGATTCATTTTTAAGAAGACCTCTTGATAGAACTCCTGAGCTTTTCAATATTTTTGGTGTGAGAAATGTTAAAGTGTATGAATCAAATCTTGATCCAGTGCTGCGCCTGATGCATCGCACTGGAATCCAATCCACCGGATGGCTTGAGACTGGTGATAAATGCATTCGTTCACACCTCGCAAATGTTGATATGGATTTGTTCTGTAATGATTGGACTACTCTCAAACCAGTGGCGAGAGATGATGTTGCGCCGTTTGTTGTAGCATCCGTTGATATTGAATGTAACAGTTCTACTGGTAAGTTTCCTGATGCAAACATCCCCGGAGATGCTTGTTTTCAAATTGCAATCTCCCTGTGTAAGTTTGGTTCTGATGAACCATATGATAAAACATGCCTCTGTTACAAACAAACAGATCCCAATCTGGAGGGATCCAATATATTGAGCTTTTCAACCGAAAAGGAAATGTTAGAGGCGTTTCACAAGTATCTACACAAAAAGGATGTAGATGTCATTACTGGGTGGAATATTTTTGGCTTTGATATGGAATATATCTACAAGCGCGCGCAAATCAATGGGTGTCACTATAGTTTCTTCAACTTGGGAAAGCTCAAAGATACAGAGTCTGAACTTGTTATTAAAAAACTTTCTTCAAGTGCTCTCGGTGACAATCTTTTGAAGCTTCTTCCAATGTCTGGTCGCTTCATTTTTGATATGTTCCACGAAATCAAGAAGGGGTACAAACTTGATAGTTACAAATTGGATAATGTATCAAAGTTGTACCTTGGAGATCAAAAGATTGATATGGCTCCCAAGGAGATGTTCGCTCGTTACAGAGAGGAAGACCCCGTCAAATTGAGGGAAGTTGCTGAGTATTGTATCAAGGATACCCTCCTCCCACACAAACTCATGAAAAAGCTTTGTACTCTCCTGAACTTGGTTGAGATGGCTAAGGCTACTTGGGTTCCTGCGAATTTCCTTGTGGAACGAGGGCAGCAAATCAAGGTGTTTTCCCAACTCACGAAGAAGGCTCGGGAGTTGGGCTTCATGGTGCCAACTATTCGCTACGGAGCAATTCCCGAAGAACCATACGAAGGCGCTACAGTTTTGGACGCCCAAAAAGGGGCGTATTATACCCCGATTACAGCTCTAGATTTTGAAGCGCTGTACCCATCTATCATGATGGCGCACAATCTGTGTTATTCGTCATATGTCATGGATGAAAAGAAGTACGGTAATGTACCTGGGATTACATATGAAACCTTCCGTGTCGCCGATCGCACTTATAAGTTTGCGCAAGATGTTCCAAGTCTCTTACCAGCAATTCTTCTTGAGCTTAAACAGTTCCGTAAGCAGGCTAAGCGCGACATGGCTAATGCTACCGGCTTTATGAAAGAGGTCTACAATGGTAAACAGTTAGCCTATAAGATTTCAATGAACTCCGTTTATGGTTTTACTGGAGCTGGTAAAGGTATTCTACCATGTGTCCCAATCGCTTCTACGACAACATGTAAAGGTCGCTCTATGATTGAGGAAACAAAGAACTATGTGGAAGCAAACTTCCCAGGGGCAAAGGTGAGATACGGGGACACGGATTCAGTGATGGTTGAGTTCGACGTGGGTGATCGCAAGGGGGAGGATGCTATCGCGTACAGTTGGGAAGTTGGAGAGAGAGCTGCCGAGGAGTGTAGCGCCCTTTTCAAGAAACCTAATAACTTGGAACTTGAAAAGGTTTATTGGCCATATTTCCTCTATAGTAAGAAGCGGTATGCCGCCAAGCTTTGGACGAAGGGTAAAGATGATAAAATGCACATGGACTACATTGACATTAAGGGACTTCAAGTTGTTCGCAGAGATAATACACCCCATGTTAGAGAAGTTTGTAAAGAACTCTTGGATGTAGTTCTGACGTCCAGTGACCCTGGTCCACCCAAAGAGTTAGCAAAAGAAAGAGCGATTGAGCTCCTTTCGGGGGATGTCCCTAATGAAAAGCTTATTCTTAGTCAAGGTCTCTCAGATACATACAAAGTTGGGGGTAAGAATGTATCTGTTACGAGTTCTGAGAGTGTGAATATCAACCAGTCACATGTACAAGTTGTCACGAAGATGCGCCAACGAAAGCCAGGGTCTGAGCCGCAATCTGGAGATCGTGTTCCGTATTTGCTCACAAAAACGGAAAATCCCAAAGCTAAAGCGTATGAAAAAGCCGAAGATCCAAAGTATGTAGAGGAACATGGCGTACATGTTGACTATCATTATTATTTTGTTAACAAGTTCCTCAACCCTGTCTGTGATCTTCTAGATCCACTGTATGAAAATGTGAAGGAAGAAATCTTTGGTGAAATCATTAATCAACACAAACCAGTAAAACCACCGAAACTCCCATCCCTCAGTGGTATGAAGAAAGACGAGCTCATTGCCGAATGTAAGCGCCTTGGTTTGGAAGAGGTTGGCACTCTCCCGATATTGAGAGGACGCCTTAAGGATGCGAGAATGAAAAAAGAAGAATCCGTTGAAGACCTATTTAAAAATTACGAGCTAACACAAAGTAAGAATGAGCCTCAATGAAAAAATCACAAAGCTTGTTGATGATGAATTGGAAGATAGGGTAAATGCAATTCTCAATGAGTATGCCGAAAAGATTTCAAAAAAGCATGGAATCCCACTTGAACTTTTACTCAAGGAGCTTCCAGAAACATTTACAAGTACAACTTGCAAGGGAACAAAGGCGGGTGGTCATCGGTGTACTTTTAGGGCGGTGTACAATGGCTACTGCCGTCATCATAAAACACAGGGGGAACGAATATGTCAACGATCTTTCTCGAGTTCAAACCTACACAATCACGGACCAGATCAGATGTTTGTGCATGGGTGTCCGGGGTGCGAGTCATCAAAGGAGCTTATAGATTTGAATACCATAGTATAGTAATGAGCAAGAACGACATTCTACTATCATCCATCAACAACTTTTATAACGAAGAGAAGAATCGAACTACACTAATGACTATTTTGGACAAAACGAGTGGCATCTCTCTCCGTAACTTGGAGTGGTTTATCACAAACTACGCAAAGAAGAATCATACATCTTATCAAACTGGGGATGGTAAGTTATTTACGGTACACTGTGCCTATAAATCAAGTCTCAATGGCTACAGTAAACAACTTTTTGATCCATTCTGTCGGTCACAAAAGTTTGGTTACACAGTTCCGGGTACATCTCATGAAATTCAAACGACATTGGCTCAATTGAATTTCATCAAATGGTGTATTAAGAACAACATTATTGATTACATCAGTAATAATAAAGAGAAACTTTTTAATAAGCAATTGACATAAACCCTTTGTCAAAAACAAAGGTTTGATAACCTGTGTAGTACATGTGCAATGAAAATGTCTCTGTATTGATATCAATGACGGATGTATCCATCTTGACTTCAATATTAGTCTTTTCAGACTGAATCGCACTAAAGTCCAAGTTTCCCGATGGTTCCACATTTACTGGATTTATCGAGAAACTATATGTATAGATATTTCTAATTGGTCTAGACAATCTCTTTTGAAATGGGATTAAATATTTGTAATACGAATGATCTGTTTTTGATACATTTGGAAGTTTGTTTCCATTTATGAAAAAACTCGCCTCCGACATGAGTGGATAGAAGAATGTATTTTCACCTTGAAAATCAAGAGCCGAAGAAAAGTTGAAGCGGTTTTGATAAAGTCGCTGCCCCTCGGTGGCTGGAACTGGATCACCGATTGATTCATCTTCGTTTTCAAATATTGTATTTCGTAGAAACCAATGAATACATTTTACAGGTATATTTGGTACTAGATTGTTTCGTATTATATCCTTACCCAAATCACTCACAATTGTTGGATGTTTACGAACGAGATCCGTAATAAAGACCTGTCTCTGACTCATCAAATAGTTTCTCTCCTCGGGACTCACTGTGATCTCTTCCGTCACAATGTTAAATGAATCAAGTTGAATGGGGTTTGTAACCAAATCTCTGTCCGTAAAGAATGACGCCTTGTGAAACTCAAGTTCAAACTCAATCTTCTGACGGTACACGGAGCAAACTGGAAAGTATGGACGATTTGGTTTATTCGTGTCGTATTCATCACTCGCAAATTTCCGCGAAAAGAAAAAGTGTATTGGGATGACTACATCAGCGTCGTATTGCGCTTCATCTTGAAATCCTACGAGAGGTGCGTCGTCAAAACCAAGGTTTCTGTTTACAAGAAATCTATTTGCTACTTTTTCCGATGTTTCTAAATAAAGGTCATCATAGATAATCCCCCAATCATCATGGATTTTCTCAACTTCTATATCGTCAACATACATCGTAACACTTTTGAGAATATGTCTTCCCAGCTGATCCGCATAATTACCATCCGTAGGATTTCTAAGACCTGGCATAGTTATGCTCAACCACATATTGCTCAAAAGATCACCCATATTTCTGGGATTAAACTCAACCTTTAGAGTTTGTCCAAAAGGCCAACCCACCGTGGCGTTTCCAGGTCTCACAATGTTCTTGTTTCTGTGATATTTCCTAAAGTCGGAATGTCTCTTGTCGGTCGTATAATTAAAGAACGACTCGTCTGGATCTTTGGAAAGCAAGTATGTGTCTTGCTTCCCAATAGCTTTGAGCGAAATTTTCGCAGCTTCACCCATACCTATCTATTGCCTACATATTTTTAATATCCATTTTCCACATATCAATGTGACTTGTCTTTTTCATAATCTCAAGTTCATCTCTCGCCTGTTTTGCCTCCTTGAGAAGTTCTCTGACACTTTCCTCGGTGTATTGAACCGTCTTGATGTTGAGAAGGTAGTCGTATGTGCCCCCAATTTTGGGGAAGATTTGGGAGAGTTGTCGTTCAAGGTCATCCCGCTTTCGCTTGAAAACCACAATGTCACCTTCAATGACCATCGTCACAAACTTAGATTTGTAGCCACACATCGTAGCTTTCGTTTGAAGAACTTTGATGAGATGTTCCCGTCTCTTCTTGTAATGATCAAGTCTCAAATCCACAAAGTCCTTTAGGATTTCCTCGGGGGAGTTGTACTTGTATATTCCTTTTGTGGGGTGGAAGAGATGCATGTTTGAAGTATGGAAACTCTTTCTCAACTTGAGATCCTTGACCAAGTCTTTTCCTGAATAACCCACAATTTCAAAATCCACATCATCTGTTGTGGAATTGTTTGTAAAGTTTGTAATCACCTTCTTTTCCATGAGAGTATCCAAATACTCTTTGTAATCCTGAGTCCACCGTCCAGGTGGAAGTTCGGTAATCTTGAGTCGTGACCCGGTGTCATGCCAAATACCCTCGGCAATCCACGAACCACTTTCATCCTCCTTGAAAATCTTACCTTTGAAACCTTTGAACCACGGTCGCATTTGAGTAAAACCATGACCTTCAAGTGCTTTTTGAATGTTATCCTTGATATCCTTTGGATTGAATGGAGGCACATAACAACTGAAACCCGTACCGATACCCTCTGTACCGTTCACGAGAACCATGGGGAGTGTTGGCATGTAGAAGTCTGGCTCAATGGGGCGACCATCGTCATCCAAATAGTTGAGAATTGGATCATCTCTCGGATCAAAGATCTTTCGGGCATCTTTTGTGAGCTTTGTAAAGATATACCTCGTTTGAGACGCATCCTTACCACCCATGAGACGCGTACCAAACTGACCACACGGCTCAAGAAGATTGATATTGTTTGAACCCATGTAGTCATTCGCCAACTTGACGATCGTGTCCGCGAGAGAGACTTCACCGTGGTGGTACGCACTCTTCTCTGCGACAAATGCCGCCAACTGCGCCACTTTCATCTCATCCTTGAGATTCTTGTGGAAACATGCGTACATAACCTTGCGTTGCGAAGGCTTGAGACCATCCGCCATGTGTGCGATAGAACGCTTCAAGTCCGCCAAACTGAAGTTGACGAGGTCCTTGTGTACAAAGTTTGAGATGCTCAAGTTCCTTACATTTCCATACGGAACTTCCAATTCTTTTGGATCTTTTGCCGTACTCTCAAGAAGCCAAGACTTTCGGTCATCCGCCTTCTTCTTGTCAAAAGCGAGGACAATTGACCTATCAGACATGATATCCATGTCAAACTTTACAGTGAGATCTTGAATCTTCTTGAAGTATTCCCGAGCTTCGGCACTCGTACTCGTACCGAGACCCTTGTAGTACTTGATTTTCCATCCAGGTTGTCCGTTTCCATACCAAGATCTAAATGTAGAATCTGTATAGAATGACTTGGATTGAGAACCTTTGGATGCCTTGATAATTGGTGTCACCATGGACACAACAAAACCCAACTTGAGAAGACTTGGCCAGAAGTAGTGAATCATATTGAGAATGAGACCCTTGATATGGGAACCGTCGTTATCGGCATCCGTCATGATCATGAGACGACCATACCGAAGCTCGGAAACATCTTGATAGTCCTTACCCTGTTGAAGACCCAAGATCTTCTTGAGATCGTTGAACTCTTGGTTTGATGTGAGCTGTGTGACAGAGGCATCGCGAACATTCTTACACTTCCCACGAAGAGGGAAGACACCGTAGTGATCACGACCAACGACGGAGAGACCCGCGACTGCGAGAGTCTTCGCTGAATCACCCTCGGTGACGATGAGCGTACATTTTCCAGATTGTGCCGTACCCGCCTTGTTCGCATCATCCAATTTGGGAATACCAGTAATTTTGGACTTTCGCGTACCGTCAGATTTTGAGAGTTCCTTCATCTCCTTAAACTTTGAGAGTGCCGTGAGTTCATCTTGAATACCAGTCTTGAGAGCGTTCTTTACGAAACTTTTAGGTGGTTCAAACTTACTCCCAAAGTCTTGAGCCTTTGAAGTGCATTCAGACTTGACCTGGCTTGAAAAGGTTGGATTCTCAATAGTTGCCTTGACAAAGATGTTAAAAGTATTCTTGACTTGTTGAGGCTTCAACTTAATCTTCTTCGCCATTTCCTCAATGATACCCGACGCGAGAAGTGATGCCACATGATCCACATGCGTTCCACCTTTTGTCGTAGAAATACCATTTACAAAAGAGACTTGTTCAAGTCCATTCTCTGATGGACCGATACAGACTGACCAACGATCGGTTGTTACCGAACACACATCTTTTACACCTTCGTGCATCTTGGCGTAAGCTTCGAAGGAAGTCTTTGGAAGAACTTCTCCTTGAAACTTCACTTTGCAGTTTGGGGTCGTACAGATGTTTGCATCCCACACACGCTTTTCAAAGATCTTGTAAATGTTAGCATCCATCTTCTTCATACCAAATCTACGCCAATCGGGGGTAAATGTAATTGAAACCGAAGAAGTTGAACCACTGTGTTTCGTGATCTTCGGTGGATGGCATACAGTCATATTCTTCTCCCACTTTTGAGTATATGTCTGTTTCGCTTCGTGATCCTTGATCACAATGGAAAACTCTGATGAGTAGATGTTGGTCAACTTGGCACCATAGCCGTTGCGACCTCCCACAATTCTCTTCTTTGTGTCGTCGTAGTTTGTACTCGTGAGAAGATGACCAAAAGTGAGTTCGGGATTCCACACACCCTCCTTTTCGTGCATGCGCACACCGATACCACCGAGAGGACCATTATTCTCAATGGTAACAGCACCAGTCTCTTTGTCTATCCCCGCCGAGATGCTCGTAACACTCTTCGGATGTACAGAGTTTCGGTCGATTGCATTGACAAGAATTTCGTCAAATATTTTGAGCAAAGCTGGTGAATAATTGATATTCTTCTTTTTGAATTGATTGTCAGTTTTGTGAAGAAGCCAGTACGGTTCAGAGCTGACATCCACTGGACCAACATATGAATCGGGTCTCTTGAGGACATGTTCAATGTGGGTGAGTTTTTGAATACTCTCACCCATTCTTTCTTTAACTTTTAGGGTGTCATTTCTTTACTTAGGTTTATTCTCTTCAAGGATTTTGTAAAAGTCTTCTATCCATTTTTTCATCTCATTCCTCGTAATTGAGAGTGTTTTTGGTCTATCAAACTTAATTGCCCCTATTTGTCTCAGGGCATCTATCCGTGGATTAAACTTTATGGGTCCGTTCATGTAACAACATTTACATACATGTACATTACCAACAAGGTAGGCATTATTGAGTTCAAATGGTAAATTAGTCTCACAAAGATACTTATCAAAAAGACGGTGCTCCCATCCAGCACCCTGTTTGTAGTATGGATCAAGTGGTGCGAGGCATCTATAACATAGATACTTCCATTTTATTTTCATCCTTATAGATAGAAGATGGCTTATCTTTATTTAATAGCTGTGATATTTGTACTTTACCTCATGATGCAAAATAAGACTCGTGGTATGAATAAGGCAATTGAGAAACTTGTAAGACAATCAGCCCGCTACGCCGTTGCTGCACAACAGGATGAATCACCGGTCATCGCTATACTTCACGCAAACTATGCCGCGGCTTACTTTTACGCACTGAAGGACATCGCTTCCGAATCTCAGATTCACAACGCGACGGGTATAGATGTTAAGAAGTTCAAGGAACATGTTACAAATGTTCAAGATATGGTGACGCGAAAAACTTCCGAGAAATGTCCAGATTTTGTTGGAGAAGTTGACATCTATTTGGCTCAAATTGGTGGTGAGGCTGCTTAAAATAAAAATGAGATAGTTCCATATGAACAACTATGTGGTCGTTAGACAACCCAATGACCACATTGTTTTAGGGGTAAATGAAGATTATGTCATAGAAATACCGATGGAAGAGAGAGATGATGTACAACTTGTTTGTACTGAAAAGCGTATATTAAACTTCATATTGTTTATTATATTTCTTATGTTAGCTGGATCTACAATCATGTGAAACCTAAGTCGTCTTCAAACTTCACATTATTCATCTCTAAAAATGCAAGTAATTCGTGATACTATGTGGAATGCCTGCCTCTCTGATGCGACAAAAATGTATCGTCTCAGAGAGCCAAATGAAAAGTGCTATCGTTTAGCGGATGCGACTTGGAAGTGTAAGATGTCCTATATCAAACACGATAATACAAAAAAGAAAAAAGCCATCGTGGTTCTTGATGCACCACCAAAGGCGAACACTCCCGAACAACGCACATCTCACAAGATTTGTTGTGCGACGACTATGTCTGGTAAGCCCTGTAGATTCAAGGCTGTATGTGGTGACTACTGTCGCAAACACCGAGTATCTTCAACAAGTATTGGTAATAAGGTGGATGTGAGCGATCTTCTTTCAAAATTGGATGGAATTAAAATCAACTAGTAATATAAACAATGATCTTAGATCAGGAGACACTTAGACCTGTAATCATAGCGATGGCTCTCTACATTGCCCTAAATATTATTGTTCCTCGTATTGTCAAAAAGCCAACTGGTATTAAAGCGATTGATGATCTTGTAATGACCATGATTGCACAACAGGATTCCTTAATGAGTGGCACCATCCTCATTGGTCTCGTTGTTCTTGGTACCAACTATATTCAAGAAGAACTCTTGTAAGATGTTCTCTTTACCGACTAATTTTTTAGTGTGTTCGTGATTCATGTATCGTAACTTCTTATTGTATGCATCTAACATGAATTCCAAGAGTTGATCGGGGTTTGGTTTTCCCCAACACATACCCTTTTTGAAAAGGAAATCATCCTTTTCCAACTCTTGAAGTTCACAATCAATCGTATAAGGTGTTTTCACATACTCGGGTGATCCACCATAGTTTGTTATGATGACTGGTTTATCACGAAGTGCTGCTTCAACTGGTCCCATACCCACACCCTCAGACTTACTAAAACTTACATAACAATCACAGCGATCGTGGAGCTTGTCCATTTCTTCATCTGAAATAAGTCCATTTATAACTTCAACATTTGGAAGTTTAATATCAACTGGTTGATTACATGTCGCTTTTACCACGAGTTTGGTGTTTGGTTTATTCAGTCGCACAAAAGCCTCTAATATTCCACGGAAATTCTTTCTATCGTCTACAATATTTCCAATATGATAAAATGTATATGGCTTTGAAGGTGGTGGAATATGGGCGTGAACAATGTAAAACTCGTTATCTGGAAACTGTCGTGACAGGACACGCTTACAGAACTCACTCGGAACCGCGACCCTTTTCGTCTCTTTCATGATCATACCGTAATCTTCGTGTACAGTTTCAGTTTCACAAACGGTCATTATCGCGAGATTCTTAACTCGTGTTCTCGCATATTTGAGATATTCTATATGAGGTTTCAATGGAAGTAAAAATATCAGACCATCATCACTTTCTGGAATCTCACAACCTATAAAGTAGTAAGATGCACTGTCAAAAAGTTTCGTATATTTGAAAGCATGTTGACCTATGCCACTATTGAGATGCGGTCCTACTATGATCATTACTCATAAATGATTTAATTTCCTTAATAATGTTTTTTGGCTCCATAATTTCCTTTGTATGCGCGTGATCCATGTAACGCAATTTTTTGTCAAATGCATCTTTCATAAATTCGTAGAGCATATCTTCATCAGGTTCACCCCATATCATATCATCTTTGAAAAGATAATAACCATTACCAATTTTATTGTGTTTGCATTTAACTAAATATGGGGTTTTAATATATTCAGAAGTGGCACCAAAATCTGGAATAATTACAGGTTTGTCGCGGAGTGCCGCCTCTACCGGACCCATCCCGATACCTTCAGAGTGACTGGTGTTCACATAACAATCACATTGATCGTGTAATTGATTCATTTGTTCTTCATTAAGTTCTTCACTTATGATTTGAACATTTGGTAAATCTAAATTTACAGGATCATTACTTTGTACTTTTACAATGAGGTGTGCATTTGGATTTTCCAGACGCATAAAAGCTCGTAACATTGCACCGAAGTTCTTTCTTACATCCGCCATATTTCCAATTGTATAAAATCTATAAGGTCGTGGTGGGGGTGATGGAACATATGCCTGTACGACATAAAATTCATTATCAGGAAATTGTTTAGAAAAGGCTCGTTTACAGAATTCACTTGGAACACCAACTCGTTTGAATTCTTTCATCAAACGACCAAAATCTTCGTGAACTGTTTCGGTTTCGCATATTGTCATACAATGTATTTTTTTAATACGACTTTTTAAATATTCGTAACGATCCCAGAACGCATCAACGGGTAGAGAGAATACGATCGCTTCTTCACACTCGGGTAATTCATCACATAGTTCATAGTGTTTTGCGCCTGGAAATAGAGATTTATACTTGAAAGCCCAGCGAGCAATTCCTCCGGGGAAGGGTGGTCCGATGAATATCATTGAGTTTAAAGATAATCTTTCCTTTATGTATAATACAATGGATTCTATTCGTAAAGAAATCGAAGCTGAAATGAAACGCACTCGCCTCGATAAGGGTCGCCTTTATGATCTCCTTTTGAAGATTATTGATGGTGGTGTTGGTGGTGGTGAAGCCCCAGCGGGAGCTCAAGGTCCAGCAGGTCCCCGTGGTCCAGCGGGCCCAGCCGGTCCAGTCGGGCCAGCGGGTGAATGTAAGTGTAAGTGTGTTGGTGAGACAGCGCCCGTTCCAGAGACACCAAAGGCTACTACCACTACCAAGAAGACCACTACCAAGAAGACCACCGCCACCAAGAAGGCTTAAAATAACACCTTAGTCAAAATTTATTTACACATTTATTGAAACAGGGTAGACGCCCCTCGTTTCAATAAATGAAGCATATTACACCCAACTTTAAACCCATCAAAATACCACCCAAAGTAAATATTCACGGTAGACCGTTAAAGTCTAGGGTTTTCATTAACATTAAAATTACATGGCCGAAGGAACAGGTGGAGAACCGCGATTTACAGACCAGACGAAGGCTCCGAAAATAGCCGCTAAAATTGCCACCAGTAGCCCAAATGAATACTTCTCCTTTGGTGGCTCTGGTGGTTTGTCTGGCAATCGTTGTACATTTTGATTGAGTGTATCTATCTTTCCAAGCAAGTTCTGTAGCGCTAGTAGTATTTGCAGCTCGCGGTCTTTAGGTTTCTCTTTAACATTTACAGTTGTAATCTCAAGCACCATGTACCACTTTGCGTCTGGTTGAAGCAAAACATAATCATTATCATCTTGTTGCTCGTATATCTTGAAGTTCAATTTCTTGATTGAAATTGGATTGAAATAGTTTTGTTTTCTCTGGAAGCTCTTCCATTGTTTGTCTCTCAAGACAACTCCACTACTCCCCGTGAAATGTCGTTCAAGTGGGACGCGTGCTAATATTTGACCGTGTCGTTCATCTAAAATTTGAGCAACTTTGGGAACTTCTGGGCATATTATATCTACAAATTTCGCGATGTCTGTATCTACACCATCATTTCCCCCAACCTGTGTGATATAGAAGTCTACCATTTTGATGCCAAGCACACGGCTCATGTCCTCAACATGTGTATTAGATTCAAGTTGAAGATCAAGTGAAAATGTATTGTTTGTACCATTCACAAAGTTTGAGTCAATTATGACATATTGTACCTTTTTGGGTATGTCGTCAAGTGACATTCTGAAGTATACTGATATAAAAAAATATGACACTTTAATACAAATGTACGCCAAGGCAATTTACAGAACTGTCATGTCAATGACACCATTCTATATTGAAAATTTGTGTGTATGGGTAAAGACTGCTGTGTGGGATGCCCCAAGACGCATCTATCTGGATATTGATTTGGAAAAACACCGAATTGAAATGGAACAAGAACGCCTAAGTAAGATCGCGGGTAAGGTAATCTTAAATGAATAGATGGACTTTATCCCACTCGTGACGGACGATTTTAGAATCGCATTCTGTCAAGCAACTGAACCACTGTGTTCAGACGTTCAACGAATCATCTGGAAAAAACTTCTTTACGAAGATATAGAGTTAAAACCTCCACCGACACCTCAAAAATGTCGTATAAAATACTCAAGAGTTTCTGGGAACTCCTTGCCCCAGCACCTATTCGCAGATCTACTCCTGAACCAGTAACAGAAGATTTCAAAGAATATCGCGAAATCATCGCTACAAATGAAGTTGGAGAAAGAATAATTCTACATTTACCAAGAAATTACAGCCTAAGTTACAATTAAAGTTTTAATAACTATATCAAAATAATGGATCGTCAACATCTTGAAAACTTCCGTTTGAAGTGTGAAGAAGTACTTTCACAATTCAAAAAGAAAAGACGCGACAATTTCGTCAAATATGGAGATACCCAATATGACGAACACATTTCAAGACTTCTTTCTCTCACATCTCGTATTAAAGATGAGATTCGCTCAATTGACACATACGAAGATACGAAAGTTGTGAATAACCTTCTTGATGAATATGACACATTTGAGAATATGTACGATAAATTGGTACAATCTCTAAAGTTTGAATTTGAAAATATTGACAAGCAAACTTGGTACGATGAACATTTTGACAACTGGTCTACAATGCCAGACCGACAGGATTGTGAAATGTATCCACTTCCACAAAGACTTCGTTATTCAGAATGTCGCCGAAAAATATTTGATCATCTTGAGAGAGATTGGAAAAGAAAGACATTCCCAACATTAGCAGATCGCCTAGAATTTTTCTGAGTTGTAATGTTAAGATGAAATGGAGAGTCGTCAAGTGTTTTTATATTCAAATGAGACAACATCTCACATTTTCCATTGTGAGTGAAGGTCTCGGTTCTTTTATAAAGAAAGTTGCTAAAGATCTTTTCCCTAAAAACTTAAATAAGGAGTTGTGTCGTGGAAGAAATAAACACAATGGTGCCACGACCAAGAGTGGTTGTTAAAACCGAGTACTACTATTCATCTGGTGACGATAGTGATTATGAAGATGATTTCAACCCCATAAGTGAATCTGAATCTGATAGTGAGGTAGATTCGGAATCCGAAGTGTCCGATTCCGATGATGGTACGGATTACGAGTCGGAAACAGAACCTGAGTCTGACTCCGAAGAACTAGATGACCCCAAGCCATACTTTGGTAAGGGTTTCCGTGTCTATTTTGATAGTCACACCGATAAGAAATTCTTCATGCAAGCTTTTGGTTTTCACGAAGCCTAAGTCAAATAAGGAATAGAGTTTTAATAATAACAAATGTTACAACAATTTGAGTGGATCGTTGCCCTTGGGGGTATTTTCGCCTTCTTCGCTGCATTTGGAATAGGTGCAAATGATGTTGCCAATGCATTCGCAACATCAGTTGGATCGGGTGCTTTGAAAGTTAAGCACGCAGTGCCACTCGCGGCTGTGTGTGAATTCTCGGGGTCTCTGTTTATGGGAAGTCATGTCGTAAAAACAATACGAAAAGGAATCAGCGATCAAGAATGTTTTGTTGACGACCCCGGACTTCTCATGTATGGATGTTTATGTGTTATACTGTCAGTCGCTATATGGTTAATTGTTGCGTCTTATTTTGAAATGCCTGTATCTACAACACATTCATGTGTCGGTGGCATGATTGGAATGACGATGGTTGCGAGAGGATCTAATTGCGTTACATGGATTGCAAAATCCAACCAATTCCCATATGTCAAGGGTGTCGTTGCCATTATCGTTTCATGGTTACTCTCACCGATTATTTCGGGACTTTTTGCTTCTTCATTATTTTTTGCGGTGCGATCTCTCATTCTTCGTTCCGAAAATTCTTATACGCGTATTCAGTACGGATTTCCAGTGCTTGTCGCGGGTACCTTTACAATTAACACATTCTTCATTGTGTACAAGGGTGCCAAATTTTTGAAACTTGACGACACACCTTTGTGGAAGGCGTGCGCCATCAGTTTTGGTGTCGGTGGTGGTTCGGGTATTTTTTCATATTTTTTCATTAATCCCATCATTTTCAAGAACGAACACACACTCTCTCGGCAAGATCATTTTGAAGATGGAACAGTTCAAGCCATCCACGATAATGCCGAACAATTTGACGCAAGGACTGAATACTCTATGCGATATCTACAAATCTTGACTGCGTGTTGTGATTCTTTTGCACACGGTGCAAATGATGTCGCCAATTCAATCGGTCCATTTGCCGCTATTTATGCCATCTATAAATCAGGTAAAGTCAGTAAGAATGCCGACATGGGTAATGACGCATATTGGATTCTCTCACTCGGTGCCACCGGTATCGTTGCGGGTCTCTCCCTCTACGGTTACAAGATTCTAAACGCCCTTGGCACTAAAATGGCAAAACTTACACCAAGTCGCGGTATTTGCATTGAACTTGGTGCGGCCGCTGTGATCATTTTGGGATCACGATTAGGTTGGCCTCTCTCTACGACACATTGCCAAGTTGGTGCAACCGTTGGTGTTGCTCTCTTTGAAGGCACGGGAGGTGTCAATTGGAAACTGTTATACAAAACCATTGCGGGATGGTTACTCACACTCGTCGTCGTTGGTTCTACAACAGCATTTTTGTTCGCCCAGGGCGCCTATGCCCCCATGGTAAAATACCCTTCGTATGTAATTAACGCCTAATGTAATAATCACTTCAAAATACAATTTATTATGTAATAATATAGTAGATATGAAAGGACCCAAACTCCTTCCAAAGAAAATCACTTCCAAGATGAACAAACGCGAAACAACGAAATATGAAAGACTCCAGAAAGAATGGATCAAAACAGGCGATGATATGGTCAAAGCTCAAGCTGAATCTGTTGATTATGGTCGCGAAATAGATAATATTGAAAACCCAACCGCTACTATGCGAATGAAAGACAAGGCGCTCATCACTAAAGGTTTCAAGACCGAAGAAAAAGCGTTTAAGAAGGCTGATGAGTATGATGAATACAAGAAGAAGATGGAAGAAAAGTATAAATAAAGAATTAACTTAATATGTTATTATGAATGATACATCTGAGAATAGGAATAACAGATGATACAACACCCCAAGACCTTGATAGATATTTCACAAATATTTGGAAACACCAAAAGAAGATTGTATTATTATTTGATACAACCCAATGTTCCAATATATCATTGAGACGCGCGATGCAAATGAAGTCTGTACTCAATAAACATCGTTCAAATTCAAGAAAGTTTATTGATCACAGTGAGATTATGGTGAAATCCAATTTAATGAAAAATGTTTTGAAAACTGCACTTTATATTATACGAACTGAGAGACCTATTCATATAATTAAAGTATAGCCCCATAGTATAGGTATGTTGTCTCGCCAGATAATTGTACCGATTTCGTTAAAGACACATCGTAGACGAGTTACAGCCCGTGTACATAAAAGTGAAGATGCGTGGGATCCAGACGATCAGCGTCGTATTAACGAAAATAAAAATTGGAGAGCTGGTGACCCCGAAGAAGATGCGTGGGATATAGACAAAGAGCGTGACGCAGCGAGATACAAACGGGAATCGCTAGAATCTGTCTTTAGGTTGAAAACTGACGGTGAAGAAGAGACTTTAAAGAAGATGAGAGAAAGAATTGATAAATGGGAAGAATATATAGATAAGGAAATGGGT
>Ga0213863_10001472_pt1 | contig 17086 bp, 10 predicted proteins | sample PICome_8_FD_160128 | JGI IMG/M metagenome (GOLD analysis project Ga0213863, IMG submission 160128) | Coastal seawater microbial communities near Pivers Island, North Carolina, United States - PICO497 | ecosystem: Environmental > Aquatic > Marine > Coastal | place: USA: North Carolina... | reverse complement strand
TTTGGACGTAGCCATACCAACGCGTTTCTGTCCAAAGTCGTCCTCGCAACGTCGCGCTCTTCTTCTTCTTCTTCTTCTTCTTCTTCTTCTTCTTCTCCTTCGATGTCGAAAATGGTTTTGTCGTCGTATTCGAGTTCGTCAAAGTCTGATAAGAGCGCATCCTCATCACCATCATCATCACCTGAATAATACTGGTAGTCATACCGCCGTCGTTCCAGCCTTTCTTCTTCCCTTTCATCTCCCAAAAGGTGGTGGTCGAGAAGAGAAGATTCAGGAGAAGAAGAAGAAGAAGAAGAAGAAGAAGAAGAGGAGAGCGCAAACGTCGCCAGTCCTTTTCCTTTTCCTCGTTCACTCATCTTCTTCAAACAGATGAGAGAAAAATCTCTTCTTCTTTGTCGTCGTCCTTCATCCCAAAAGGTAGGTGAATAATCTCGTTTCTGTCAAAAAAAGAACCCACTCTCTCGCTCTCTCTTCTTCTGTGCTCAAAATACGCCATAAAGAGACTGACAACGACCGCGAGAAGAGAGTAGCAGCTTCTTCAAACGCTGAATCTAAAGAGAGAAAGATTGTAAAAATGGAGAGAGAGAGAGAAAAAGAGCAGAGGAGGAAATAATTTTGAAAAATTTTGACTTTTTTTTCTCCTTTTTCACAACAGTTTTTTTTGTTTTTTCAATGTGTGGGGGTTCTTTTTCGACGAAGGAATCACATCGTGGATTCATTTTTTAAAATCATCACACAACAAATACTTTACAATAAAAGTGGTTTGTATTCGCGCAAAAGATGAGGAGTTTTGGAACGACTCCGACGACGAACGAAAAGAACGAGAACAGGAAGAACGAAAGTTTTAAGAACCATCCTTTTTTCATGGAAAGAAGAAGAAGAAGAAGCGATGATGATTTTGCGAAGAAGCATCACCCAAAGTCTCGTCTGTGTTTTGATTTGAGCGAAAACAACAACACCAAGAACAAGAACAACAACAGCGCGTCTTCTCCTCCACCACCACCGTTTCCTTCTCCTCAGATGCCGTTATCCTCCTCCGTCGATGGAAGTGGTAATGATGGGGGTGATTTCGTGCCCGTTTTGATTCCTTCTTTATCTTTATCTTCGTCTTCGTCTTCCGCGAATGGTGATGGTGATGGTGTTGGAACAACACCAACGAGAACAACCGCTGCTTCCTCCTCCTCCTCCTCCTCTCAAACTGCGACGTCTTCGCAGGTGGTTTCGCTACAAGCCGGGGGAGGGAACGCGAAGAAACGAAAATTACATTCTCCGCACAAGCGCATCCTCGCGTTCAGTCGGTTTCGCAGAGAGAAGTTGAAAGAAGCCATGGCGATGTATCGCGGGAACGAAGGCGACCGGATGCTTTCTTTCCTGGTGCAAACGATCGACCACGTGGCGCGAGAGACGGGCAAACTTTTACGGTTATCACCGGCGAAGATGGTATTCGTGTTTTTTCGACAGTGCGGGAAGGTTTCCGTGCACGCGATTGCGTGCGCGTTTGCGAGGTGTTGGATGAGTAGATACGCGTACGAAGGCGCGCGGGTGATGGTTTTCGCGTTAGCGATGGTGAAAATGAGAGACGCGGAGGATATTCAGCAAGCGCTCACGGGAGCAGGGAAGAGAATTAAGAAGAAGATGTCTCCTTCTTCGTTGAAGAAAGCGGGGCAGCGAAAGAGAAAAGCAGCCGCCGGAGCTGGAAAAGGCACGAGTAGCAATGGTAGTATTAGTAGCAAAAGAGGAGGAGGATCGGGGGTTCCGTTCTTGCCGAGTTTGAAATCGATATCACACGTCGTCGCCAACGCGCACAAGTCGTTGAAGCCAATGTGCGTGGATCTCGCTGTTACGCACGCGCAGGTTTTAGCCGTGCGACTGGTTCTTAAACTCGTCGCTCCGAGGAAGAAACGGTCGATTGAGTATTCTTTGCGCGTTGCGCCGGTGATGACGTCGTATATTTTACTCAAGCAAAAGCACAAACTTCTCTACGCGGACAAACCGGGCAAAAGAGCTTTGAGTTGGGACCAACAACACGAGTGGGGCGCGGAACAAATGACAGAAATCATCGCCGATTTTGGAGGATTTTATAGAAAGGTTGGCCAAATTGCCGGCACGGCGTCGCAAATGATGCCGAGACCGTACGTGGAGAAATTTTCGAAAACGATGGACGATAATCCGCCGACGCCGTTTTATATAGTCCGGAAAATTTTAGAAACTGAGTTGGGAGGGCCGCTGGGCAGTCACTTCTCCGAACTTTCGAGAAACGCGTGCGCGACGGCTTCGATCGCGCAGGTGCACTTTGGACGCTTATTAGACGGAAGAGAAGTCGCGGTGAAAGTACAAACGGCGAATTACGAGAATGTAATTGCCGATTTGAAAGCGCTTTTACGAACGGCGCGAACGATGAAAAAATTACGTTTGGATAACGGCATGGATTTACCGACGATTTTTGAGGCGTATTTGGACGTCATCGACGAAGAATTTAATTTCAAAATAGAGCACGAGAAGATTGATTATTTCGGTAAGTTGTTCGAGCAGACGCCGGAGATTTGTGACAAGGTGTGCGCGCCTCGCGTCGTCGCGTCGACGAGAAAAGTTTTAGTCATGCGACGCGTTCGAGGCGCAAAATTGTTGACTATTTTCAATCGAGCGCGGCAAAACGGGAAACGTCCGCGGTGTCCGCAACAAGTTTCTAGAACGCACTCGTATTACGGCGGCGACGGTTGGAACGGTGTCTTCTTTTCCATCTTCCGAGCGTGGGGGGAGATGATGCTCACGTGTGGTCATTTTCATTCCGATCCGCACCCGGGGAATTTTATTTTGAGAGGCGATGGGAAGTTGTGCATTCTCGATTGGGGACAAACAAAACGAGTTGATGATAAGGAGCGTTTGCACATGTGTAGATTGGCGTTGAGAATGTCCACGGAAGATTACAACGGCATCGCTTCGGAAGTTCGCGCCCACGGTTCCGTACTCGTGGAGAAACCAACCAACGAAGCGTTAGTCGCGTTATCCTACGCGTACTTTGACACCAGACCGTCCGCGTTAGCCGAAATGAACATGCTGGATTTAGAAAATTCGCCGTTCACGAAGAATAAAATCACGCAAAACACTCGCGAAGGCTTCTTTGCCATCCGAGGGGTGTTTTTACTCCGCGGCATGTTGGCCACGTGCGGGGAACAAATGAGTATGGTCGAGCACTGGCAAGACGTGGCTATTGCAAACTTACGAGACGCCGGAGAATGGTACCCTGGAAGATTTCGAAGAATCACGACTCGGATAGTAAACAAAGCCGCGTTACAAACGCAACGCACGTTTAACTTTGGCTCTGGAGCGAAAATGAACGAAGTCGAAGCGTACGCGCAAGAGCGCAAATCAAAAGAGACTTCCTCTTCCAAACCGGCGTACACGAGCTTTTCCAGTTTATGGTAGTTATTATATAATACTGTTGACGATACTAATGAAATTCTATTCTACTAAAACTAACGATAACGCATCCCCTCGTCTTCATCCTCCTCGTACGTCGCTCGCCAGATTACACTTCTTCAAAAGCTCTCGCACCTCCTCTTTCCTATACGGCCTCAGCGCCACGCACGTCACGTAATCTTCCGGTTGTTCTCGCCACGCGTAATAGTCGATGTTGTTCTCCGTTAACTTTTCGCTTAATGTCATTAATTGTGCTTCTCCTTTCACCTCTAAAACCACTTTCGTCATGGACGATAACTTCTCCTTTGCAACGTACTTAATTGAATCTTCGTTCGTTTTGAACGTCTCCAAAGCCGCCACGGAGGCGTGCGCGACTTGCGCGGCGATCGACCCCAACGGCCACGCTTTTTCTCGCCACAAGTCTCTTCTCAGGATGATGTATTGCGTCAAAACATCTTCGTCGTTCACATCGCCATTCGTCGCAGACGTCGTCATCGTTCTCAAAGTTCTCGTTGTCTTTGGGGAATACCTACTAAAGTTGGTACACGAAGCAGCAGGTTTTGATGCTCTGCGCGTTAAAGTTTGCCGCCGCGAAAAGACCACAGATGACGATGAAAAAAAGCGCCTCGCAACCACCACCGTCGGCTTTGAGAGCATCACAACGTATTTTGAGCGATTCTGTTTTATGTAGTAGAGTATTACGCGCGCGAATACAGTGGAGCTTTTTGTTCTTCTTTATTTTTAGGGGAAAAAGTTGAGTCGTCCACGTGCTTCAAAAGAAGAGAAGACGCTCCATGTTGTACCGGTACTGCGCGCAAAGAGCTTTTGGACGGTGGTCTTTGTCTTCTACTATTATTACGAGCAGCAGTAGCAGCACTTCTTCTTTCTGTTCTTCTTCTTTGAGGCGGTCTCGGAGGTACTTTGCGATTTCGCCGTCCTCGTCAGGAGGAGAAGAAGAACAACAACAACGAGAACAACGAGAACAACGACATCATCATCATCATCGTCCTCAAAAGCCTTCTTTAAAATCGATCGAAAAAGCGACGCTGAAATGGCTGGACCAGTTTATCATCGAGAAAAACGTCTGCCCGTTCGCCAAAAACGTTCGAGGAGGAGAAGGAGAAGAAGAAGAAGAAGAAGTTTTAGAGGCGAAGAAGAAGAAGAAGAAGAAACAGACGGGCATAAAAATAGTCGTCTCCGAGCGGGAACAGATAGAAGACGTTTTGGAGGATTTCATGAGAGAGTTAAAAGAGATTGAATACGATTCGGACGAGGAAGGGATAACGAAGACGGTGTTGTTCGTCATCTCTCCGACGTGCGAGTTCGTGAACGACTTTGATTCATTTCTCGATTTCGCGAACGTTATCGACGACGCGGCGTTGCAAAACGGCGACTATAGAGGCGAGTCGGTTCTCGACCAGCTCGATTTGAGAGGGAAAGTGCAAGTGGTCGCGTTTCATCCGGACTTTGTGTTCGCCGGCGAGAAATTGGGAGATCCCGGAGCGTTTACGAATAAGTCACCGTATCCTTTGTTGCACATATTGCGAGAGAAGGACGTGACCGAAGCGGTTCGGTCGCATCCGGACGTGAAGAGTATACCGAAAGCGAACGTGGAGAGAATGAGAGAAATTGGCAACGAAAGTTTAAAGAAGATGTTAGACGGGTTAAGAAGTTTATAACAATAGAAAAGGAGAGAGAAAGGGAGAAAGGGGAATGAATATTTGTACAGTATGCGCGTATGTTTTTAGTAGTGCTGCTGCGTTTCACTGATTTTCTTTTCCTCTATTCCTTGTTATTTTCTTTGTTCGTGACTGCTGCGTCTTCTTTGTCATCCTCTTCGATGCGCGTCTTCGAGAGCTGCTCCTGAGCTGCGTCCAATCCCGCATCTTTCTCTTTCTCGTTTTCTTCTTCTTTATTACCACCACCAGAGGACTCCGAGGACGATGTGTACGATTGCCACATCGAAATGTTATCTTTGATCAACTTCAAAATCAACGCGGCGTCTTTGTACGCTCTCGCATTATCGGTCAGGGCGTCTAAATCCTCCAATCCTTCGTCCAACGCAGTTTGCGCGATTTCCAACGCCGATTTCGTATCTTCGCGAATCTCGTGGTGAAAGACGGAGTAGTTTAGAGAAAGGCCGAGACGAACCGGGTGCGTCGTCGCCACTCCGGCTTTCGGGTCGCGAGCGATTTCCAAAGCCTTCTCGTACGCGTCTTGCGAACGCATCGCGTGAGGAATCCTCGCCTCGCCTCTTTGAATCTCTGCTAGATACCGATAATAATCTCCAATCATTTTCAAGTAGAAAATTTTCTGGTCTGATTTATATCGAGGCGAGTGTTCCTTTGAAGCTTCCGAGAGTAACGCGGTGACTGTTTTTGGCGACTCGTGATGTTGTTGTTGTTGTTGTTGTGCTTCTTGTTCTCCTTGTTCTCCTTGTTCTCCTTGTTCTCCTTGTTCTCCTTGTTTTTGCTCTTCTTGATGTTGTTGTTCGTAATGTTCCGTCCCACCCAACAACCTCGGCAATAACACGCCTTCCACCAAATCGATCGTCTCTTTACAAATCTCTTTCAATTCGTCCTCGATTTTCTCTTGATACTCCCGCGCGATGTTCAAAAAATCCTCCCCCATATTTTCCCTCTTGATTTGCCCAATATTCGTTTGCACGCACACCCACTGTTGTCGTCTTCTGGTCGTTTCGTTTTTCGAGGCGACGGAGAGCATGTTCCGTTCTTGCGGCTGTTTTTATTTTTACGCGGACGAAAAGTCGTTGTTTTTAAATAAATAATGCCACGTGGCATTGAGAAGAAATATCTAAAGTCAGGAACGACGAGACAAGAAGAAGGGAAAAAAAAGAAGGAAAAAAAAGAATAATATTAATGCGCCTTACGTCTAGATCTTCGTCGATGGTCACGACTAACTCTTTCATGATCTGTCGCATGTCTGTTTTAAAGATGGTGAGAGTGTGTGTGTAATAAGAGAGTGGTGAGTCTTTTGTTACATCGCAGAACAAAAGCGCACAAAGCGCGCGCATCTCATCATAAAAAATGTATATCTAAAACGCGTTGACTTTTCACACGCGACGAAGGGAAAAAAAGAGAAAAAAGGTAATACATTTCGTACCGACCCAACGCGAACATAACTCGGCGAGCTGCGCTTTTTGACGCAGTTTCACTCGCGCGTCTAACATCAATAAACTCCTTTGAATCTTCTTCTTTAACTTCTTTAACTTCTTTTTCGTGAAAGAGAGATAAAGTCGCTCCTCGATGATGTGTGATGCAGAGAGAGAAAGATGCTTGTTTTTATGTGGAGAAAGATATTTTTTTTTTTCCTTTTCTCTCGGAAAAACAAACTTTTCACATCTAACTTGTATTACTAACTCGTAAAAATTATATGACATAACTTACTTCTTCTTCTCTCTGCTTCGAAACGGCGACCGGAGCTTTGATTTCTTCTTCTTTTGTTGTTCTTGTTGCGGTGTTGGCGTCGTCGCTTCTTCTTCTTTGTGTTCTTCTTTCGCGTTGTTCGTTTCGTCTTTATTCTTTTCTTTTTCTTCTTTCTCGAGGAGAAGACGCTTTTCGAGAGCCTCGGCGACGACGCGTGCGCGCTCCTCTCTCGTTTCTGGCTTTGTTTTCAATACTTCTGCCTTCTTTTTCTCGTCTTCTGACCGTTTGTTCTCCGAAGCGCGTTGTTGTTGTTGTTGTTGTTGTTGTTGTTGTTGTTGTTTGCGCTCGCGCTCTTCGCGCATTCGCACGACGTGGACGTTTTCGCGAGGCGCCGGCACGCCGCTCGTATTCGTACTACTACTACTATTATTACTACCGTTGCTCGTACTACTACTTCCTACTTTTTGCGATGTTCCTGAAAACGACGATGAAGCTCGCTCTGGATGACTGATTCTACTACTAGTGTTGTTATTATTAGAGTCAAATCCACCCCCGCCGCTACCGACGACGACTGGTAAACTAAACCCGCGTTGTAACCCGTCGATGTCGACGTATCCGTGCGTTTCCAACGCGTACCGTCCAAACCTCGTCGTTGATTCAAACCTCTTCGCTTGCACTGCAGTCGGCACACCATTCGGCCCACACATTCTCGGCAAATATCTCAACGCCACGAACGTCGCGCTCGCGCCTTCGACGAGGTTGTTCCCGAGCACATACCAAAAGAATAAAAACACAAACGGCAGCCAACTGTTCGGCACTCGAGCGAGTCCCCCGAATATCGTCGTTTGTGCGTCTGGACTATTCGTACTGCTGTTCCTCGCAATATTCCCCACGCACATTGCGTACGTGGCAGATAAAACGCCCGGTCCAGAAATGTTCAACGGTGAGAGTAAGTGTCCTTTCCCGCCTGAGAACGGCGCGAAAACGACTGAAAACACGAACGTCCAACAGTTTATGCACACCAGAGTGAACAGTATTTGCCAAAAGCATCGAAACGAACCTAAACTGCGTTCGAAATCCGATATGAATCGATAGCTGATGTACGCGTTAAACAAGGCGCCAATGAAACCTGAGTTCACGTATAAAAGTGAACTAAACGTTCTGTACCACTGAAATCGAGTGAACACATCGAACGGACAAAACAACGTTTTCTCGTCCAGTTTGAGCAGAACGTTTAAGGGTAACGCGAAAAACAAAGAGAAATAAATCAGAGTTTTCGCGAATAAAGGCGAGGATTGGACGTTTGCTTTCACTTTGAAAAAGAAAGGGTGGAAAGATGCCGCGTTTATCATCGTTTCATGCGCTGCTGTAAAAGTGGTGCGTCGTGGTTCTGAAGAAGATTTGGTGTTTGTGGTGTTACCTAAAAATCCGAAAGAAAAGAATACAATAAGGCAACGCGCATACTTTCAACATCACGTCGTTTCAATAAATAACGAATCTAATAACAACACGCTTCCCTGGCGTATCCCCAAATAGAGATGACATTGTTTCGATGACTCGCGTTTGTCGCTTGTTCTTTTCTCGTCGTCGTCGTCGTCGGCGGCGGCGGGGTCCTATTCGTCGTCTCGCTTGTACTACTACTACTACTATCACTACTACTACTATCACTACTACTACTATCGCCGCTGCTATCGCTATCGCTCGTACTGTTAATAGTATTATTATTTATGAATCTTCTCCTTGTGGATGGGTGGAACAAACGTTCGCCGCACGCGCTGGCACCGAGCGCGACGTCGTTCATGATTCGATTTTCGTCATCGTAAATATCAGTAAACTTACTTTCTCCTTCCTTTCCGGCTATGAATTCTTTCACCGAACTCGCTAACGGATGAAACGTAAACGCGGCGATTAAAACCGCGGCATCCTTCGGCGGCGCTTTCCACGCGAAAACCTCTTTCCCGTTCTGGTCTAAATCAAAACAACGCAATATACCGTCGTCACCACCAGATACCAGGTGTTTCCCGCACGGCTCGATGTCGAATTTCGTTTTCGCATTGGACCGAACGTTCGGTCTTTGAATGTTCGTAAACATCGACCCGTTCACGTTTGCTCGTAAATCCCAACACAAAATCGAGTTTGATTTCCGAGCGCTCGAAAATAACGCTCTCCCATCCGCGCTGAATTTCAATCTCGTCACGCCGCCTCCCATTTTCCCCGTCTTTTCGTTTTTGTGAGGATTTGTAATCGACAACACGCAACAATCGCTCCCGTTAAACCCATCTCGTAAATCATACACACAAATACTGTTCCCGTTCTCATACGAACCGGCGGCAAATATGTTTCCTTCGCTATTCTCGATAAACCCGTTGTATTCGTTCCCGGTGGCAAAACAACTCGTCAGTTTCGATTGCGTGTCAAACCCGACGACTTGGCACTCGTGACCAGGTCTGCTCGTGTCCCAAACGCACACCCCTTTCTCCTCTCGTCTCCCGCCCAACACTTTCCCACCGTTACCAGTAAACGCGCAAGATATCGAGGGCACGAGCTCGTCGTTTCTGTTTTTGATCGAATACGAACATTTTTCTCTCGACGACGACGAAAGTATACTAACACCATCGTCATCATCATCGGACGAAGGGGAAACGTTGAATAACTTCACCCCGGAATCTTTCGCCGCGCACAGCGTCAACAGTGTTTCCCGAACATTCCCCTGCGCCGCGGGATACCAACACGCGTCGTAGTGCGACTTTGGCAGTTTCATTTTCAACGCGCACTTCAACAGCTCACCATCTTCATCACCATCAGAAGACATCATAATCATTTTCGCGGGCACTTCGTATACTCTCAAAACATCGTCCCCTGCCGTCGTCGAGAGCAATCGAGACCCGTCTCGGGTAAACTCCAAGTTGTGCGTCACGTGTGTCTCTGCTGTTGATGTTGTTTTTAATGTTGTTTTTAATGTTGTTGTTGTTCGCGCTAACTTTAACGAACTCGTCTCCCCTTCCGTCGTCACGACGACTTTGTCGACGAATGATTTCGGATGGAGGAGGCGAGAACGCATGGTTAAGAACTTTTCTTCGGCGGGAGGAGGACCGTTATCGTCATCGACGCACCTTTTGCGAGGAGGAGGAGAAAGAGGAGGAGGAGGAGGTCCCGTCATATCTGTTTTTGAAGGAATACACAGATTTTGGATTTCTGAAGAGATTTCTCCATTAGTATAACACTACTAATAACACACACAACAACAACAACAACAACAACAACTTTTGAGAAGTATCTGAGAACAACAAACGACTCACAACAAAGAGTACCATAAAAGTCGATACATGCCCCCACTGAAAGCGTTCGGCGTGGCGCTCGTGTCCGCGCTCGCTGGAGCGTCCGTGGTGCACAATCTTTACAAACCGGACTTGACAATACCTGGGTACGAGAACGAAGAAGAAGAAGAGAAAAAGTAGAGATTGAGATTGGTTGTTTGTAGTTTCAGAGCGCACACTTCTACTTTCAAGAGAGAACTTTCGGGAGAGGATGAACGAAGAGGATGAGGGTGTTCGCATCGGTGACGACGAGGATGACGACAGGAGGCCACTCATTGGTGGTTTTGAAGGTGGTGGAGATTACGTCGAAGAAGACCAGCCTCCTCCTCCTTCTGCCGACGAGAGAGACGACGAGAATACCAGAGGTGAGAGACTGCCGAAATGGTTCTCTCCGAAACGATTGCTGTATTTATTTTGCTTAGTTGCGATTGCGTTGTATTTAGATCGAGGCGTGGTTTCGTCCGCGGCGGTAAGCGGGCAACCGCCGGGAGGAAGCGACGAGGACGACGCGAGCAAAGACGAGAAAGGGTACGGATTACAAGGCGAATTTAACGTCGATTACGCCGAGTATGGCGTGTTACAATCGGTGTTTGTGATTGGTTTACTCGTTGGTGCGCCAATATTTTCAGAGTTGTCGAGAGGTGTGAACGCGTTTACGTTGATCGCTATCGGGTTGGGCGCGTGCGCAGTCGGGGATTTGGGGTGCGCGTTGAGTCCAAATTTTCAGTTCTTGTTGCTCATGCGAATCATCGTTGGCGTTGGCGAGGCAAGTTTTGTAGCTCTAGCGGCACCTTTTATCGACGACCACGCTCCAAAAGGGATGACAACGAGATGGTTGAGTTATTTATACTTGTGCGTGCCGTTTGGTGTGGCGTTAGGTATCGTGTACGGCGGCATCGTCGGGACGTATTTTGGATGGCGTTTTGCATTTTTTGGTAACGCGCTTTTGCTCGTGCCGTTGTTTGCATTTTGCGCGACGAGCGAGCCGATTGATTTGAGAAGGAAAGCGAGTAAGACGAGTGCGGAGCAGCAGCATGGTCAAAATCAACGGCAAAAGAAAAACGTCGTCGAAGTGTTCGTGTATGATTCTTTAAAGTTGCTCAGGATTCCAACTTTTTTACTCACGTTGAGTGGGTTTTCGTGGTATTCACTCGTTCTGGGCGTGTTTAGCGCGTGGGGACCAAAAGCAGGGTTTGCGTTGTTTGAATACGAATTGCACACTCGGTCGAACGCGGATACGGCATTAGGGATGGTGACGGTTTTTTGCGGCGTGTTTGGTACGTTACTCGGCGGTATCGGCGTCGACTATTTCGCGCAAAAACGGAAAGAGTGCTTTCAAAATCAATCCTCTCTTCCTTTCCATCTCTCCTGGAGGAGAGATGTAAGAGAAAGAAGAGCACGGAATTCACCATCGCCGTTGTCTGTGGATCCTTCGGTTGCGGATAATCTCTATTTCAGCGCGTTCTGCTCCTTCTTTGCGTTCATATTCGTTGTGATTTCCTTCTCTTCGACGAACTTTTATGCGTTTCTCTTCTTCCTCGCGGTAGGAGAATCGTTCGCGTTCATGCTCCAAGCGCCGATAAACGCAGTAGTGTTGCGGTCTGTTCCAACTGATAGTCGTCCGCTGGCGTGTGCATTGTGCACAGTTGCCGTGCACGTCTTTGGTGACGTGCCATCGCCTCCGTTGTTCGGATACTTGCTCGTAAAATCGAACGAAAATTGGCGTTGGGTCATGAAGGTGTTTACGTTGTGTTTCGCGGTGGCCGGCGTCGTTTTCTTCGTTGGCGGAATGATTGCATCCGCGAGTGATAGAAATAATAGATATGATAGCAATACCGATAGTAATGAAGACGACGAGGAAGGCGAAGAGGATGAGGAAGAAAACGGCGTTTTAATTAATACAGAGGGTGCATTCGCAAGATAGTTTTTGCGCGCGCAACATGGGCACTAAGCGGCGAGTAAAGATACTCCGACTAAAAAAGCTTCTATACACTTCTATACACCTACCGTACTAGTGATGATGTTCTCTACGCCTTCTTTCGATGTTTCGAGTGAGCTGTAATGATTTCAAGGAATCTCGTTCCTTTGATTTGCTCGCCGCTCTTCTTTGGTGTTCTCGCTCGTCCGAACCTTCTTCTTCGCCTTCCTCTCCTCTTGCGTTGGCTACTTCTTCGTCCTCGGATTCCTCATCCGTTATCCCGGTGTCGTTTCCGCAAGCGTACTGACGCATGTTCGAGCTGCACACGTTTTCTTCGTTCACGGTAAATTCAACGTGCGACACTCGAACTGAATAATGCGTCTCTTCTTTATTTTTGCCTTGACCGAACTTCGCGACGTACATTTTCGAATACGCGACGAGAACTTTACACCCAACACGCAAAACCCACGGGTTATGAAACATCAATCCTGGCGCTATCCCGCTCCCGACAACACCGGCTACCGAGCCTTTCATTCTCGTCCAGCTCGCATCGAATGCATCCGCTCCGGCATCTTCGGAGATGGCGAGCGTGAGTTGCGTTCGGACTTTGTCAGGTAGTTTCACTCTTCGTTTGCGCGTCGTCATCGCTGTCTCTGAACCATCCATCATCTCTTTTAATACGTCTCGATGGGAGTTTTCTGGGTGACCATCACCTCGCTCTTCTTCTTCCTCTTCTTCTTCTTCCTCGCCTCCTTCTTTATTATTGCTGCTATCGCTAGTGCTATCAAATATTATTTCATCCTTCTTGTGGTCGTTGAACGCGACTATATGCACGTTTCGGTGGCGTTCTCCTTCCCCTTCTATTCTCCAACTTTGTGCGAAACTTTTCGCTCCAGGTTCGCGCCTCAAATCGCTAATCTTCTTCGCCTCGGACCATCGGTTGTACGACGAGTTTTCAGATTCTGTGACGTAAACGCCGCCGGATTGCGAGCGCAAATACATGATCAACTTCGAGTCTCTTTTGCCCGAACCACTACTCTCGAAAACGCTCGGCGCAGTCAACGTCGTCGTCTTCGCACCAACCGACCAGTTTTCGCTGCTACCACCATCTTCCTCATCGTCGTCGTCTTCGACGGGTACTTCTTCAACTTTACCTCGCGCCCGCCAACTCGCGCCTCCATCTTTGGATACTAAAACACCCGCGGACGTTGTTTTCGGCCGAATGGTTCTCGTTGCCGGCGTGTCCGCCTCTCCGTTTTGTTTCACGCGACATTGTGCTTTTCTCGAAGAGGTAAATAGTTCGCGCTTCGATTGTAAAACCGAGTTATCTCTCCAAAACGGAAGAATCAAGGTGTTCTCATCTTCAGCATTCTCCAGCGCCACCGCTGGATTGGCGATTAGTTTTGGCACGAAGTTCTCCTCGTAAATGGAATACACCATCGCTGGCTCCGTCCACGGTGAATTTCTATCTACGCGTCCTTCGGCATCGCCCGCGAGATTCAATTTGATGACTTTAATCGACCCTCCCGGGACGTACCGAATTCTACCTCGATCGCGATATTCGCACCCGCCGTCGGATTCGGCGTAAAACAGTAACAAGTTTCCGTCCTTATCGACGTGCGGCACTGGCGTCCACTGCGCGGTTAATTCTTCGTCGTCTACTCCTCCCTCCTCTCCTCCATCTTCGTCGTTGTATTTTGAAAACAACGGCCACGAGTTACTGAACGTTACGCCTTCATCCTCGGACGTCGCCATTCGCACGTGTTGCCCGCGTTCCCCTTCCAACGTTTTCCCGGACTGCCAAAAAGCCACAACCTGTCCAGACGGCAATAAAACTAGCGACGCTTTATCGTGGTATTTTATCGACGAGGTCCCCATTACCACTTTCTTCTTGCTCAATTTCCCAAACTCCTTCTTTCTCGTTTGCACGTTTTGCCTTTCAAATCGTTCCGGCGCTTCCAACCAAGTCGTTTCTGCTCCTCCATTGTGAACTCCTCTCGCGCTCCTCCCCGCGCACGGCTGTAACGCCGGGACGTCGGCCGTATGCGCACTCGTACTACTCTCTTCCTCGGGAAACGCAAATCTCCCTCCGCTTCCTTCCTCTAATCTTCCCAAAGGTTTCTCTAAAATCGTAGCCTCGCGAATAGTTTGCATCGCGTCCGCGTCGATTACATCCTCCGCGGCATCGTCCAAAGCTCGCGTTTTTGTCGTTCCTGACCTGCCACCTTTCGCCGGCAACCGCTCCTTCTCCTCGTCTCTCTCCTTGACCTTCTCCTGCTTCTGTTTCCGTCTCTGTTCGTAATAATTTCTCGTCGTCGCCTCTTTCATTTTCTTCGCCTTTTCGCGTTGAATCTGTTTTTGTTTCTCTTTCTCCTCCTCTTTTCGCTCCACGCATTTCTCGTACGCTTTTCCTGAAAGCTTCACGCACGATGTAAACGACGACGACGAAGCAGACGAAATAACAAAATTCTCCCCTTCCCTCCGGAACTGCCAACGACTTCTTCTTCGATGAGAAGAAGATTTGCCCAAACCTTCGTCGTTGTTGTTGTTGTTGTTGTTAGGATTGTTTTGTTTCAGAGCGAAAAACAGATTCAAAATCGAACAACAAAAGAGCGCGAACGCGAATACATTCAAAGTTGAAAACTTTGTCTTCTTTTTCTTTGAAGCCTTTTTTTTCTTGCTCAATAACTCCGACTCCACGAACAAAGGAGTTTGAGTGTCTCTCATCGTCATCGCGTTGTTGTTGTTCGAAACATTAGTAGTAGTCTTCTTCTGTGCATCTCATCCAACTCATCAATGCATTTTTTTCTCTCTTCTTTCTTTTTATTTTTGAAGAAGACATTTTGCAAAATTTTGTTCATTTTTTTTGCGAAATGGGTTTTCTCGCCGAAAAATTTTAGTTTTCGCCGAAAAAAATTTTGAGGGACAAAATACGAGAAGAAAGGAACAAAAATAGGGGTTCAGAATCGCGAACAACATGCATCACAAGGACACTTATCTGTACTTAAAACAGACTCCAAATCCGCATCTATGCCCCGCAGGGAATACCAGAGCTCCTGTGTGTGTGTCCCCCCGGGAGGGCCCCCGGAGGGAATACTAGACATAGCAGAGTACATTGTGTGTCTAGTTGTTTTTCTTCTCTTCTTGTTTGGGCCCCAAAATTTTTTTCGGCGAAAACTAAAATTTTTCGGCGAGAAAACCCATGTCGCATTTTTTTTTCATAAAAAACAACTCAATCTTTGACAAAGAAGAAAGAAGTGTGACTGACACACACAGTCTCCTACGAAACGACTAAACGACCTAAACGACCTGCGCGGAGGATATATAAAACGCGATGATGGAGAAAGGAACGACGACGAGTAATACTTTGACGGCGACGCTTCCGGGGGTGGTCTCCTCCTCTTCAACAGCAAGCAGACGGCAACAACTCGCGAGACACATCTTTGTCTGCGTCTCGGTGTGTGTTTTGTTCGTGCTCTTCGCGTCGATGCGTTCGTTTATTAATGTTTCTACTTTTGGGGGTGGTGGTGATTTGGACGACGAAGGACAACGAGTGAATGACGAAGTTTGGGACGGTCCAGTGCCGGAACCGACATACGAGGAAGGAAGGAGCGGTTTTAGTGATGATGATGAAAATGATGAAAATGGTGAGAGAAAGAGGAAAGAAAAATCGGATGACGACTTTGTGGAGTTTGATACTTCTTTGAACGAGCGGGGAAAGTTTAATCGAGACTCTCGAGTTGCTCTCAGAGGAGGAGAACAACAACAACAAGAGACTAAGCAATTATTTACGAACGTACCACAGAACGTGTGTCCGGGGCAACCGACGAAGAAAGGCGTGCGGAACGGCGCGCCGGGGAAAAACAAAGGATTAATCGAACGCAAGTTGGATAGATTGGCCGGCGACGGCGACGAGTTACCGCCGGCGGTCGGGCCGGGTGGAGATGAGTCCAAGTACGTCAACATTAGCTGCGTGTACGTGACGGAAAAGTGCGCGAATCCAACCACGGCGGGTGGACGAGGAATCATGCGACGTTTGAAATTCAACGTCAACAGCGAAGAAGACACGAAGAAGTTTTTAAAGTTGGCGGAAAATTTACCGTCAATTACGGAAGGCGCGCTGGGATCATGCGCGATCGTCGCTAATAGCGATAACTTGCTGAAAGGCAACCGAGGTGCGGAAATCGACATGCACGACACGGTTTTTAGACACAACACGCCGATGAAAGGATTCGCAAAAGCCATCGGAACGAAAACGACGTTTACAATTGTGAAGTCAAACTACGCGGGCGGTGGTGGCGGCGCCGGTAAAGCGCAAGGCAAAGGCGACAGCAAACCAGAACTCGCGTACATGCTTCTCAAAAACATCGATTTAGTCCCAAAATCTTTAAAAGTAGAAGGAAGGAAAGTATTTTTACGCATGGGCGGCGCGCATCCCATCGCGCGTTTACGAAGAGAACTCTACCAACTCTCCGGCACGCCGAGTAAAATGCACCCGACTGGTGGTTGGGCGAGACCATTGAACTTATTAGCCAGTCGCTTGTGCGAGCGAATAGACGTGTACGGATTTAGTGGGAATAACCGAGGTGGGAAGTATTTCGCCCGGAAATTAGAAGTTCGACCGGCGCATAACATGCCGTTCGAACACTGGACCATGCGGTATTTAATGAGTAAAGGGAAGTTGTGCGTTTATGGCGAGTAGTAGTAAACTCTTCACGAAAATGTAATATAAGAGTTCTTCTAAAACGAGGCAACACATTTTATTGGAACACTGGACCATGCGGTATTTAATAATGAGTAAAGGGAAGTTGTGCGTTTATGGCGAGTAATTTGCTCGTGCACAAAAATGTAAGGAAAGAGTTCTAAAACGACACATTTTATACACGCTCTTCGTATTCGTTTACTTTGTGTATATGTTTGCGACGACAAGAACTCCGTGTGTGGAAGCAACACCTGCGCTCACGAGGCGTCGACGACTACTCTCTACTTCGCCGTCTGCGCTAAAAGTAACGCCGTTGCTAAAAAAGCGGCAAAAACTTTTGCAA
>Ga0213863_10001469_pt1 | contig 17102 bp, 7 predicted proteins | sample PICome_8_FD_160128 | JGI IMG/M metagenome (GOLD analysis project Ga0213863, IMG submission 160128) | Coastal seawater microbial communities near Pivers Island, North Carolina, United States - PICO497 | ecosystem: Environmental > Aquatic > Marine > Coastal | place: USA: North Carolina | collected... | reverse complement strand
GAGGACGAAAAGGAGGAGGAGAAGAAAAACACCATTCTCGAGCGCTTGCGAGAGATGAACGTGAGTGGAAACGAGAAGGCGTTCAGGAATCAGAAAGGATGCGATAAGTTCGTGGAGTGTTTGAGGAGGACGAGAAATGTTCGCGTGGAGAGATTGAACGCGTCCAGCTGCGACGTTGACGACGCGTTCGTGGAAAGTCTTTTGGCGTCGCCTTCATCGTTGAAGCGTTTGAGAGCGTTGAACTTAAGAAACAATAAACGGTTGACAGATAGGACCATAGATGCGGTTCTGAGGTTTTGCGAGGATACGGGCAGTTCGTGCGTGTTGACGGACGTAAATTGTTCAGGAGGGACGTTCTCGGCGGCGGCGATTGGAAGGCTGGGAGAGGCGTTGGAAAGAAACGCGGTTGGATATTTGAGAAGGAGACTGAAGAAGGAAGGAGTTTCGAATTGCAACGTGACCGACGGCATATTTATGCGTCTGTTCGAGGATATCGTGATATTAAAAAACGCTGTGGATGTGCGGAACAACAACATAACCGAGAATGGATTCAAACAGTTTTTTGAGAAGTTTTCCGTGCATTGTTGTGAAGAGGAAAATAACGACGCGTCGTTTTCATCTCCCTTACAATTGATGTGCGATGGAAATCCGGGGTTCTCATCGTCTTGGTGTAAGCGACTACTCGCACTGTGCGCGTTCAACGGTTTATACGAAAAGTGTCGACAAAATCGAAAAGGTGAAGCCATGCGAAGTTTAGGTGAAGTTGGTTTCGGGTGCGTCGGGTGCGAGGTGATCGCGCCGAGAATTCTAAGGCGAATGCCCTTTTTAGAGTCCATCGGTTTACACCACAATGATATTAATGACGAGGGATGCGCGCACTTATCCGAACTATTTGCAAAGCATACCTGTGTGTTAGAAGTTGCTCTCTATGGGAATAAAATAGGTCCAATTGGTGCTCAATCTATCGTTGACGCGTTTACTGCGCGAACGAAGGAGCGTTTAAGCGGTAATAGTAGTATTAGGGGATTAGAAATTTTAGACATAGGAGGGAATCCAATAGGGAACGCTGGTGTGCGTCTCATCGCTAAGCTCATTACACTCGAAGAAACACTCGTCGAGGTACACGTTGATCATGCCGGTTTCAACGAGGAAGGTGCGCACGAATTACTTCGTGCGATGGAAATGCGTTTGAATAACGGTCAGCCGATGCGAACGATTTGGGCACACGGGAACGATATATCGGATGACTTCTTAACGTCACTGACAAACTTGTGTCGAAATAGACATGGAAACGCCGCAATCGATGGAGGAAGTAGCGATGAGGATGACTGTGATCACGATGATACGTCTCATACTCAGTATCAACCTAAACCGGACGGTGTTTGGGATGCCCAGGAGTGTGAAACGCGAGCGCTCGAAGCGACTAAGCGCGGTGACAATACAGATGCCGCCGCTCGCTTAAAAAGTAATCGGATCGCGTCGCATGCGTTTGGTACGTATAAACGATATTGCAAAAGGCATTATGAAAACGCCAAAGGTGCGGCGTGCTTTGCTGCCTTTGTTGCGTATGAGAAGAGCACCTCTCGCGTAAAAGTCGCAAGTTTAGGTGTTGGAACAAAATTCGTACCACCAGACGTAGCAGGATCTGCATTTGTATCGAGCAGAGATGATGTCATTCGCGATTCGCACGCAGAAATTCTTGCGCGACGGAACTTTCTGCGTTATTTGTACGCGGAGATGAATGATAGTGTTGCTGGTGGTAAAATGGCATCTTCGGGCGCTGCGGTACAATATAACGATGACAATAACTTTAGCGTTTTGGAGATGAACGATGGATGGTTTCGCAAACGCGACGACGTTGAGATACACTTGTACGTATCAAGTGCACCGTGTGGTTCAGCGAGTCTGAACTTGGAAAGCTCGTTAAGTTGCTTTCCGCACGCGACACGTAAAGGCACTAACGTCTCCTCAGCCCATAATACCATCGATGACGAGAAAGTACCACCAGGATGTGTTGTTTTACGTGGGGGTGTTCGCGAAGCAATCGGGAATCCCAAACAAACGCTTTCGTGCTCGGATAAGATCGCGATTTGGTGTGCACGTGGCGTTCAAGGATCGATTTTAACGGCTTCGTTTATCAAAGAGCCAATAGTGCTGAGTAGTGTAGCGTGTTCGAGAAAATATGACGGTGACCGCCTGTTTGAAGCAACGTACGGGCGCACGTGCTGCTCTTCTCCATCGTTGAACGGTAAGAATTATGAAAACAAAGCTACGAAACATTTATGCACTCAGATGGCATCTATATCGATCGAGTTCAAGGAACGATCCGTTCGCGCTCGCGCCGACGTCGGCGAATCTGACGAATCTGTATCCTGGTGCGCGTACGATACCATCGCGCGCGTCCACGACGGACGAACTGGTTTGGCAATATCTGGGCGAGGTAAACCACCTCGCGCGTCAAAGTACGATTTGAAAATGCAGTTTCTAAAGCTCCTCTCATCGATTTTTAAAGATGATACTAATAGTAGTATCGCGAAAGCGAATGGAAACGGATGTTCATTTGTTCACGGCGACGATTTTACCTCGGTCTCGTTACTCAAAAAGCGGTTGCAAGACTCCTACGCGTTCGCGAGAAACGCGGAGGAAACTATCGCCTCCTCGCCTTACGCAAAATTCAAAGAAACTGTTTTGAGAGGTGATGGTAAATCAGCATCGGTATCGTTCTTGGAGGGAGATTGTGTAAACGTCGCGTGGAGAGACGGGATGGCCGGTTAAGTGTAGATTTGAAAATGATACTCGCATATAGACATCTAGGCTCTAGCAGTAAAATTCACCTGTAAAACACTCTCGTACTTTCCTTCACTCATTGCGTTGCACGCATCACCATCGACGGGCGGCGGCGCGATGAGCGTCGCCGACGATGCCGATGACGGCGTAAAAGATGTAAAAAAGAAAAAGAAAAAGATGGGCAAGAAAGAGCGGATGAAATTGAAAGCGAAACAGCTCGTGGAAGAGCGAGGCATGAGCGAAGCGGACGCGAGAAAAGAGGCCGGACTGAATCCAATTCCAATTCCGACGAAAGAGGAGAAGAAGAAGAAGAAGAACGCCGTCGCGAGTGGTGGCAACAATAATAACAACAACATAAACGGACCATCGCCGGCGCTGTTAACGGCCAACATTAAAAATGCGAAGAGTTTGCGCGAAATGTTCGAGCTCACGCGAAAACACTGGAAGCGGTTCAACCACATTCACTTGTCGGCGTTTTGGAATTTATTGGGAAGAATCACCACCAGCGCGAGTAGTTTTAGTAGCGATTGGCAAAGCGAGCACGAAGATGGGTTAGCGTTACTGGTCGAACGCACGAGAGATGTTATAGCAAGCGACTCTTCTGGCATACGAGGAAGAGAATTGGCGAATATCGCGCACGGCGTCGCGAAATGTGGCGTCGGCGCTCGCGACGAGAACGGGCTGGTGAAGCAGTTAGCGGAAGCTATCGGGAGGCATTTGGCGGAGTGTAACGGTCAAGAAATAGCAAACATAGCGTGGGCGTTTGCAAAAAGCGGATATTTTGACCCGGGAATGTTTGCGAACTTGGCGGAAATGGCGGAGAAACAGATGGACAGATTCAACTCGCAAGAGATTACGAACGTGTTTTGGGCGTTCGCCACGGCGGAGTGCGACAACGCAAAATTGTTCAAGGCGTTAGCAAAAGCTATCGATGGTCAATTGCACGGTTTCAACTCGCAAGGATTATCGAACACGGCATGGGCTTTAGCAAAGATTGGATACGTTGACGCTACTTTGTTCCGAACAATCGCGCAGACGGCCCAGAAAAATATGGATCGTTTCAACGCGCAAGATTTCTCAAATTTGTGTTGGGCGTTTGCGAAAGCCGGGCAGTACGACGCCGAGTTGTTTACTACTTTAGCAAAGAACGCGGAAAGACACATGGGAAACTTGAACGCGCAAGGTTTGTCGAATTCAGTGTGGTCGTTTGCCAAAGCTGGACATTTGAACGCAGAGCTTTTCACCACTTTTGGTAAAAACATCGAGCGTAAAATGTTTGCAAACAACGGAACGGATTTCAACGCGCAAGATATCGCAAATATAGCGTGGGCGTACGGGAAAGCGTGTCACTTAGACGACGCGCTGTTTACTGTCCTAGCTCGAATGGCAGAAAAATGCTTGCACGATTTTAACACGCAAGATATCGTAAACTTGACCTGGTCGTTTTCGAAATTAGGTAGGTTTGATATGAAGTTGTTGGAAGCGGTGAAAGTGTCGCTCTTAAAATCGCGCTTGGACGATTTAGATGCACCGAATATAGCAAATCTAGCGTGGACGTACGATAAGGCTGGTAAGTTGGACGATAATTTAGTATCGTCGTTAGCGCGAGCGGCGGTGAAACGCGTGAATGAGTTTACCGCGACGGATATTACGAACGTGGCGTGGACGTTTGCAAACGCCGGCAAGGTGGACGACGAATTATTTAGCTCCATGGCGAAAGTGGTGGAACGAATTATGGACGATTTCGGTGAAGAAGATTTAGATAACTTAGAGTGGGCGTTTCAAAAAGCCAATCAAACGGCAGTTGTGAAACAATTGAAACAACAAAGGCGAATGTCTTCGGCCACCAACGACGTTTACGACGCAAACGTAGACGTATCCGAGTGCGGTCGTATCATCGTCGCCGGCGGCGGCATCGGCGGCGCGGCTTTAGCAGTGTCGCTTCAAAAGAAAGGATTCGATGTTGTCGTCTTGGAATCGGATGCGAGTTTTGATTCCAGGGCTCAAGGGTACGGTCTCACGGTGCAAGCGACGGATGCAATGCAAGCGATGGGCGTCGATATCTCTGGAGATGATGCACCGTCCACTTCGCACTATACGTTCTCGCAGCAAGGCGAAATCATCGGGTTCTTTGGCGAGGCGTTTGGTGTCAAGAGCAAGGACAGGCAAGAAGTCCAAAACTCGGGTCGATTCATTCACATACCGAGGCAGGTACTTCGCCAACGAATTCTCGAAGCCGTGCGTCCGGATACGATTCGGTGGAATAGCAAGTTAAAAAGTTACGACGATAGCGACAAAGATAAAGTCACCGTGACTCTCATCGACGATACGAAAATTGAAGGCGCTCTATTAATCGGCTCGGATGGTATTTTCTCCACCGTCCGGCGTCAGTTGGAATTACCGGGAGACCGATTAAACTACGTCGGTTTGTGTGTAGTCTTAGGTATTGTTAACGACGAGATACTGAAAATCCCGTTGGCGAAGCGTCGTATCTTTGAAACCGTAGACGGGACCACGCGGATTTACGCCATGCCATTCACGAAAAATTCAACGATGTGGCAGCTCTCGTTCCCGTGCTCAGAAGATACGGCGAGGAAGTACACAAGAGATGCCAGCACGTTGAAGGCTGAAATCTCCAGACGATGCGGGAATTGGCACGATCCCATTCCAGAGATGCTCACAAAAACTCCGCTAACTTGCATGAGCGGCTACCCTGTCTACGACCGCGAGTTGTTAGAAACTGACGTCCTTCGTCCGAAAGCGAGTATTTCTCGTCGCGTAACAATCATTGGTGATGCGGCGCATCCGATGACGCCATTCAAAGCGCAAGGTGCGAATCAAGCCATCAGCGACGCCGTCTTATTCGCTGATACGCTCATCGAAGGTGTAGGAAAACACGGCTCCGTGAACGGTTTCAACTACGCTCTTCCACTTTTCGAAAAGAAAATGTTGAGTCGATCTTCTCGAGCCGTTCTTGGATCGCGCGAAAAGGCAAAGGAAATGCACAGCAATTTGGCGTTACAACCGGCTCGGAAAGCGCAAAGAGAGGCTGAGTTTGATTTACGCACAGTCCTCCGGTCTTTAAAAGAGAAACAGATTACCGCTTCGCGAGCGACGGATAAGGAAGGTTTGGACGCGCTCGTGTTAGCCGTGTGCGGTGGTGGTCGACCACCTTCCATGGCGAACGGTAACGGTGAAGGTAGTACGCACACCAATATCGTCGATTTCCAAGGCACAAAAGTTCGATTTAATGACGACGACGAAGAACAAGAGAACAAAATCGACAGAACTAAAAAGCGCAAGAAAGCCGAAAAGAAGGAAAAGAAGGAAAAGAAGGAAAAGAGCAAAAAGCAAAAGAAATAAATTTCAATCAATGTAGTATATTGTAATCACAACGCAAACACCTCCACCTCCTCTCTTCTTCTCTCTCTCTCTTTCTCTCTCTGTCTCTCTCTCTCTCGCCCCTCCCTTTCTCTTTTACGCCTCATCGTCATTGCCATCTTCTTCATCCGTCGAAGAAGTCACAACCGAAGCAGTTGTTGCTGTTTCCTCACCGTCGTCGTCGTCTTCATCATCTTCATCCCACGCAGAATCAGGATCTTGGTCATCCGTCGAAATCGCACTCGTAACAAACGAGCTCACGCTCGCGCTCGGTACGATGGCGTCCACGTCCGCGTTTTCGTCGTCGCTATCGTCCCACGCTTCCGGGATGTGTTCTCTTTGAACGAGCTTCGATCCAGATTCGATGCGGTGCATGCCAGTATTCTTGGAATCGTCTGCCCACGCCGACGGAACGAGCATCGCACTAGTGTTGACAGTTTCGCCAACACCGCTGCCTCCGATTTCGGCGTAGGAACTCATACCAATCGTAGCCAAACTGTTCGCAGCGTCGGCATCCGTGGCGGACAAACCGCAGATTAAACCATTTTCGCCGGCCCAGGTTAACCACGGTCCCCAAACTTCTGGTTCTCCTCGCAAAGTTCTCAAGTGCCCGACGATAATCAAACCTCTTCTCGCTCTGGTCAACATGACGTTTACGCGTCTGCGATCGGCTAAGAAACCGACATTACCCATCAAATTTGCTCTCGTGCACGAAAATACGATAACTTCCTTCTCTCGACCTTGGAAACCATCGATGGAACAAACTTCGATGGCGGCATCGGAGTCTGGCGCGGCTGGTGCGTCAAATCTCGTTCGTTTAACCGCATTGGGTTGCAAAAGCTTTTTGATCGCTCGCACTTGCGCGGCGTACGGTGAAACGATACCGATATCGCACGCTAAAACTTCGTGTTCAGCCATCAACTTCTTCACCAGCGTTACAACTTTTTGCGCTTCAATCGTGTTCATTTGCGAAGCGCCATCAGATCGTTCTTCACCTTCCGGGCAATCAACAAACGCCAACGGCACTGCGGGTACTGGCCAATCGAACCCTTGCGGCGCTCGCCTTTGCGAAGGAGGCGTACCGGAAAGTAACTCATTGTTGTAGAATTGCTGCGATGGGAACTTTGCAATCGCCGGGTGCATACGATATTGCACTTTAAGCATAAATGTTCGAATACCGCGCGAAAGCATTCTTTCAAAAAGACTCGTTCCGAGACCGCGTTCGTCCGCATCGCGGGAAATAATCGTCGGCGGTAACTGGTTTTGATCACCGATGAGGACGATTTGTTTACAGCCTTTTGTCATGGGCACAACCGTTGCCGGCTCCGTCGCTTGCGTGGCTTCATCAATGAGACACGCGGCAAAGGAAAATCGTTCGAGGATATCGCTCCCGGCACCCGCGCACGTCGCGCAAATAACTTCCGCTCGTCGTAAAACTCCGTTTATGGCTTGATACTGCTGATCTTTCGACATGTTCGAGCCTGGTTCGATTCCGGCGATAGATTCAACCATAAACGGCATCAGGTCTTGACGCACGGCTTCTGGACGACCAATACGCGCAACACGAACCCCTGCTCGCGACAAACCGTCAACTAAGTTATCCACTGCAATGTTCGAATCAGATGTACACAGAATCGGCATCGTGCGACACTTCAGCCACATTTGCACCAACGCAACCGCGGTGTGCGTTTTACCTGTACCCGGCGGGCCTTGAATCAATGTGATGCGTTGGAACAATGCCGCTCGCAAGGCCTCGTGTTGCGACTTATTCATGTGCTGCATCGCAGGAATATCTTGAGCCATGTCGAGCATGCGTTGCTTTGTAGCCGCGTGCATGGTTTCCCCGTTCAACTCAGCCGCGCATAAATCTGGAATGGATTCAATAGCCTTCTTGTTGTTATCCCATCCAGCGAGTAAAATGTCTCGAATTCCTGGATCGACTCCGGCTTTGTTGCCGACTGGCCCCTTCATCTCCATCAAATCTTGCAGCGCGTTCAACTGACGCAAGTAACTCGTTCTGTTCGCCAACTTATCAACACGCCAACCGGAACCAGAAATGCTCGCGGCGTCTCTCGGGTCGACGCCGAGTAAACGGACGGCAATGTTGTTCCCAAGTTGACAGACTTCAGCTTCGTACTCCTCCGCGGCGCTGTAGTTGTAGCTTCGTCGCGCCGGTCTTTCGCCTTGCTCCATCGATAACGCTTTCACCGTGCTCTCGCCAGCTGCTTCGAGCGCGGCTTTAGAGTGTTTCGGTAATTCGCCTAGCGTCATGATATTCTTTGTGGCGGAAGTTCTCGATAGCAAGACCGCGTCACCTTTCATGAGATTCTTTTGCATCTCGGCTGCGAGCGCGGGAATTGTTAAACCAACTTGACCGGGTTTACGCAGTGGTTCCAATCGAACGTCCATGGCAGCAAGTCCGTTTTCTTGCAAGCCAAACGCCGGCGCGTTTGCCACACGATCGAGCGTTTGTAAAGCTTCTTCGAGAAACTCTTGCACGATAAGTTTTGCGAAGTGAAAGTGATAGTTTCGAACGCGTCTGTCTTCGTAATCGATGACGTACTCAAGCGCGGCGAGTAAATCAGCCGTATCCATCGGGTTTGAACGTTGCGGTATCGTCTGGAGTAAGCCGGTAAAATTTCGAAGCGAGATCTTCAAACCTTTACTCTTCGCGTACTCAACGACCCGTAAGCCGTCTTGAATCGCCGCCATCTTCACGCACCCAGCAACCAAAATTTTAAAAGCTTCCACGTCGATTCCACCGAAATCTCTCTTGGCGTAAAAAACATCTAAAGCTCCGTTAATATCGTTGGAATCGAGAAATTTGCGAATCTCTCGCCCGGTTGCTTGTTGCTTCTGTTGCTCAGCCGTGAGTTTTGGAGGCGCCGGTTTCTCTTTCTTTTGCTGATCTTTCTTCGCTTGCTTTTGCGCCGCTTGTTCCTCGGCGAGCGAGGCGTGATGATTCGGGCTCGAGCGTCCGCTCAAACTCGTGTGTCCAAACTGCTCGCGATGATGCAAGGCGCCGCCTCGAATCAAATTCGGATCGTTGCGATCGTAATCCGGATCTCCTCTCGCTTCGTCGTGAGTAATTGCTTTCTTCCCTAACGGTGATTTTGCTGTTGACTTTTGCGCGGTTCGGGACGATTTTCTTCCTTCTCGTTGCGAAGGTGGAACGTACGTTCCGCCTTGCGTCTTTCCTCCCGATTTCCTTTGTTCCGCGTTAGCGGACAACGGGTCACCCGGTAGCGGAGGCGGTGCACCCGATGGCAACGGTGGAGGGGCAATCGGTTGCGAAGCGACCATCTTACGCGTTCCGCGAGGTTTTGCGCTGCTCTTTCTCGACGGTTGTTCTGGTTTTATTGGCGACTTTGGCGGTCTCCCGAGCGGCGGCGGCGGCATTCCCCCCGGCATCATCGAAGGCGACGGAATGCTCATCGTTCCCTCCGCACCGTCTTCCAACGATAATCGCGACACGCCATCGTCCAATGAATGCTCTTTTTTCTTCTTCACTTGCTTTTTCTTTTTTAGTTTGGCTGCTTTCTGTTGTGCTTCCTCCGGCGCTAAAGCGTCGTGAAAGACGTCCCCGCTCGTGCTTCCATCCCCGGCTCTCTCCGCCGTCGCCGCCGCTTCCCCGTTCTTCTTACTACTACTTTTTCGTCCGTTGTTGTTAGTATTATTTCCTTTGTTCTTTGCGTGCGAATGCTCTCCGTTATTGTTGCTCGCCGCCGTCCCAGCTGCATCGCCGCTGCTTCCGTTAAAATTATTGTGCTGCTCGACATTCTTCTTCGATTTCAAACCAACCTTCTTCCCGCCAGTCGTCAAGTTTGGTTTCGGCAGAGGTACGCCGGACTTTAACGAACCGGTCGTTTGAATCGCAGAAGAAGAAGTTTCGTGTGTCCCGCTCGCAGAATTTGTTTGTTGATTTTGTCCACTTTCCATAAAACTCTGTTTCATCGTAGTTGTTTGTTTTGTTTGTTTGTTTTGGTTTTGTGAGTGTAAAAAACGAGAGAGAGAAATCAAAGGTCAGTTTTGGTCTACTTTTTTTCGACAAAGAAGCGTCGATTGATTTTCTTCTCTCTTCTGTTTGTCTCTTTCTCTCTCGTCGTTTCGTCCTGTCCGTTTTGTTCTCTTCGCTTTTGATGACTGCTTCGCGTTGTTGTCGTCGTCGTCGTTACGGTCGCAGTACGTCGTTGTTCTCGCTCTCTCTCGAGAAGTACTCTTTCGCGCGCGCGCTTGAGTAGAGAAAAAAAGAATCTCGATCGATTATAGGCGGCTGTGCGGCCTCCTCCCCGAGAAGAAGGAGAAAGACGACGTAATAAACACGACGCTTCGCCTTTTGGGTGCGCGTCTGTCGAATAAAAAATCTTCTCTCTTCGAGAAAAAGAACGACGACGCGTGAGCGGACGATAACTGCTCTCTCTAGAACGAGAAGAAACTTTAAAGATGATTATACCTTTCTCTTTTAGTAGTCGTGCTGTGGATGTTCTTCCGTGCTGTTTTTGTGGTGTTTTGGAATTCTGAAGAAGAAGAAGAAGAGAGAAAAGAAGAAAAAAAAGCACAAAAAAGGCGGGAGAGAGAAAACATGCAATGGGAAACGAAAAGACACGAAATGTGACTCGACGCGTTTTTTGACTGATGAAAACTCATAATTTTATAACAGACAAACGCGCTTTTGCTCCTCCTCGCGAGTTTCTTTTCTTTCTTCTTCTTCTTTTCTCCTTGGATTAATTCTCAGCTCTTCTCCTTAGGCTTTCATCTTCTTTCTCTCTCGCGATGTGTTCTTCGACCCACTCGAGGGATTTTGGGCACCGGGAGGTTTCTGGATCCTCCGGTTCGCTCTCGATGTCTCGTTCCTCGCCGTCGTTGGCGTCGTTTGGGCCTCCGTCGGTGTGCGACGGTTCGGTGCCATCGCCCCAGTGCCAGCCGCCGGATTTGTTCAGAGTTTCTTCTTTAAACATCTCTTCGAGCTTGGTACCATTGATGCCTCGTTTTTCGAGCTCGCGGTACGAGTCCGCTTTGGCTTTGGTGATGAAGTGCGTCGGGTCGTCATCAATCGGGTGGATTTTTTTCGGGTCAAAGCCGAACCATTCGCCGCGCTCGTTAACTTCTGGGTATTGGTGGATTTGTTCCATGTACAGTCTGTGTTGCGTCCACGTGCACCCGATGTTGTATCGATACGAGACGCCGTCTTTATACCCGTCGGCTTCAGATAATCCTCCGTTCGTGCGACAGTAGTGCACCAAATCGGAAAACTCTTTCCTGTTCGCCACGGTCCACGGGTTTTTCGGTCTCGGCGTTGGACCTAAGGACCCGTCCGGTTGTCTGTACTTTTTCGGTTCGCCAAGCATCTTCCGTATTAATCGTTCGTTCGGTAACGGCTTCCCAATTTCGCTTTCCCACGGATACGGAAGCTCCGTTCCTTCTGGACACTTTCGTCTCGGCGGATGCGCCGGGACGGGTTCAAATTCAGGCTCAGGTATCTCCTCCCCGTTTTCCTCCTCACCAGGTGTCCAGTTTATTAAAACTTCCGGGTTGATAATTTTATCCCGTATGTATTTCGGTATTCCGTCGTAAATCTCCTTCCCGGTTTTCCTTTTCGGTTTCAATAACGTCGCAGGGTACGTCGGAGGAGGAGAAAGAGGAATGGTTTTCGTTTTGTTTGTCTCGTTTCCTCCCGTTTCTTTTTTTTCCTCCTCCTCCTCGTCGTCGTCCTCGCCGCTGCTGCTGCTGCTGTTATTGCTGCTGCTCGTGTCGCTCCCATCGTCGTCGTCGTCTCCTAAAACGCTCTTCTTCTTTTTCCTGTTCTTCTTGTTCTCGTTGGACGACGACGACGACGCTAAATACGCGTCCAGTTTCGGCATAATAATCGCTTTTCAAAGAAGAAAAAAAAACGCTCGTAAATGCGCGTATTTTAGAGAGAGAGTTGCCCTTCTCGGAAACACAAAAAAGTATTCAATTTTTGATTTTCGCTTTTTTTTCTGTTTTTTGAAAAAAAAAAAGAAATTTTCTCATCACAAAACACAAAGAAGAAGAAGAGAAAAAAATGACTTTTGCGTTCCCTTGTTGTTGTCTTCTTCCTTCTCCTTCTTCTGTTTCTTCTTCTGGTTGCTGCTCTCGAAAAGAGAGGAGGAGAAATAATGCCGCTAATGCTTTGAGAGGAGGACGTGGAGTCTTCGATGACGAACGTGAAAGAACACGAAGAGGAACGCATCAAAATCATCATTTTCGTCGTCAAAAAAAGGACTTGGGTGATTTTGTTTTTGGAAATCAACATCATCTTCATCGCGGGTTCTTGTGCCTCGCGAAATCGTCGTTTGAGGAGTACGAGGAAGAGGAAAATGACGACGACGACGACGATGAAAACGAAAACGAAAACGGAGGTGGTGAGAACGAGATTACAAAATACACAAACACCGCAGCAGAAGTCGACCAAGAGTTATACATCCCGAAACCGTTATCGGCGGAAAACAAATTAGAGCGTTTGTTACCGAAAGATAACTACGATGCCCCGGTGTCGGACGAGGAGAGGTTTCGGAATTTATTCGACGCGGAGTCATCGACGATTGATCCGGAGAGTTTGAACGAGTACGGGGAGAGAATAGACCAAGAGAAGTGGTATAATTTAGGATTGAGAAGGGACGCGCATCCCGTCGCGCGGTTTCTGTTGAAACCGTTTACGAGCGACATCACGCGAAGAATCGTCGCGTGTACGGGAATGTTGACGGTGTTGCGAGCTGGGTATATAGGCCAATCGAGATTATTTGATGCGTCAAAAGTTGGAAGTGTGACGCAATCGTCCGGTCCAATGGCAGATATGGCGAAGAAATTAATGGAAGACCCCTCGTTCGCGCACATGGGCGACGTGCTCGGAGGCGCCAGGCAGATTACCGAACACGGCGGGGTGACTATTTTTCATTTAGGTATAGGTCCGTTTGTAGCTGGGAGCATTATCATGCAAGTATTAATGGCCATAGACCCTCAAATGAAAGAGATGAAGAAAGATAGAATGGGGATGGAAAAGTTAAAACAACAAGGACGGTATTTGACGTTGATTATTGCGTTGATTTTAGGAGCGATTGAGGCGCACAAGTTGAAATATTTATGCGCCATGGCGATTCCCGGTTTTTTGTATTATATGACGGCAACGATGTTGTTCGCCGCCGGGGCAATGACTATCACGTGGGTTGCGCAAGAAATTACCGATTACGGGATTGGGGAAGGAAGCGGGATGATTATAACCATGTCCATTTGTGCGTCCTACGCGTCGACGGTGAAGAATGCAATCTTCGTAGAAAAAGTGACGAGCAGCGGCGGGACGGCGGCGGCAGCCGCGGCAGCGTTCGTCTCCTCCGGTAGTCTTTTAGAATCCGTGAGAGGTTTAGTGGTGAACCCGGCGTTCTTGACTATCTCTGGGTTTGTGGTACTGTTAACTTTCGCGTCCGCTTTACTCAACGAAGGGACGTGTAAAATCCCTCTGCAATTTTTCCAAGGCCCGGACGCGTCGCAGCTCCCGAAATCCGCCCAATCCGAATCTTCGGAGATTCCTATTCGTGTCAACCCTGGTGGTATGACTATGATTATCGCGTTTAGCATGCTGTGTGGTTTCTTCCGCGAACAAGTCGCGCCAGCCATGCCAGCCGCAATCGGGAAGACTTTAGTGTCCATTTGCGACCCGACTGATTTCAGTTACTACGTTTTCTTATTCGTCTTTTGCATCGCCGGTTCATACATCGACGTACAAAATACGCCAAAAGAAGTTGCGGAATACATCACAAAAATAGGTGCGAGAATACCAAACGTTCGACCTGGCGTTCAAACGGAAAAATATTTGCGGGATTTACAAAACGGCGCGAAATTCTTCGGCGGCGTCTTGTTAGGATTAATCGCGTGCGTGTGCTCCATAGCGGACGAGTACGTGAGAGGTACGTACGGAGTGAACGTCGGTTTTACGAGCATGCTCATTTGTACGAGCACGATGTTATCTCTGAAAAGACAAATTAGAGCGTTAGGGGAGGTACCGTCCATGAAAGTCGTCTTGAAAGAACTTTAATGATGAATAAATTGATTGATTGATTGCGTCTCTCTCGCTTTTTAAAAACAAAATGAACTTTTCAGCTCAAATGCATCATCACACGTACGCGCGCGTCGCTGCGTTTCTGGCTACTCCTACTATAAAAAAACTACGTAAATTACTACCTAGGTATCTTGATGCGCACACACAGACTCAAAAGATTCGCGCGAACATGCTTTTTACTCGTTCGTCGACCCAATCGTACAAAACGAGTCTTTTCGATTGTATCGCCTCGGCGTGTTCTTTCATCTCTCCGTTTTTCACTTTACTCGCGATTTTCATAAACATCCCCCACAACGTCCCAATCACCGTCCTCGTTATAAACTGTATGATTGAAACCGGAACGTACGAAATCTTCGGGTCGATATTAAATATAAACGACACAATCATCTCGTCTTCGTGCTTTTCCCTCGCTTTCTTCCACGCCTCGCCTTCGCTCGGAATCGCTCGAAACAAAAATCCTCCGTGAAAGTCCACTCGCGTGCACTGGCCAAACTTATGGTCAATCGCCGGGACTCTCTCGTCGTCCTCGCAATCGCAACTGTTCAACAATACCGCCACCACGCCACTTTCGTCGATATCATCAAAAGCCAGCGCGTCCAAAACAACCTCTCTGGTTGAAAACGGCCACGGACACTCCACCGTAACGAGTAAAAGCTGCGAACATCGGCCGCGTTGGTCGAGCTTTTCGGTTCGCGAAAATTTCAATTTCGGCATCGTCCACGAAGGTAACCACGACGCGTACAGCTGACTTTCATTCAACGTCGCTAACACTGGCACTAACATCTCTCTTTTAATCGCCTGGTCTACTCGTAAAATCAATTTCGTATCGTTTTCCGTCGTCTTGTAATAAATTTTCGTCTGGTCTCTCCCGCCAAAAGAGAAAGATTTCTGCGTTTCCCAGGACGAATCTTTCTCCGCGTCTTCTCTCAACATCTCGATGAACGACTCCGACTGTTTCGCTTTTTCCAGAACGTATTTCACCAACTTGTCTTTCTCTTTCTCTTTCGTATCTTTCAACTCTTCTTTGTCTTCTTCTTCCTCTGATGATGATACTAAACTGTCGCATATTTTCCGGAGCAATCTCGCGGACTGTAAGAGCCGGTCGTCTCTGAAATGGTCTAAAGCGCGCGTTCGCGGTGAAGAACATAATATATTTTCTCGATCGTAATCGATACCATCATCGTCCTCACCTGCAGACTCTTTGTCTTTTCCTTTCTCTTCTTCTTCTTCTTCTTCTCGATGCAACGACAAAACCTTTTCTTCTTTTGGCTGCTCGCTCGCGAGAGGATGATGAAGACGTGAAGAGGGAGAAGAAGTGACAGGTGTCATTTTTGCGTCAAATCCCACAAAGAGGAGGCTGTTTTTTATGAAAAATTTCATCAAACGTCTGTCAAAGCAACACATCCCCCCTATTAAAAATAAGGACGATGATGGAGGAGGAAAACAACAACAGCGAGAGGAAGAAGAAGAAGAAGGAGAAGAAGAAGAACAAGAGGAAGAAGACGCGTTGTGACGACGAAAACATTGATGGGGGTTTCAAGAAGAAGAAGAGTTCTTCTTTGTCTCCTCCTCCTCCAACGTTTGCGTTTAAAGAGCAACTGTCGTGCAGCAACTTTGTGTTGAACAAAAAATGCGAAGCGTGTGTACGAAAAGTTGAGAAGATGAGGCGCGAATGTTGTTTAAGTGGTGAGGACGATGTGAAGAAGAGTAGTAGTAGTAGTAAAATCGTTTTGAAGCGACCGGAGGAGTGCGAACGATTTAAGAGGTATCATCATCACCAAGAAGAAGAAGAAGAAGAAGAACAAAATGCGAGAAACGAAAAACAATCAGTCGTTGGCTTGTACGCGAAAGGCGACCGGATCTTAACCGTCGGCGACGGAGATTTAACGTTTTCTTTGAGCTTGGCGAAACGATTAAAAAAGGTAAAGTTGATCGCGACGACGCACGAGACGAAGGCGAGCTTGGAGAAGGCGTACGGGAAAGACGCGATAAAGGCGACGTTGGATGAGTTGGCGGTTTGCGGCGAGGACGTTTTGGTGTTGCACGGGGTGGACGCGGCGAAATTGAAAGAGAGCTTGATGGATGCCGCCGCCGTCGCCGCAAGTAATAAGAGAGATGTTCTCGAGCGAGTCGAAAAGTGCATAGATGAAGGTTTCGATAAAATCGTCTGGAATTTCCCGTGCGTCTCGAGAGAAGAGGACACCGGCGAGGCGAAAGACGGCGCGCGAGAAGGCGCGGATGGTAGAAACCCAGCCGACGTGGAGCTGAATAGGAATTTGACACTAACGTTCATCGCGAACGCCGCCGTCATGTTGAGAAAGAAAAAATCAAAGAAGAAAAGAGGCGCGGGCGAAGTACACGTGACGCATAAAGTCGGCATGCACCCGTCCTCCTGGAACGTTCCCGAATTGAAAGCAACTACGACAACATCTTCTTCTTCGCAGCCGAGGGGAGTCATTCGAGCCATCGCTTCCGTCTTCTTCGACCGAATGGTCTATCTCCCGTACAAGCCTCGCAAAGCGTTGGTCGCCAAAAGCTTCTCCATCGCCGACGCCAAGACGTTCATCTTTTGCGTATTCGAAGAAGAAGAAGAAGAAGAAGAACAATTTTCTCTCAACGCGTGGATGAGAGAGAGGAAAGATGTCCTCGAAAAGCTTACTCCGTAGTAGTACACGTATAGTAGTACCAAGTAGTAGTAGTAGTAGTAGTAGTAGTAATAATAATAGTAGTACAAGTAGTATACACAGCAGCCGCACGCACCTAAAAGTGGCTCCTGCGACGACGACGATGATGATGGAAAAGAATACAACCTTCTTTGCTCTTTGCCTCATTTTCTTGTAAAGTTCGTTGTAACACGAAA
>Ga0213863_10001466_pt1 | contig 17119 bp, 14 predicted proteins | sample PICome_8_FD_160128 | JGI IMG/M metagenome (GOLD analysis project Ga0213863, IMG submission 160128) | Coastal seawater microbial communities near Pivers Island, North Carolina, United States - PICO497 | ecosystem: Environmental > Aquatic > Marine > Coastal | place: USA: North Carolina... | reverse complement strand
GATAAGACGTTGGCCAAAGGCTTATCTGCCGGGTATTTTCGATGATGCCAATATAGATACAGTGATGGATATATCCCAGTCCGCTGCCGAACAGACTATGATTAGATTAGCCCGCGAAGAGGGGATTTTTGCCGGAGTATCTTCCGGTGGCTCAGTTGCCGCCGCACTTGAGATTAGCAAGCAGGTAGAGAACGCCGTTATTGTGGCTATTATCTGTGATCGTGGTGATCGTTATCTGTCTTCAGGGTTGTTTGCTTAATTTCACTTATAAACCATAAAAGGGTTTTTAATGATGGCAAAAAATTACAGTCTTACCGATTTGCGTTACCTAATGGCGCGCCTGCGCGACCCTGAGACTGGATGCCCTTGGGACATTAAGCAATCCTATTCAACTATTGCTTCACATACCATTGAAGAAGTTTATGAGGTAGTGGATGCCATCGAGCGCAATAACCTAAGTGATCTCAGTGAGGAATTGGGCGACTTATTATTTCAAATTGTGTTCTATTGCCAGTTGGCCGAAGAACAGGATGAATTTGATTTTGATACGGTGATCAATCACATCACATCAAAGTTAGTTAGACGTCATCCTCATGTATTCCCTGAGGGCACCCTTGAATCTACGCGAGCGGGTTCGTCGATTGATGAACAGCAAATCAAGAAAAACTGGGAAGCGATTAAGCAGGAAGAGCGCCAAGATAAAGGCAATACTGGTATTTTGGATGATGTTCCCATGGCCTTGCCCGCGCAGTTACGTGCCACTAAGTTGCAAAAAAGAGCGGCTAATTACAATTTTGATTGGCCCAATACCGCCGGTGTAATTGAGAAAGTTAAGGAAGAGCTTGCCGAGTTACAGCAGGAGGTTGATAGTGGAGACAAAGCGCGCCAAGAGGAAGAGCTGGGTGACCTGATGTTTGCCTGTGTGAATTTGGCGCGACACCTATCCATTGACCCCGAAAGAGCCTTGGCGAAAACCAACAATAAATTCAAACGTCGCTTTGAGTCTATGGATGCTGAGTTAGATTTGAAAAACAATCAATCCCTTTATACAGAGAGCCTTGAAGAGGCTTGGAATAATGCCAAAAAAGCCGAGAAAAACAGTTAGAAAAGAGAATTTCTAGATACCCCAGAAGGGCGCTAGACTTGTTTGAATAAGCCAATAGGTGTATTGTGCTCCCCCTCTTTTGTGGGTTGATCTGACGAATGATTGGCCTTGAAAAAATAGCGAATAGGAAACCGATTAATGCGATTGATTTTACTAGGACCCCCCGGCGCAGGAAAAGGCACTCAGGCACAGTTTATTTCCGAGAAGTATACTGTTCCACAGGTCTCTACCGGAGATATGTTACGTGCGGCTATCAAAGCTGGCAGTGAGTTGGGTAAAAAAGTAAAAGATGTTATGGATTCTGGTGCACTGGTATCCGATGAACTAATTATTGCCTTGGTAGAAGATCGAATTCAGCAAGCGGACTGCGTTAATGGCTTTTTGCTCGATGGTTTCCCGCGCACTATTCCTCAGGCGCAGGCATTGAAAGATGCCGGTGTACCTATCGATTTTGTGGTTGAAATTTCGGTTGATGATGACCAAATCGTATCGCGCTTAAGTGGACGTCGTGTTCATGAGGGCAGTGGTCGCGTTTATCATGTTGAGCACAATCCACCGCAAACAGCTGGTAAAGACGATTTGACTGGCGATGCGCTTATTCAGCGTGAAGATGATCGTGAAGAAACTATTCGCAACCGTCTTGAGGTTTATCACAACCAGACTGAACCCCTAGTGGCTTTCTATACTGAGCTTGCTGATTCCGCCGACCAAACGCCGGCTTTCAAATCAGTTAATGGCCTAGGTAAGTTGGATGAGGTTCAGGCGCGTATTGTGACTGCGCTGATCTAATCACCTCTTATTAAATCTGTTATGCGATTAAACCCTGGGTTAGGTATACTCAGGGTTTAATTTTAATTGGGTTTTTAAACAGGCTAACTATGACCACAATTCTGGCGGTTGATACATCTACTGAAGCCTGTTCTGTTGCGCTTCAAATTGGCAGTGAATGCATTGCCAAATATTCAGATGAGCCGCGATCTCATTCCCGTCTATTAATGCCCATGGTGCAACAGATTTTAGCTGAGGCTGATATTAAAGTTAATCAGTTAGATGTCATTGGTGTCAGCATAGGTCCCGGCTCATTTACTGGTTTACGCATTGGTTTTGCTGCAGTGCAGGGCATGGCCTATGGCGCAGATATCCCTGTAGTGCCTGTATCTACCCTAGAATTAATGGTAGCAACCTATGCGCGTCAAGAAAGTGCGCAGGCTGGAGAAATAGTCGCATTATTGGATGCGCGAATGTCAGAGTTTAATTTGGGCAGATACAGGCTAGATGATAGTCGTCAGATTGTGGCGCTAGAAGCCGATCGATTGGTGTCCTCAGCGCAAGCCATCGAACTGATAGCGGCCAATCAAAGAGTTTCAGTGATTGGTGATGCAGGGGGACTGTTTGAATCGGCACCCGAGTTAAAGAGCCAATTTGCACCAATCTACCCTAATGCTATTGATATTTTACCTCTGGCGCAGACAGAATATTCAGCGCAAAGGGCAGTGGCTATAGAGACAGTAGACCTAGTGTATTTGCGCGGCACTGAAGCTTGGCAAAAAAGAAAACGCTTAAGAACAACAGCGGAAGAGGTTAATTAATGGATTTTATTCAAGCATTTTGGCTGGCGATGGTTCAGGGTTTAACCGAGTTTTTACCTATTTCTAGTTCTGCTCATCTCATTTTACCCTCGGCTGTTTTAGGCTGGCAGGATCAGGGTTTAGCCTTTGATGTGGCGGTGCATGTAGGCTCCTTAATTGCTGTTTTAGCCTATTTCAAAAACGACGTAATAAAGCTTATTCAATCATGGGTCGGCGCAACCTTTTTAGGACGTGACAGTAACGCTCAAAGCCAGATGGCCTGGTTTATTATTATGGCCACCGTGCCAGCGGCACTGGTAGGGCTATTGGCGGGTGGTTTTATTGAGTTGCATCTGCGCTCGATTGCGGTGATTGCCACCACCACTATAGTTTTTGGCTTGTTATTAGGATGGGTTGATTGGCGGGTTCGCGGCGCAAAAACCTTACAAAATTTAACTTGGAAATCAGCGCTTATTATTGGTTTAGCACAGGCTCTAGCTTTAATCCCTGGGACATCAAGATCCGGTATTACAATTACTGCCGCACTAGCCTTGGGTTTTGATCGTAATTCAGCGGCGCGGTTCTCTTTTTTATTGGCTATACCTATTATTTGTTTAAGTGGTGGCTATCAAACCTTACAGCTAATGGCAGAGTCGTCAGTGCCTTGGGTTGAAATAGCCTTTGGCACAGTGATATCTGGGATTACTGCCTATTTATGCATCCATTACTTTCTGCGCCTAGTAGATAAAGTAGGTATGTTGCCCTTTGTTATTTATCGGCTAGTTTTGGGTGTTGTTTTAATCCTCATATACAATGGCCTGATTTAAGTCAGATAAAAAAATCTATTGATAGGAATCATTATGGATCAATCAGAAAATCAATTTAACCAACAGCTCTGTGCTTTTTTAGATGCATCGCCAACACCATTTCATGCGGTATCCTCAATGGTTGGTCTATTATCTGAAGCAGGGTTTACGGAGCTATCTGATGATCAATCATGGTCGCTAAAACAGGGCGGAAAATACTATATGGTGCGCAATGGCTCATCCATAGTCTCCTTTGTTGCCGGCTCTGAAGCCGTATCAAAAGCCGGTGTCAGAATAGTAGGTGCCCACACGGATAGCCCATGCCCAATGTTAAAGCCTCAGCCAGAGATGCAAAAGGGTGGCTTTTCTCAGTTGGGAGTGGAAATTTATGGGGGTGCGCTTTTGAACCCTTGGTTTGATCGTGATTTATCCATTGCTGGTCGCGTAGTCTTCAAAGACGCTAATCAAGAGCTGAAGCAGACCTTAGTTAATTTCAAAGAACCCGTTGCAACCATTCCTAGTTTGGCGATTCATTTAGATCGCAAAGCCAATCAGGATCGCACCATTAATCCGCAAACGGATATTCCACCCATACTCAAGCTTAATTTAGGCAATCAAAAATCCCAAAGTTTTAGAGATATTCTGCAACAGCAATTTTTGACTGCAAAAGATCAGGTACTGGATTTTGAGCTTTGCCTTTTCGATACCCAACCCGCCGCTATGATCGGCTTGGAAAAAGAGTTTTTGGCCTCTGGACGATTGGATAACCTATTAAGCTGTTTTGTGGCTACTCAGGCGCTAATTAAAGCTGATGGTACGCAAACCTGCATTATGGCCTGCAATGACCATGAAGAGGTGGGCAGTGTCTCTGCGGTAGGAGCTGACGGGCCATTTTTGGAGTCAGTTATAGAAAGAATAGCGGCCAATGAATCCAGTGATTTGGATATAAGCGCGGTTATGGATAAATCGCTATTGGTCTCTTGCGATAATGCCCATGCCGTACATCCCAATTACATGGATAAACATGATGCAGGGCACCTACCCAGTATTAATGGCGGGCCAGTGATTAAAACCAATGTTAAACAGCTTTACGCTACCAATAGTGTGACATCAAGCCGTTTTAAACAGCTTTGTGAGCAGGCCAATGTGCCAGTGCAACAGTTTGTATCCCGCTCTGATATGGGTTGTGGCAGTACCATAGGGCCAATTGCCTCATCGCGTTTAGGTGTATCCACCATCGATGTGGGTATTCCCCAATTAGCTATGCATTCTTGCCGTGAACTCACGGGTTCCAAGGATTCTTTACGATTAGCGTTGGTGTTGGGTGCGTTTTTTGATCATACCGACCCCATGGGCTGTAACTGGGTATGAGCTATATTACGTTTAAACCGCAAACTTTTGAGAGCGATTAGTCTTTATTGTTCAATTGATGATTTTCAAATAACTTTGCCTCTTTAATGAATGCATAATGTGCATTTATTACAGCTAGGATGAGCCCACGTTTTCCAGAAAATATTTTTCGTTGAAAGAAATATTCTTTGATAAAAGCCAGAGGAAAAATAGTAAAAAGCTTAATATTAGAAAACTTCCTCCCTTTGCTAAATTTTTCACTGGCCTTAAGGCTTGAATAGTTGTTGTTTTTCATTGTTAAAGTTTCAATTGTGCCATACCCAAAATGGTCAAAAGTCTCATTGATAAAAATTTCCGTTCCATCTACGGTGGCACTTTCATGAACTAAGCGAGAAGCATCGAAAAAAGATTTTGACTTCTTATAGAGTCTTAGATGATTAGATTTTTTACTCCAACATGACAGTGGCTTATCGATAAAAATATCATTGCGCCAAAAACGAACACTGTCGGCTTTATCTTGCTGCAAAATGACTTCAAAGGCATCGATTAAATTTTGATTAATTGCCTCATCCCCATCAAGGTTAAGAACCCATTCGTTGGAGCATAGCGACATGGCATATTGTTTTTGTTTGGCATAACCTTGCCATGAATGAGTATAGATTTTAGCGCCATAGCGCTTAGCTATGTCTAACGTACTATCAGTGCTGCCTGAATCAACCAGAATTACTTCATCAAAAAGAGAAACACTCTTAAGTGTTTTTTCGATATATTTTTCTTCATTTTGGGTAATAATAAAAACGCTTATAGGAAGTTTCATGAGTAATAATATATTTGTTGTTGAGTTAATTTATCTTAACATCAAACAATGAGGCCTTATCAAATAAAATTAGTTAATCCCAATGGTCCTGTAGGTCTGAATTTTACCATAGTGCTTGAGTAACTGAGCAGAACCCTTATCATAGCCTGCTATATTCACTCAGAAGACATTTTATGAGTCAGAAAAGAGTTTTAACCGGCATTACGACCTCTGGAACCCCGCATTTGGGTAACTACGTGGGTGCTATTCGACCTGCGATTGCCGCTAGTCAGGATAGCAGTATCGAATCGTTTTTCTTTTTAGCGGATTACCACGCATTAATTAAATGTCAGGATCCTGAGGCGGTGCATCAGTCTACTCTTGAGATTGCCGCCGCATGGTTGGCGTTGGGCTTAAATCCTGAGCAGGTTGTGTTTTATCGCCAGTCGGATATTCCTGAAATCCCAGAACTGACTTGGTTTCTTACCTGTATGACGTCTAAGGGCTTGATGAATCGATCCCATGCCTATAAAGCTGCGGTACAGGCTAATCAGGAAGCGGGTGACGACGACGATCTAGCGATTACTATGGGGTTGTTTAGTTATCCAACATTGATGGCGGCAGATATTCTAATGTTCAATGCCAGTGATATTCCTGTGGGTCGTGATCAGATTCAGCATGTGGAAATGGCTCGTGATATAGCTCAGCGCTTTAATCACCATTATGGCGAACATTTTGTGTTGCCTACGGCTAAGGTGGACGACAATGTTGCGGTGTTGCAGGGGCTTGATGGTCGCAAGATGAGCAAGAGCTACAACAATACCATTCCGCTTTTTTTAACCGAGAAAAAGCTTAAGAAACATATCAACAAAATTAAGACTAATCTGCTTGAGCCGGGTGAACCTAAGGACCCTGCTGATTCGGCGGTATTTCAGTTGTGGCAAGCTTTTGCCACTGAGCAACAGACAGCAGATATGCGTCAACAGTTTGCTGAGGGTATTGCCTGGGGTGAGGCTAAAAAGCAATTATTTGAATTAATTAATGGCCAGTTAACCGAGCCACGTGAGCGTTATAATCAGCTTATAGAAAGCCCCGCTGAAGTAGAAAAAATACTGGAGAAGGGTGGCGAAAGGGCCCGTCAACATAGTGCGGCATTAATCGCTAAGGTTCGCAAATCCGTGGGTATTCGCCCTTTGGGTTAAGGCGGTAATTTAATGGATTAAATATGCTCTGCTGTAGTGAGATATTATCCATTTGCTTGTATAATGCGTAAATAGTTAACAATTTGTAATAACTTCCACGCTTAATTTTAACGGAGACTTCAATGAGTCAGCTCAGAGTTTTTGGACTTGTAATTTTCACGCTTATTACTGTGGTTGCCTGTGGCGGCCAAAATGGCTCTGCAGAGCTTACAGACAATCAAAAGAATCTTGTTACCGAGCGTCTTGCGCCCCATGGCTCTGTAGTTATGGCGGGTCAGGCCGTAGTTTCAGCAGTGGCCTCTGTTGTGGGTCGTACCGGTGAATCTATCTACGCTAGCAACTGCCAAGCCTGTCATAATTATGGCGTAGCTGGTGCACCTAAAACAGGTGATGTGGCGGCATGGGCTGATCGTCTGACTAAGGGTATCGAAACGGTTTATGCCAATGCAATTAATGGTATTGGTGGCATGCCGGCTAAAGGTACTTGCATGGATTGTAGTGATGATGAAATTATCGCAACTATTGATTACATGATTGAAAATAGTCAGTAGTTTATTCCAAGACAATAAAAAACCCGCTTAAAAAGCGGGTTTTTTATTGTCTTGGAATAAGTGGTTATTGAACCGAGGGCGTAGACTCGTTAAAGATATCATTGGTATCGGATTGATCAAAGTGATAAAACTGGCCGCAAAATTCACAGATCACTTCAATAGAATCCTGTTCTTCAAATATTTTATTCACTTCATCAACCCCAAGAGAGGAGAGCATTTTTGCGGTTCGTGCTTTTGAGCAACTACAGAAAAACTGTAGAGCTTCAGGGTCAAATAAACGCACCTGCTGTTCGTGAAAAAGTCGGTAAAGTTGCTCTTCATGCTCAAGCTCAAGCTGCTCTTCAGCTTTTAGGCTCTCAAGTAAAAGACTGAGGTGTTGCCAGTCATCAGTGGCTTTTTCATCTTCGCGACTATGGGGCATTTGCTGAATTAAAACACCGGCTGCGGTGGTTTGATCGGCGGCAAGTTTAATTTTAGTGCTTAACTGCTCTGACTGAACAAAGTAATATTCTAGGCATTCGCTGAGGCTGTCTTTATCGATGGGCACAATTCCCTGATAGCGCTCTTTACCTTCAGGCTCAATGGTGATTGCCAGTGTGGCCGAGCCCAGCAAGCTAGAAAAATCTTGTTCCTCACCCAGATTTTGATAATCACCTCTAACAATACCTCTTAGTTGAGTATTGTTGCTACATTCGGCCATGATAGAGCTAATAGCCCCCTTACCAATGGCCTGTATGCTAACAATGCCATCGAACTTAAGGCTAGCGCTTAGAAGGCTTGCGGCAGCGAGAAATTCACCCAACAGAGCAATCACCACGGGAGGGTAGTCCTTACGCTGTTGGATAGCTTGGTAGCTTGAGCTTAGGGTTGTGATCTCACCACGAATATGGGTGTCGTCAAAGAGAAAGCGTTGTCTGGTATCTAGTGGTTTCATGGCGCGCATTCTACAAAATTATGCAACAGAATGCATATTAGATTGCAGCTAAGAGGTATTTATTTTTAACCGCGAATAAAGCGATGGATTTGCCGACGTTGTTTCTTATTGGGTTTTTCGTGTTGCGGCATGGATTGGTTTAACGCTTTGCGCTCTGCCTGTTGCTTATCTCTGGTGGCAATGCTTTCTTCAGTTTCACGATAAAGCTTTTGCGCATCTGGGGCACCTCGGCGTTGATCAGAAAGAGCCACGACCTCAAGTATTTTTTCGTCATAACCCTGACGTACTGTTAAGGTTTCACCTACATCAAGCATTCGGCTGGGCTTTGGCTTCTGTCCATTGATATGAACCTTACCATTTTCGATGGCATTTTTAGCTAGCGCTCGAGTTTTGAAGAACCGCGCTGCCCACAACCATTTGTCGATTCGTACCTTATCCATGGGTCTGTTCACCTAATAGACTCATAAAGTCGTCAATCATTGGGAATTGGCTAATATCATCTCGCGGCTGGCTACTTATAGGTTGCTTAATACTAAGCAGATGCTTGATGCCATATTGATGGGCTGCGTTTAGTACAGGCTCAGAATCATCAATAAATAATGTGGTGTTGGGGTCAAAATCGAGGCTGTTTTGTAACTGGTGCCAAAACTCTGGATCTTCCTTTGCCGCTCGGTAGTCATGGGAGGAAATAACTTGATCCAATAATGGCTCAATAGCACAGTGAGCAAATTTTAATTTAATACTGGGCCGGTCTGAATTTGTGATCAAAACCCGATTTTTTTGCTTTTTACCTAGGCACTCTAGAAATTCTATAACCTGTGGTCTTTCTTGAATAAGATGTTTTACTTCGGCCTGAGCCTGAATAATATTTAAACCAAATTGCCTAGACCAGTAATCAGTGCAGTACCATTCAAGTTGCCCCTGTTTTTCTGCCAAACGATTAGCAATATAAAGGGTTGTTTGTTCAATATTGCCACTCTGGATTTGGTTATACTTTTCGGGGAGATGCTGGGTCCAAAAATAATAATCAAAATAAAGATCAAGCAATGTGCCATCCATATCGAGAAGGACTGTTTTGATAGAATCCCACTCTAGATTGATATTTTTAAGGCTCAAAATAGATCCTCTGGCAGGGGTTCTTCATTAGCTGTGGGGGATGTTCCCTTCGAAGTTAGCTCGGGCACATTTTCAGTTCTAAAGAATTCGTACATCCCTTTTTGATTAGGGGCAATACGCTTACCTGTCTTAGGGTCTATTTTAATGCTGACAATGCCTGTGGGCTGAGGAAGATTGCCCGAGGGTTTTTTGTCCAGTGCCACGGACATAAAATCTATCCATATTGGCAGTGCCGCAGAACCACCGTATTCATTGCGTCCCAACTGCGAGTAATCATCAAAGCCAACCCAAGTAGTTGCCACTAAATGGGGTGAGTAGCCTGAAAACCATGCATCTCTGGGGCCGTTTGTAGTTCCCGTTTTGCCACCTATGTCATCGCGTTTGAGGGATTTGGCTTTTCTGCCAGTTCCTTTTTTAATCACATCCTTGAGCATGGAATCAATGAGAAAAGCTGTGGGTGCATCTATGACGCGATCAGCCGGCTCTAGGGCTAGTGGTTCGGTATTCCTCAGGGTTTGGCGTATTAACTGATAATGATCTTTATCAGCATCTGGAATAGATTCTAAGGTTAATGTATCGATTAGTTCTTCAAGTTCCTGATCGATTTTATCTGCTGAAAGTGGAGCTTTCTTATTTGTGATTTGATCGCAGGGGTTACAGGCATTTTTTGGCGCCGCTTCAAAGATAATGTTGCCGTCACGATCAATAATTTTATCCAGAATATAGGGTTCTACCAGATAACCCCCGTTGGCAAATGTGGTGTAGCCACGGGCAATAGTCATAGGGGTTAAGGCATGGCTTCCCAATGCTATAGATAGGTCTGATGGCATATCGGCAGTTTCAAAGCCAAAGGCTTGTAAGCCTTGTAGCGTTCGGTCGATACCCATACGTCTCAGTAGCCTAATAGATACTAGGTTGCGCGACCGATACAGTGCCTCACGAATTCTGGTGGGGCCGTAAAATTTGCCGCCATCATTTTCAGGGCGCCAAAAGTCTTCTAGCTTGCTGTCATCAAATACCACAGGCGCATCATTAATTGTAGAAGCGGGCGTAAAGCCATTTTGTAGGGCTAGGGTATAGATAAACGGCTTAAAGTTTGAACCTGGTTGTCGCGCTGCCTGAGTAACTCTATTAAAACGACTATGCAGGAAGTCGAAACCACCAACCAGAGCCTTAATACCGCCATTCTTTGGAGAAACTGCGACCATTGCAGCCTGTGCCTTAGGAAGCTGAGCAAGCTGAACAAACCCGTTCTGTTTTTGGATACGAATCAAATCACCCACTTGGAAAATATCATGGGCTGATTCTATAGGCTGAGAGCGAACACTAGCCGTTTGAAAAAGACGCAAACCTTCTAGACCATTAGCCCAGTTTAAAGGGTGAATTTGCCCTTGCTTATCAGTGATTTGTAGATGATCATCTGCTACAAAACTGACTATGGCCGGTTCTAAATCGCCATAGGTATTTGTTTCATCCAAGATTTCTGGCCAGAGATCAATGGCTAGTGCGGTTTGTTCAACACCGCGATAACCATGACGTAGATCATAGGCAATTAAGCCCGATTGGACCGACGAGGTAGCCTTGGCTTGCAGTTTGGTATCTATGGTAGTGATGGCCGTGTAGCCTTCGGTATAGGCTTTGAGGCCGTATTTTTCGATGACCTGTTGGCGAACCATTTCTGCTGCATAGGCGGCATCAATCTTAGCAATTGAGCCATGGTACCTAGCTCGATCGCTTTCAATGACTGCGGCCTGGTATTCGGATTGAGTGATTTTTTCGAGATTGAGCATGCGGCGCAGAATCCAATTTCTTCTTTGCAACGCCCGCTCGGGTCTGGCAATTGGATTGTATTTAGAAGGCGCTTTGGGCAGTCCGGCAATCATTGCCATCTCAGCCAACGACAGTTGCTCTAGGGTTTTACCATAATAAACCTGTGCCGCAGCACCCACGCCATAGGCACGGTTGCCCATATAAATTTTGTTGGCATACAGTGACAGTATTTCTTGTTTTGTCAGTTCGTCTTCAATCTTAAATGCCAATAAAATTTCATTAAACTTTCGCGTGAACTCTTTACGCTTACTAAGGAAGAAGTTTCGCGCTACCTGCATGGTAATGGTGCTGCCACCACTTCTAATCGAACCGGTGGTTATTAACTCGACGGCCGCTCGAGCCAGTCCTGAAACTACAATGCCACCATGTTTGAAAAAGCGATCATCCTCTGCCGCTAAAAACGCATCAACCAAAGCCGGTGGTATTTGGTTAAAGTTTACTGGCGTTCGTTTTTTTTCACCGAACTCGGCGATGATTTGTAAGTCTTCAGAGTAAACTTTTAGCGGAATCTGCAATTCAACCCGTTTGAGTTCGTCTACCGAGGGTAATTTAGGACTGAGATATAAAAACAGGCATGATGCGACAATAAAAAACCCGCCCATACCGAGCGCGGTAAGGGTAAGCGCAACTTTAATGAACTTTTTATATTTTTTAAGCAAGGTCTGCGAGCGCCAAGGTTTCATCCAGTGTATTATAGAGCCTTGAGTGGCTGTTTTGTATTATTTGTTTGCGTATTTTCAATAACCTAGTTGACCCCTTTAAATATGAGCCCCAAACAAGGCGGGATCATTATTAATACTAGTTTAGAAAACACGCATTTAACAGATAGCCGATAGAGCATAATGATTAAAACAGAATTAGATTATCAATGAGCGAACAACATATATTCTTAGTAGGCCCAATGGGTGTAGGTAAAACATCAGTGGGTCGGCAACTGGCTGGCTTACTGCATCGTCCCTTTGTCGATGTAGATGCAGAAATTGAGTCTCGATGCGGGGCGGATATCCAGTGGATATTCGATATGGAAGGTGAGGCAGGGTTTCGCAAAAGAGAAACCAAGGTTCTCAGCGACATTGTTACCAGTAGTGCCAGTTCGGTTATAGCCACGGGTGGCGGTGTTGTGATGACCAAAGAAAATCGTAAGATTTTGCAATCTAGTGGGCAGGTTATCTACCTTTCGGTCTCTAAAGAGCAGCTCTATGAGCGTATGCGAAGAGATAAGTCGAGACCGCTCTTGCAGGTTGAAAATCGCGAGAAGGTGATTGATGATTTGATCGAGCTCCGTGACCCCCTGTACCGCGAAATTGCAGATGTAGTGTTCGCGGCTGAAGCTGGCTCAGCCCATCGCGTAGCCAAAGTATTGCTCGATGAGCTTTCAAAGCATTGAAAATTTCAACTACCGACGCATAATGGTTGGTCTAAATTTTATAGAGTTTTTATTCCTATGACTGAAATATCGAGTACATCAGTAGCGCCAAAAATCAATGTGGATTTAGGCGACCGTAGCTATCCAATTTTTATTGGGTCAGGTCAGCTTGCGGCGGTGGGTATTTCCCGATTCATTCAGGGGAATAAAGTCCTGATTGTGACCAACACAACTGTGGCTGCGCTCTATCTTTCGAAACTGGAAGATCAGCTTTCTGATAAACAGGTCGATAGCATTGTTCTAGAGGACGGCGAACAGTTTAAAAATTTAGAGACCCTGAATAGTATTTTTTCGCAATTGTTAGAAAAGAAGCATGATCGAAAAACCACATTAATAGCCCTTGGCGGAGGTGTTGTGGGGGATATTACCGGTTTTGCTGCTGCCTGCTATCAACGTGGTGTTCCGTTTGTTCAAATTCCCACGACTCTACTCTCGCAGGTAGATTCTTCGGTTGGTGGAAAGACAGCGGTTAATCATCTCATGGGTAAAAATATGATTGGCGCCTTTTATCAGCCTCAAGCAGTAGTTATTGATACCGATAGCCTGGCTACCTTACCAAAGAGAGAATTCAGTGCAGGCATGGCTGAGGTGATTAAATATGGTTTGATATCTGATGCTGAATTTTTTACTTGGCTAGAAGACAATTCGGATGCTCTTATGCAGGGTGATCAGGAAGCGCTGACCTATGCGATTGAGCGATCTTGCTTAAACAAGGCAAAGGTAGTGAGTGCTGATGAAACCGAGCAGGGTATGCGTGCGATTCTTAATTTAGGGCATACCTTTGGCCATGCAATGGAAACCTTCCAGAATTACTCGGGCTGGTTGCACGGTGAAGCGGTTGCCGCTGGAATGGTCATGGCATGTGAGTTATCTATGTTACGTGGCGCCTTAACCAAGAGCGAGTTTGATAGGGCAAAACAGTTGATTCAGCGCTGGGATCTACCGATTGCACCTCCTGCAGAAATGCGGGTTGATGATTTTGAGCAGCTTATGTATCGCGACAAGAAAGTTTTAGATGGTCAGTTACGGCTAGTTTTATTGCGATCTTTAGGGGACGCCGAAGTCACGGCTGACTTCACTTTAAGTAGCTTAAATTCTGTGCTTTCTAGTAGCTGTTCAGCATCATAATTTGCTATAATTTCACAAGTTTTTACTTCTACGTAAACTATCCTATTTCTTGAATGCGTATAAGTGTTTGTCGAAAGTGTGTCTCAAGTGTAAAATGTGCGCCTTTTTCGCCCAGAAGTGCTAAATGCTGGGCTACTAATCCACCTGTAAACTTTTCAGAGTTCAAATATGACTCAGAGCTTATGTCGGCTTGATGATTTCAAAGATAATTGCGGTTTTGGACTAATTGCTCATACCAAGGGCAAAGCAAACCACAAGTTATTACAAAATGCTATTACAGCACTAACCTGTATGACCCACCGTGGCGGTGTTGCCGCTGATGGTAAAACCGGTGACGGCTGTGGTCTTTTATTGCAGAAGCCCGATGGTTTTTTGCGCGAAAAGGTTAAGCAAGACTCGGGTAAAGAGTTGCCTGAGCGCTATGCAGTGGGCGCTATTATGCTCAATAGCGATGATGCCAAGCGCAACCATTCTAAAGCTATTATTGAGCAGGAAATGGCCGCACAGGGCCTTGAGGTCATTTCATGGCGGCTGGTACCCACGGATGATAGCTGTCTGGGTCCCATTGCAATCGAATCTCTGCCGGCTTTTGAGCAGGTTTTTATTGCACCCGGTAAAATTACCGATCAAAAAATATTTGCTGCAAGACTTTACATGGCACGCCGAAAAGCTGAGATTCAACTAGCACAGGATGATACTTTCCATATTGCTAGCTTGGGTATCGACGTACTGAGTTATAAAGGCCTTATGATGCCAGTGGATTTGCCAAAGTTTTACATTGATTTGGCTGACCCATCACTAGAGACAGCGATCTGTGTATTCCACCAGCGTTTCTCTACCAATACCATGCCGAAATGGCCCTTAGCACAGCCGTTTAGAATGCTTGCTCACAACGGTGAGATCAACACTATTGTGGGTAACAGAAACTGGTCTGTTGCAAGAACCTCAAAATACAAAACCGATCTATTACCTGATCTTAAAGAAGCAGCACCTCTGGTCAACCGTACCGGTTCTGATTCATCAAGCTTAGATAACATGCTTGAAATGCTAGTGACTGGCGGTATGGATCTGCATCTTGCTGTACGAGCATTAGTTCCACCTGCTTGGCAAAATGTTGAAGACATTGATCCTGATTTACGTGCACTTTATGACTATCTTTCTATGCACCAAGAGCCTTGGGATGGCCCAGCTGGCTTGGTAATTACCGATGGTCGATATGCAGTTTGTACACTGGATAGAAATGGTTTGCGCCCATCACGTTGGGTAATGACCGATGATGATGTGATCACTGTAGCCTCAGAAGTGGGTGTCTATGATTACGCCCCCGAATCAGTAGTTGCTAAGGGTCGTCTCGGGCCTGGTGATATTCTTTCTATTGATACCGAGAAAGGTGAAATTAAGTTCCGTGATGAAGTTGAAACTGAACTTGCCGCACGCAACCCCTACAAAAAGTGGCTGAAAGATGGCCATTTTTCAATTGCTTCTACCTTTGATATGGACAGCATTGATCTTGAGGGTACTCTAAGTCGCGAACAGATTCGCACTTACATGAAAATGTTCCAAGTTTCTTTCGAAGAGAGAGATCAGGTTCTGCGTCCATTAGCTGAAGGTGGCCAAGAAGCGACCGGCTCCATGGGTGATGACACGCCAATGGCAGTCCTATCTGCTAAACACCGTAATCTATTTGATTATTTCAGACAGCAATTTGCTCAGGTGACTAATCCGCCTATTGATCCACTGAGAGAGTCTATTGTGATGTCTCTGGGTGTTGAATTGGGCCGTGAAGGCAGTATTTTTGAAGAAAAATCTGATTTGGCCTGTCGAATTGGCCTTTCAAGCCCGGTTCTTTCACCGCGTAAATATTACGCATTGAAAGCCAATAAGTTTGATGAATTCCCGGTTCAAAAATTTGATATTAACTATGATCCTGCGACAGAAAATTTGTCGGATGCCGTAGTTCGCATCTGCTCAGAGGTTGAGCAAGCGGTTAAGTCGGGTGTCTCTGTTTGTATTCTCTCAGATCATAGTATCGTTGAGCCCAAATTACCCATACACATCCTGCTTGCTGTGGGTGCTGTCCACAACCACCTAACCGTTAAAGGTTTGCGCTGTGATGCGAACATTGTAGCCAGTACTGGTTATGCAAGAGATTCCCATCAGGTGGCTACGCTCATCGGTTGTGGTGCCTCTTTGGTCTATCCATACCTAAGCTACCATGTGTTATGTGACCTTATTAGCAGTGGTGAAATCACGGTTGATGTGGATACTGCGTTTAGACAGTATCGCAAAGGGATTAACAAAGGCTTATTAAAAATCTTATCAAAGATGGGTATTTCTACTATCGCATCTTATCGAGGCGCACTTCTTTTCGAAGCAGTTGGTTTGAGTGAAGAAATTATTGATCTTTGTTTCCCGGGGCTGACTAGCCGTATTCAGGGTGCAAATTTTGCCGATGTTCAGCAAGATCAACTTGAACTGAGTAAGTTAGCGTGGAAATTACGCAAGCCTATCAATCAGGGCGGTCTGCTCAAATATGTGCATGGTGAGGAATACCATGCTTACAACCCAGATGTAGTACAAACCATGCACAAGGCAGTTCAGAACAGCGACTATGATGCCTGGTTGAGCTACGCTGAGTTAGTCAATAAAAGGCCAACAGCGTCACTGCGTGACCTTCTCGGTTTAAAGTCTGGCGTTAAGGCGATTGATATTTCAGAAGTTGAGCCAGTCTCTAATATTGTTAAGCGATTTGATTCGGCGGGTATGTCCTTGGGTGCACTTTCACCTGAGGCTCACGAATCACTAGCTGAAGCCATGAATGGTTTGGGCGGACGCTCAAACTCCGGTGAGGGAGGTGAAGACCCGTCTCGCTATGGCACGATTAAATCATCAAAAATTAAGCAGGTTGCTTCGGGTCGCTTTGGTGTAACTCCAGCCTACCTAAGAAGTGCCGAAGTTATTCAGATTAAAGTAGCACAGGGTGCTAAACCCGGTGAGGGTGGTCAACTTCCCGGTGGTAAGGTCAACGATCTCATTGCTCGTTTACGTTACTCAGTACCCGGTGTAACGCTAATTTCACCGCCTCCCCATCATGATATTTATTCGATTGAAGATTTAGCTCAGCTAATCTTTGATCTGAAGCAGGTTAACCCAGATGCATTGGTATCGGTTAAGCTAGTATCACGTCCCGGTGTGGGTACAATTGCAGCTGGTGTTGCTAAGGCCTACGCCGACCTTATTACTATTTCTGGTTATGATGGTGGTACGGCGGCAAGTCCAGTGAGTTCTATTCGTTATGCCGGTTCTC
>Ga0213863_10001465_pt1 | contig 17128 bp, 11 predicted proteins | sample PICome_8_FD_160128 | JGI IMG/M metagenome (GOLD analysis project Ga0213863, IMG submission 160128) | Coastal seawater microbial communities near Pivers Island, North Carolina, United States - PICO497 | ecosystem: Environmental > Aquatic > Marine > Coastal | place: USA: North Carolina... | reverse complement strand
TATATGATGATGCACTAGACATTTCCATCAACCCCATTTTACCGTCCGGCCTAATATTAAATTCCTTGACCGGCGATATTAGCGGTACGCCAGTAAATACCCAAGACAATACCTCGTATACAATAACACTAACTACGAGCAGCAATTATACAAAATCAATTCCCATTGGAACAATTAATATATCCGATTTGAGTTATAATACATCATTAGAATATGAATATTTGGAAAATCAAAATCTTTTATATTTACCTGAACTTAAAAGAGGTTCTCCTATAGAACCAACTATTTTTGAGTCATATGGATTTAAATCATTTTTGTTTACCCCGCCTCTACCCAAAAATTTAATTATAAGTTTAGATAATGGTAATATAACGGGTATACCAAATTTTGCAATAGAACAAACAAATTATACATTAACTGCAACTACGACGAGTGATTATAAAAAAGAAATTCAATTAAGTATAAAAGTTGATGGATTTAATTATACAACAGATGATTTTCAAGCTCCAATTGATATTTTTCTTGATAGAAAAATTATATTACCAATTACTAAAAACGACGGCTATTCGGATTTTAGAGTATCGCCTCCTTTCCCAGCTGGGTTAGTTTTAAATAATACTGATGGAGAAGTTAGTGGTACTATTAAAAATTTTGATACTAAGGGTAAAAAATCGGTTATTATCCCATATAATATTACAGCAACCAAAAATCCGACAGTAACCGTAACAATTTTATTAAAAATATATTGTAATGACGAATGCCCTCCACCTGTAATTATTCCACGTCAAATAGGAACATTTAATACAAGAGCAATGCGCTATTCGGCGATTGTAAGTAGTAGTAGTCGCCAAAATGGGCGGATGCGTTATATTACAAATTCAGGGACAAATATTAATAGAACATATGAAGAACCGCCTAGAAATAAATTTTAACATATAAAAAGGTATAAAGGATAAAATAAGAAAAGGTATAAAAATATAAAAAATTGTTATTTTTCATATTTTTCATATATATTCTTCTATAGGATTAAATAAGAATTTCCAAATCACTCACGTTCCAATACTCAACACCACCATTTGGTAATGGCCGCTTGATAATAAACGGCATTTTCTTTTGTTCTAATTCAAGCATTGCGATAAAATACCCATCAATAACATTTAAAGGTACTTTCACAAATGCTTTTGCTCCTGAATCTAACTGTTTTGCTCGTTGACCGAGAACACGCGTCATTTCATATTTTGATAAAATTGGGATTGTTTTATGTAATGGATCAACAATAATACCACGTCCATCACGCACAACACGTGACATTGCTTTAACCTCTTCATAATTATGTGTATTTGATTCAGTATGCATTTTTGAAATATAATTGTCACGCAATTCACTATCAAATTTTTGTAAATAAAAATCATTTTCATCATTGTCGCTATCACTATAATTTTCATCGTCATCGTCATCATCAATCGTTGGTACTATTTTTTTTGTTGTTTTTAACATTTCAATTCCAGTAATATTATTTAGTTTACCTTTAATGGTTTGTTTGCTTTTTATACTTTTAGTTGGTTTTTTACCATTTAGTAACCCCCCTTCTTCGCCTTCTTCGCCTTCTTCACCTTCCTCACCTTCCTCACCTTCCTCACCTTCTTCCACTTCTTCACCTTCTTCGCCTTCTTCGCCTTCTTCTTCCCCTTCTTCCACTTCGCTATTGTTGGTTTCATCGTTGTCAATATTACTGTTCAACTCTTCATCACTTTCATTACCATCGTCAACATTTTCAATGTCACTATCATCATTGTTATCGCTATCATAATTATTCTCATTATCGCTTTCATTTTTTTCAAGTTCTGCATTAATATCAACTTCAACTAATTCTCCATTATCTGGTGTAGGCAATAAACTCGCTGTTGTATTATTATTGATACTTGAATTAATCATTCTGTCTCGTTTATGTATATATAATAAAAAAATTTTAAATCTTTTCAATTTTATAATATATATATTTTGTAATATGATAAATTAACTATTATCGGTTTTCCAAATTGTATTACAATGAACACATACATAAAGATATTTCATATTAATATCATCATAGCGAATATATATAACTTCACTATTTACTTTTGTATTATCATTTGTAGATGTATTTTCTGCTAAAACGGATTTATATTGTTCATCAATCGCTTTAACACTTTCTTCTGCTTCTTCGGCACTTGCCATTGCTTCTTCAGCACTTTTATTTGCATTGTCAACGATTTTCTTTAAGGATTTCGCAGATTTCTTAATACTACTTTTACTACTGGTTCCATCGCCATTGCCTCCTCCAGTGAATCTATTTGTATTACTATGACATTCTTGATTAGGGCATTTAATTGTATTAATGCGTGGTAAAGTGGGATCATATTTTGTATATTCATTTACAATATGTGTAAATTGTTTCACACTACCTTTTAATTGTAAATCTGAAACACATATAGATTCTTCACCAATAGTTGTATCTTCATAACCACAATTACGGCAATAATAAATCAAAGTGTTGCTAACTTCGCCATCAACATCACTAATTTTTAAATAATACATATTATGACATTGAGCACAAAACTTCATCTTTGATAGGTGTATGTATTATATAATGATATGTTTTATTTTTAATTCAATTTTATATATAATATCATTATATACACAATATTAAAGATAACTTACATAATTATAATAAGTGATTACACTAATCAATACCATTCTAAATGCCGATTGTAGAAGAATATTTAAAATTAACAGCAAATTATAAAGATGAATACGGAGAGAAAACTATATTATTAATGGAAGTTGGTAGTTTTTTTGAGGTATATGCACTTATAAATCCAGACGGTAGTTATAGTGGAAGTAATATTGAAGAATTTGCCAAAATGAATGATATGGTAATAGCCAAGAAAAATATTTGTGTTGGAAAACTTCAAGTAGCGATGGCGGGCGTTGGTACTGTATATGCGGATAAATACATTCAAAGATTACAAGAATATGGGTATACAATTGTAATTTTTACACAAGATATTAATGGTAAAAATACCACACGAAGTTTATCCGAAATAATCTCTCCTGGTACCTTTTTCCCTCAAGAGACAGAACAGTTATCTAATAACATTATGTGTATATGGTTACATAAAGCAAATGGATTTCGCAAAATGCCGTCTCGGGTTACTATTGGAATTTCTAATATTGATATTTTTACAGGGAAAACATCTTTATTTCAATTTACAGCAAACTATAACCATAGTCCATCTACGTATGATGAGTTAGAACGTTATATTTCAGCATATAGGCCAAGTGAATGTATTTTTGTTGCAAATTTGCCGGATCGTTTAATAAATGATATTGTTAGTTTTGTTGGATTAGAAACATCAAAAATCCATAAAATGGAGATCTCTGATATTAATAATAGTAACAGTACTATCAATCTAAAAACAAATGAAGCATTAAAGAATGTAGAAAAACAAATATACCAAACAGAAATTTTGAAGCGTTTTTTTCCACATATTTCTTCCTTTCATGAAATGTTTCCTACACACTATATTGCAATTCAATCCTTTTGTTATTTATTAGATTTTGTCTATAAACATAGTCCTAATTTGACAAAAAGGTTAAAAGAACCTATATTTGAGAATTATACCGATCGTCTAATATTATCAAATCATACACTTAGCCAATTAAATATTATTGATGACGCAAGACATAGTGGTAAATTTCGTTCAGTGAGCAGTTTATTAAATAATTGTGTAACAACGATGGGAAAACGACAATTTCTTTATAATCTGCATTATCCTATCACAAATGGATCGGTATTAAAAACATCGTATGATGTCACTGATCATTTAATTGATAAAGGAGAAGGAAATCATCAAATCATTCGTAATAAATTAAGCCCAATTAGCGATCTTGAAAAGTTTATGCGTAAAATAGTGACTCAAAAAATATCACCTAAAAATCTTTCATCCTTGGTTGATGATTTGAATAACATTGAACAATTAAATATGTATACACAAGAAGATAAATCACTATCATCATATCTATCATCGCTTGTATTAATTGGAACAACTGATTATTTTAATATTAATTTATATTGCCGGAAGATAATTAATGAAGCATTATATATATTTAACATTGAAGAATGTAAACAACTATCTGATATTAACTCAAATGATTCCATTTCAATAATTAATAAAGGTATCTCTCCTTTAATTGATGAAATGTCTAAAAAAAGTATGGATGGGCGAGAAAAGTTAGAAGCAATATGTGTATATTTTTCTAATCTTATTCAAAAATATGAGAAAGCTCCTATGAAAAAGACGTCAACTACGACAAACATCGCATCACCTTCATATATAAAAATACATGAGACGGCAAGAAACAATACGTCGTTGATTGGGACAAGCAGACGAGTCGGTTTATTAAAAAATGCAATAGGAAAAAATGATAAATCAACCGAAAGCAATGTGATAATTTCTTATTATTCCAAATTTAGTGACACTAAAGAGGAATTTACACTAAATCTCTCTGAGGTTGAATATACCACCGGAAGTGGTAGTAAATCAGATATGGTAGTAACCAGTAAAGAAATAAGAAAAATAATTAATGATACAGAAGATTCTAGAATAAAATTATTACGTGAAACACAACTATTATTCACTAAATACGTAACAGAACTTTCAAAATATGAATCTGATCTACAAAAAATAATTTATTATACGACCGAAATGGATATATTGCAATGTAAATATTATATTGCGACCAAATACAATTATTGTAAACCTAGTATCATAGAAAATACAACTTATGATAATCAATGCCGATATGAATCTTATCTATCTTTTACTGGCATCCGCCACCCATTAATAGAACATTTACAAACAAACGAATTATACGTAACAAATGATATGAAACTTGGATCAACAACAGAAACAAATGGCATTTTGCTTTATGGTACGAACGCAGTTGGAAAGACGAGCTTTATTAAATCAGTTGGGATTGCGGTAGTAATGGCTCAATCAGGACTATATGTTCCGTGTGAAACATTTGTGTATACGCCATATCAAACCATTTTTACAAGAATTCTAGGTAATGATAATTTATTTAAAGGATTGTCCACATTTGCTGTGGAAATGACGGAACTTCGTACAATTCTAACAATGGCAAATAGTAGTAGTCTAGTGCTCGGTGATGAATTGTGTTCAGGTACAGAAAGTGATTCAGCCCTAAGTATTTTCACCGCTGGTTTGGAAATATTACATAAAAAAGAAAGTACTTTTTTATTTGCTACCCATTTTCATGAAATTGTTCATTATGCGGAAATTACTGCACTAGATAAATTAAAAATGATGCATATGGCTGTTCATTACAATAAAGAATTAAATACATTGGTTTATGATAGAAAGTTACGCGATGGGCCAGGTGAAAGTATGTATGGTTTAGAAGTATGTAAATCACTAAATTTGCCTGAAGAATTTCTAGAAAGAGCACACGATATTCGGATGAAATATAATCCAAATAGTAAAAATATGTTATCACTTTCAACAACACATTTTAATTCTAAAAAAATCGTTGCTCATTGTGAAATATGTAAAAAATATAAAGCAAGTGAAGTACACCATTTACAACATCAAAAAAATGCTAGTCCTGAAAATAATTATATTACAAATAAAAATAAACAAAGTTTTCATAAGGATCACGTAGCAAATTTGGTAAATATTTGCGAACATTGTCATAAGGAAATTCATAAAACAAATCAAGAACACAAGATTGTAAAAACCACAAATGGTTATAAAATTATGCCTCTATAAAATTAATTCTCTCTTTATATTAGATTGTAAATTATTATAATGAAAATATCAACATCATCATTATCAAAATTTAGATTAAATAAAATAAAGATTGGTAACAAAATATGCTTATTATTAATAATAATATTAATTGTATTTATGGGATATTTAATATATATTAAACTATCAAAACTGTATAATAACAAAGAAGGATATAAAGTATCTTATTTAGATGATAAAGTGTCATCGGATTTAAATTCTGTTGTAGATTTTCTTAGTGAAAAAAAGAAAATTCCACCACAGTGGCGCGATTTTTATAGTGATGGGGAAATGGGAGAAACTGATATTTATAAAGAATTACCAGATACAACAACTATTATAAATGACAGTTGTAGCACTAAAGGGATTTTACATAGTGATTATAAAGAAGATATTTGTGAAAAATATGGAAGAAACCCAAGAAAATTAGATGAAAAATGTAAAAGTATGTCGGTAACTAACTGTAAAATACCAAATTGTTGTGTTTTGTTAGATGGTAAACAATGTCGGGCAGGAAATACAAATGGGCCATTATTTTTAACAGACAAAGGGAAAGATATTGATTTTTCATTTTACTATAATAAACAAAAATGCTATGGACAATGTGATCCTAATTTTAACCCATTAAAAAAATGCGATAAATACCTTCATAATAGTGTTGGTATATCAAAGGACTGTATGACGCAGATGTTTAATAACTTTGGTTGTTCTAACCCAGAACCTGATTATTTTATTAATGATGATATGATTAAAAAATACAGTTTATCTTCTAGAAAATATGTTGAAAATCATATAAAATCTGAAGTTGGTAATTTGGCAAAAGATAGGTATAATCTAGATAATATTATTAAGTGTAAAGGAAAGCCATATGTTATTGAAAAATATAGAGATTTTAATACATTATTAACACCTGAAACGCCAGAAGAAGATATAATGAATACCTTACGCACAAAGAATCAAATTGGATTAGAACAGATTTTTTTAAATTACTATAAATAAGAGAAAAAATATACAAATACAATTATGAAATATATAGGTTAATTTATAATATGGATAATTAATTCTTACTATATTATAAATAATATAATATGAAATTTAATACTACAAAATTTAATAGTACAAAATTTAATAGTACAAAATTTAATAGTACAAAATTGTATAATAGGTTGACAAAAAATATAAGTATAAATAATAACGTAATTATTTTAATACTAGTAGCATTATTGATAGTTTTAGGCGTCTATTGGTATTATAAACAAAATGCTATCATAGAAGGCGCCGAAACAGAATACGAAGATAATTCTAAAGAAATAATGGATGGAATAACGAAGGCTTTTGAAGAAGGGGGTGTTAATTTGAATAACAATGAACAAACACTTGAAATGATGAATAAAATTAAAGAAGAATTAGGAACTGGGGAAAGCGATGTATATGATATTGAACGTATGTATGCAGAAGCATCCGATGATCTTTCGTCAAATTTAATAAATACAACACCAGACACTTATCCTGGAAAAACATTTTTAGTAGGAGGAGGAGACAAATTTAGTGATGGATTTTGTGAAACATATGGAAATAAACCGGGTTTAGATTATCAATGTAATAAATTAACCGCAGAACATTGTAATCAAGCTGATTGTTGTGTTTTTTTAAATGGAGGAAAGTGTGTAGCTGGAAGTAAAGACGGCCCTGATATTACGGTTGATAAAGTTAGTGGATTTGATATAGATTATACTTATTATTCGCATAAAAATACGTGTTATGGTAGTTGTGGAGAAGGAATGTCCCAATCGGCGAATCCTTGTTCGCTATATAAAGACGATTCTACTGCGATCTCAAAAGATTGTATAAAACGGTATTGGAAACAAACCGTATGTGGTGAAGAAGGTAATAATCCTGACTATATTACAGATGAAATGGTTGCAGGATTAAATGATTATAGTCGGAAAGCACTAAAGAAAAAATCAAGGATATAGCAACAAATGAAAATCATTTTGATAAATGCTATGGATTAGATGAATCCAAATGGCCAGAACCTTGTTATGGAACTACACAGACTAGTTATGGGTTATCTCAACGTTGTTTAACACATTTATTTAAAGATGCTGGATGTAGTTATGAGGGCACTGTAAATCAAGCATTTGTAGATGAACATCAATTAGAGCCAAAATCAGCAATGATAAATAAATTTGCAGGATATTTTAATGGTAAAGACGTCGCCTCAAACCAAAAATGTTATGGATTTGATGATATGGCATGGCCCGATCCATGTGTAGGTGTCCCTGATGATACGTTAATTAAAGATATACCAAAACAATGTGTTATAAAAACATACAGAGATTTATATAAAGGACATTGTAATACAAATTTTTTAGAAGAATTATATGATGAAAATGACAAATTTATTAAAACCGATGATAATAACACTTTGAAAAATTTAAAAGATACACCACAAGAACATATAGAAAGAGTTAAAAATAATCATTATCATAGGTATATATGTTATGGAACGAATCCAAACGACTGGCCTACAATTAACAAGGTATCACCAGATCCATGTGAAAATGTATCCGGATTTAAGGTGGGAAAAACAGGTAAACTTGAAGGAATAAAAATAAGAGATGTTCCGATGGATTGTCGTAATCGGATAGCTGATATATTAGAACCAAATGAAGATCATAGTGCCGAAAAAATTGCAGAATTAAAATCAAGTTTAAGAGATAGAAATAGCAATCATCCCTACTTCCACTATTTATATGCTATTAAACACTAATATTTATAAAAAAATTAATATTTATAAAATATTTAATATATATAAAATTGATTTAAATTAAAACTATTTGGTTTTAATATAAATATAAGTATATATAACATTATACAAGATGCTTCTTCCTGTGAAATGTTTTACTTGCGGTAAAGAAATTAGCAGTTACTATCGTGCGTATGAACGCGAAGTGCGTAAAAAGAAGTTGGCAGCAGGAATTAGTGATGTGGTGTATTTAACCAAAGTGAATACGGACAAAACGGCCGAAGGTGAAGTATTAGATAGTTTAATGATTAAGAAAATGTGTTGTCGTCGGCATATATTGACTCATGTTGAAATTGAATAAATGTATGATTTATGTATTATAGTATTATAGTATTATAGTATTATAGTATTATAGTATTATAGTATAGTATTATAGTGTATTGTGAAAATTAAGTTTTTGAATTGCCTATTTTTTATATATAATTTTTATATTCATTATATATAAATGTACACTAAGCGTAAAGGAATAAAATCAAAAAAACACCGCCATAGTGTTCATCATCCGCGTCATAGACATAGTATTCATCATCGTAAACGATCATCTACTAAAGCGATGTATACCAGACGTAAGAATAAGCGCAAAACAAGACGAACACGCAAACATCATAGACATATGAATATGAGTGGTGGTATGTCATCGTATCCCAATGCCTATATGCCGGATGCCAAAAATAGTTTTAATAATGGTTTAAAAAGTTTAGGCGACAGCTATAATGCGGGAGTTACCGGACAACCTAGTGGAAATCATTATGCGTTTAATACTAATGTAAAGGCAGCGCCGATGCCATCAAATCCTGAAGCAATACAAACAGGGGGAAATAAATCTCGTTGTAATTGTAAGGGAAAATGTAATAAAAGATGTAAATGCAAGCATAAATGCAATCATAAATGTAAATGCAAATGCAAAAATAAACATACAAGGATTGTTCAACGTGGTGGAGGACTTAGCAGTTTTATGTCAAGTATTGTTCCAGAAGATTTATTAAATATAGGGCGTTCTGTTCCTTCGGCAATTGGTCATTTGGCAGATAAATTCAATGGCGAATTATCCCATCCTTCTTCAATGGTTTATCCTACTCAACAACCCCATGTATATGACAAATCTAATAGCAGTGCTTTTATAAACCCCAGTAATATATCAACTGCCGATATTAAAGCTATATACAATGATGAAAATAATAGAGTAAGTGGGTTATAAACTATTTGTTATTTTCCTTTTTTATATTAATATTTTTATATCCTATAATTATAAATGGATTTAAAATATATTAAAAAGTTATGTACGCCGGCTGTTATTTATTTAGTTATTTCAGCAATTACGCTTTTTTTCTTAATACTTCAAAATGGAGGAAATAATCATTTTTATTGTGCTGGTTCTTATGAATGCCAAGTTCCAAATACGTCCGTTATTTTATTTCTTGAGTTTTTGTATATTGCGTTTTGGACATTCGTATTAGATTCTATATGTAAAGCAGGATATAAACAATTCTCGTGGTTTTTAGTTGTCTTTCCATTTATCTTATTTTTTGTGTTGATGGGTGGAATGATGGTTGTACAAGGTGTTAAAACAATATAAACAGTTGTATAAAAAATTAAAAATATTCTATAATGTAATGAAAATTATATAAATTATAGAATATTTTTTTTAGAATATATCTCGTAAAATATGGTATAAAATTATACTAATAATATAACAATAATATAAATGGAAGAACGGTTTCCGTGGTTAATTATAGAAAAATATTTTAACGATAATCCAAATTATCTGGTACGCCATCATTTGGACTCGTGTAATTCGTTTTTTAATGAAGACATTAAACGTATTTTTAAAGAAAAAAACCCAATCCGTTTAATGAAAGAACAAGATCCCGATACGAATGAATTTGGTTTAAAATGTGAGATGTATTTAGGTGGAAAAAATGGCGAGCGTTTGTATTATGGAAAACCTGTGATTTATGATGAAAATCGCGAACATTTTATGTACCCGAATGAAGCACGTTTGCGTAATATGACATACGGTATTACAATTCACTATGATGTTGAAGTGGATTTTTTTATATTTAATCAAGAAACAATGCAAATGGAAACAGAGACAATACTATTAGAAAAAATATTTTTAGGACGTTTTCCAATTATGTTACAATCAGACTTATGTGTTTTAAATAGTTTGGATAAACAAGTTCGTTTTCAAATGGGTGAATGTCGTAATGATAAAGGAGGTTATTTTATTATTGATGGAAAAGAGAAATGCGTTGTATGTCAAGAGAAGTTCGGCGATAATATGCTTTATATTAGAGATAAGGCAAATGATACTTATAGCCATTCTGCTGAAATACGCTCTGTATCGGAAGATTCGTCAAAACCGATCCGTACACTATCAATCAAAATAGTTTCGCCATCTAATACACTTACAAATAATCAAATTGTAGTTATTATTCCAAATGTCCGCGCACCGGTGCCTTTGTTTATCCTAATGCGCGCACTTGGTATTGAATCTGACCGTGATATTATAGATTATTGTTTATTGGATAGAGAGAAATATTCAAATTACGTTGATTTATTTATTCCATCTATCCATGATGCTGGTAGAATATTTAATCAAGAAATAGCATTAAAGTATATTGCAATGTTAACGAAAGGCAAGACAATTCCACATGCGTTAGAAATACTAACAAACTATTTGGTCCCGCATATTGGAGAAATGAACTTTAATGATAAAGCATATTTTATTGGTTATATGACAAAACAACTCTTAATGGTTTACACTAAGGAAATAAAAGCAACTGATCGTGATAATTTTGCATATAAACGTATTGAATTAACAGGATCTCTCTTGTATGATTTATTTAAGGAATATTATAATAGAGAACAAAAACATATTTTTCAACGGTTTGATAAAGAATATTATTACAAGGGTATTTATAAAAAAAACTTTAAATCTCTCATTGAGTTAAATTACAAAGAGTTTTTTGGAGAAAGAATAGTAGAAGCAGGGTTCCGAAAAGCATTTAAAGGCAATTGGGGATCAGAAACTCATACCAAGAGGGAAGGAGTAGTACAAGGAGTAAATCGGTTAAGTTTTAATTCTTTTATTTCGCATATGCGAAAATTTAATTTACCGTTAGATGCTAGTGCAAAAGTTGTTGGTCCCCGTTTAGCACACACAACGCAATGGGGTATTATTGACCCAATAGATACACCCGATGGTGGTAATGTAGGGTTACATAAAAGTATGACAATTACTGCAATTGTTACAAAAGGATATTCTGCCAAACCAATGATTAAATGGTTGAGAAAGAATGCGTCTATGCTTTTGTTAAATGAATGTACACCAATGATTCTATCTAATTTATGTAAAGTTATGGTGAATGGACAATGGGTTGGTGTTATTGCTGAAGCACGTGAAATAGAAGAAAAAATGAAAACATTGCGACGTGTTGGAGTAATTCCTACATTTACTAGTATTTATTGGAATATGAAAATCAATACATTATTTATTTATACTGATGCTGGGCGTATTTGCCGTCCAGTATTTTATGTAGATAGAAAAAATAATAAACCAAGCTATGAAAATCAATCAATTATAGAAAAAATAAATAAAAATGATTTTACTTGGGATCAATTAATTACTGGATTTGCCAAAAAAAAGGATGAAAATTTTAATTTGAAAGTTGGAAAGTTCTACAACACTGTATCTGATTTGTATAATGTTACCGATTTAAAGGAATTGTCGGGATCAAAAGGATTGATTGATTACTTGGATACATCCGAAACTGAAGGGGCATTAATTGCGATGGATTACGATATTATGAAAGCATATGAAAAACCTTATACACACATTGAAATACATCCGTCACTTATGCTCGGCGTCTTGGGAAATCAAGTTATTTTTCCTGAAAATAATCAATTACCACGTAATTTATTCGCATGCGGTCAATCTAAACAAGGTGTTTCTCTATATCATTCAAACTATCCGGTGCGTGTAGATCAGACGGGTATTGTATTGAATAATGGTCAAATCCCATTAGTGAAAAGTCGTTATTTAAAATATATTAATAATGAAGAACACCCGTGTGGAGAAAATACAATTGTTGCAATTATGTCGTATAATGGTTATAATGTAGAAGATTCTATACTTTTTAACGAAGGATCTGTGAAACGTGGATTGTTTCGTACAACCTATTTTAGTCTTTATGAAAGTAGAGAAGAAAGCGAGAGAATTGGAAATAATACAGTTGATAAAGTATTTACAAATATTGAAAGCAGAAACGTGGTAGGTATGAAACCTGGATGTGATTATTCACAATTAGACGAATATGGGTTAGTGAAGGAGAATATACCTGTAGATGAGAAAACGGTATTAATTGGAAAAGTGATGACGAATGTGGAAAAAATGGATACATTTATAGACAATTCATCTTTTCCTAAAAAAGGGCAAACTGGATATGTTGATAAATCATTTATGACAGAAGGCGAGGAAGGAATGCGGATTGCAAAAGTACGAGTTAGAAGCGAACGTATACCATCCATTGGTGATAAATTTTGTAGTCGTTGTGGTCAAAAAGGAACAGTTGGATTAGTGATACCCGAGGCAGATATGCCATTTACTGCAGATGGACTAAAACCTGATATTATTATTAATCCCCATGCTATTCCATCGCGGATGACAATCGGTCAGTTAATTGAGTCTTTAATGGGAAAAGCATGCTCAATACAAGGAGCATTTGGAGATTGTACTGCTTTTGTAAATAAAAGTGATATGCCTAAAACCTTTGGTAATTTGTTGACCGAGAATGGATTTCATTCAAGTGGTAATGATATATTATATAATGGTCAAACCGGCGAACAAATAAAAACCGAGATTTTTATGGGACCTACCTATTATATGCGATTAAAGCATATGGTAAAAGATAAAATTAATTACCGAGCACAAGGACCTAGAACAGCATTAACACATCAACCGGTTCAAGGTCGTTCAAATGACGGAGGTCTTCGTATTGGTGAAATGGAACGTGATGGATTAATTGCACACGGTATATCCAGTTTTTTACAAGAATCTATGTTGGATAGAGGGGATGATTACTATATGGCCGTATGCAATAAAACAGGAGCAATCGCAATATACAATGAAAGCAAAAACTTATTTTTAAGTCCTCAGGCAGATGGACCAATTCAATTTACAGGTACAATTGACGATAATGGCGAAGAGATGAATATTCAAACCGTTAGTAAATATGGAAGAGACTTTAGTATTATCCGAGTTCCTTATTCATTTAAATTATTACTCCAAGAATTGTTAACAATGAATGTTCAATTACGAATCATAACTGAATCAAATATTGATCAAATGACAAATATGTCTTTTTCAGATAATATTAAGAAGTTAACCGGTGGAGATATTACTGACCTAAAAAATATGGGTCAAGTCAATGGTAAAGGAATATCACGAAGTGAAAAGAAGAATTTGGCAGAATTGGGATTCACCAAGTTACCACCCCCGTCTTTCAAAAAATGGGTTATCCGAAAAATAAATGCAATAAAAGCAAGTGATTTAACTGAGATTCCAAGTGAATCTAATAATGCTTTTGTTACATTAGAAACATCTCAAGAGAATCAATGGTTTAAACTTAATGATGAATTGGATGCTGCAAAAACAAAACTTGACGATATACCAAGTACAGTATTTTCTGGTATTACGCATACTTTAGATATGTATGCGCGGTTAAGAAATGTCGTACAAAAGAACTACAATATGGAACATGCTACTAATGCTGCTTTGAAAATGTATGAATTAATAAATCAAATGGAATTGTTGCGTACAAAGAACGGTGACTGTTTGCCTAGTGTTAATGTATTTTGTAATGCAGAATTACCTGGTGCATTTATAATTGCTATTAATCATTTTATGCGAACAAAATGTATTAGTAGTGATTTTGATTGGATTGCTAGTTCTTATTTACCTGAAGCTGCAATGAAAACAGGAAATACTACTATATTGGAAGATCGGTTTAAAATATATGAACGCAACCGAACCCATTGGTTGATGGGCCCTAAACCGAATGGATTACCGGAAGGAGATGAACCTTTAACCGGTGATGTAACTGATCCTACAGTTGTTAATAGTCTAGGAAATACATCGCATTTACGTTTTGCAAATAATGATGGTGCCAATTTATACACAAGTGATGTTGGTATAGAAATAAGTCAAGAAAATTTGAACCAACAAGAAGAACTAACCTCATTTGTTAACTTTGGTCAAGTATTGACTGGTCTATTATCATTGGCAATTGGCGGACATTTAGTTACGAAACAATTTACATTTGTTACGCCATTTAGTCGTTCGTTAATTGCGATTGTCGCTTCTTTGTTTGACGAATGTTATATTACCAAACCGAAGACAAGTCGCCCTACTAATTCAGAAGTATACTTGGTTGCAAAAGGTTTTAATGGTATTAGTCCTGATCTTGCAAGAGGATTATTGGATCGGTGTGAAGCATATAAAGCACTTGATAAGTTACCAACATCATGGGGTTCATTAATATCGCCGGATTTATTGGCACAATTAGACGCAGATATTCTGGCAGCCGCCCAAGAAGTACACGGCGAACAGCAAATTGAATTCTTGAATGAAATATCAAATACGTATCGTTTATTTAATCAGCATAATAATATTAAACAAGTTGTTAGTAAATATGAAGAACAAGCTCAGAAAATATGGTTAAATGAAAATCCCTTAATAGTGATACCAAGTGATGAAAATTTAAACAATAAATTGGCAGATAATGAAACAACGCTAGAATTAAATACACAGCCAAGTGAAGCACCGCCTAGTGAAGCACCGCCAAGTGAAGCACCGCCTAGTGAAGCACCGCCAAGTGAAGCACCGCCTAGTGAGACACAAGCGAATGATTCATCTGTAGAATTAAAAGAAGAATCTATGCTTGTACCAGATTCTGATAAAAAGGAAGAAAATCCTGAAGAAAAATCTGACGAAACCGCAGATATGAATAGTATGGAAAAAAAAACAATCAAATTTAATATATAATAAATATAATAATAATTTTTTTATTTTTAATAATAAAATTGAATCATATTAAAAATAAATTATGTATAGTATATTAAAGTAGGGGATAATGGCACAAGAAAATATTCAAAGCAGTCAAATTATAGAAATTTTTAAATCGCGAAAAACTATTATAGACCTATTGCGGTTACAGAATTTTGATGTATCTAAATATGAAAATTTTAGTATTAACGATGTAAACACATTATTAGAAACAAAACAAATGGATATGTTAGTTGTAAATGAAAAAACCGAAAAAAAAACATATATAAAATACCATATGAGTACTAATTCTGTTGGTTTAGCAAAAAGCACACGACCTGTCACTATTTATGAATACATTGAAGATTTGTTTATATTAGATGAAGTTTTAGAAAAAAAAGACGATTTGATTATTATTATAAAAGATGAACCAAATGATACAATCCGTAAAACCCAAGTAGATATTTTGGAACAAGATGGTATTTATGTTAATATAATTAATATTAAACGTCTTCAGTACAATATTATGAATCATCAATTAGTACCAAAGCATATTGTATTGAACAGTGAAGAAGCGGAAGAAGTCAAACGTAAATATAATATTTCCGATAATAGCCAAATACCTGATATATCTAGATTTAGTCCTGTTTCTCAAGTTATTGGTATACGCCCAGGCGATTTATGCCGAATTCAACGACCCAGCAAAACGGCAATTAAGGCAGATTTTTATCGTGTATGCTTGAATAAATAGTATCTATAAGTGTTATATAAATTAAAATGATAATTAATTCATTATATAATTATTATTATCCTTATATATAAGTATACTTGTGAAATGAGTAATATGATTCATTCTACTTTATTAAATAATAAAGCAAAAGATCTAAATGATCGTTTTTTTTTACTATTAAACGAAATTGTTCATATATTTCCTGATGCAAAAATAAAACCAAATATTATATCAAAGTATGATACATCAAAAACCAATAAAGAATTGTATGACTTTTCAATAGACGAAATGTTGAAATTACAAACTGATTATTTTATGTTTAATAATTTGATTACTAAAGAAACAAATAATATGTTGAAACATTTAAATGGTTTAGACAGTAGTATTCGTTCAACAGAGAATAAAACAAAGGAGTTACTTATGAAATTAAATGATTTGAAAAGTTCTAGTTATTCCGCTGAAGGATTATTTGATGATGCTCAATTAACTAGAAATCAAATATTGATTGGAAATATTGTTTTATTTATAGTTATTTCAGTATTAGGGTATATTGCTTATTTGAATATTACACAACAATCACAATCACAATCACAATCACAATAATAATAATAATAATAATAATAATAATAATAATAATAATTATAATTATTATTATTTTAAATTTAAAGTTATATTTTATGAAGTTAATGTATACG
>Ga0213863_10001461_pt1 | contig 17167 bp, 13 predicted proteins | sample PICome_8_FD_160128 | JGI IMG/M metagenome (GOLD analysis project Ga0213863, IMG submission 160128) | Coastal seawater microbial communities near Pivers Island, North Carolina, United States - PICO497 | ecosystem: Environmental > Aquatic > Marine > Coastal | place: USA: North Carolina... | reverse complement strand
GCAATCAGTGAACAGCTTAAAGCAAAATTGATCAATACCACTTTCAGATTTAATTGCGAAGTACAATCACTAGACAGCACGGTTATTACCCTTGAAAATGGAGAATTAATACCGCACCAAGGCACTATTGTAACAGCGAACGCAGCTGCACTCATTCCTAATCTAACTGATGCTGAAACGAAATGGAAATCGTGTATGTGCCTGTATTTCGAGGTAGATAACACCTCTATACCCCCTGAAACCATCGCACTCATTGCCGATGAAGGGAAAATGAGCAATAATCTGTACGCATACCAGGACAAGAAGGGAAGAACCATCTTATCTGTGACGACACTCAAACATCAAGGTGTTAGCGAAGAAGAAGTCACCGCAATGATCGCCCATGAGGTTCAAACGTATTGTACCACAGGCACACCAAAACACATTAAAAATTTCACCATATCGCAGGCGCTCCCTCAGCTCACAAATCTGAAATACACCAGCGAACCCAGCGCTAGTCTGGTGACCGATACTATTTTCCATGCGGGTGACACGTTATTCAACGGCTCATTAAATGCAGCAATGGAAAGTGGCCGCCTCGCGGCTGAAGGATTCATCGAAAAGAAAAGCGGTTGGTTTAGATAGATGCATTGATATTGCATAACTTCAGCTACTTACTAAAGAACAAAGTTGAATGAAGTATCTTTTCCTTAGCGTAGCAGTGAGCAGTGCCTTATCTGTAGTGGCTCAAAATCGACCTTATTTTGAAAATGGTGAAGCACAGGTTGTCCCTGCATTTGCATCAACAGAAAATTGGATTCGAGAAGACTTGTGGGTAGAAACGGATTTTGACACGGATGGCGACGGAAAGTTAGATCGAATGCACGTAGATGTGACGCGCCCTCTAGAGACCAATAATGGTCTGAAGTTACCCGTGATTTATGAGTCTAGTCCTTATTATGCTGGAACTGCGGGTAATGACACAGATTTATTTTGGAATGTAAAACAGGAGTTGGGAATTGTACCTGATGCTCCGAAACATGTTGAAGTGAATCAGATCGTTAAAAGACCAATCATCTCAAATTCGCAAGTAAAAACTTGGGTGCCTAGAGGCTATATTGTGGTTCATTCTTGCTCCCCTGGCACGGGCCTTTCAGATGGCTCCCCTACTGTCGGTGGTACAAATGAATCATTAGCGCCTAAATCCGTTATCGAATGGCTAACAGGAAAAGACAACGGTTATACTTCACGTGAGGGTAAGGAAAAAGTATTTGCGTTTTGGAGTACAGGAAACGTAGGTATGACAGGAACTTCCTACAATGGTACGCTACCCATTGCAGCAGCAACGACTGGAGTTGAAGGATTAAAGGCGATTATTCCTGTTGCTCCCAACACGTCCTATTATCACTATTACCGTTCTAATGGGTTAGTCAGAAGCCCCGGAGGTTATTTAGGTGAAGATATTGATGTGCTCTATGAATTCATTCACAGCGGCGACCCTGAAAAGCGTGCTTTTGGCAATAAAACCATACGGGATGATTTAATGAGAGCTCATATGGATCGTGCCACCGGAGATTATAATGAATTTTGGGCGAGTCGCGATTATTTAAATCAAATGGGGCCTATGAAAGCGGCACTACTCATGTCGCATGGCTTCAACGATTGGAATGTGATGCCGGAGCACAGTTATCGGATATATAGCAAGGCAAGAGAAATGGGTTTACCAACGCAAATTTATTACCACCAAGGCGGCCACGGTGGGCCTCCTCCTATTTCAATGATGAACCGATGGTTTACCAGGTACCTTTTTGAAATAGAAAACGGTGTTGAAAATGATCCAAAAGCTTGGATAGTTAGAGAGGGCGAATCCCGTTCAGAACCCACCGCATATGCTGACTTTCCTAATCCAACAGCAGAACCAGTGGTTCTTTATCTCAAGAAAGGCGGCAACGACGCAGGAACGCTGAGTACAATTAAAAGCAGTAAGAAGAAAGAATCACTTGTTGATAACGTGAATTACACTGGTGAGTATCTCGCAAGAATTAAAAGCTCCGATCATCGCCTTTTATATACCTCCCCAACCCTTAAGTCCGATTTGCATCTTTCTGGAATAACGGAACTTAGCATCCGATTAGCAAGTTCAAAACCAGCAGCGAATCTTTCTGTATGGCTGGTTTCATTACCATGGGAAGATGCAGAGAACGGCGAGATTTATAATAATATAATTACCAGAGGGTGGGCAGATCCTCAGAATTCCTCATCACTAACCGAAAGCAAACCGTTAGAGCCCGGAACATTTTACAACCTTCGTTTCGACTTGCAACCGGACGATCAAATCATTCGAGCCGGCCAAAGGTTGGGCCTAATGATTTTCTCCAGCGACCAAGAATTTACCTTACATCCAAAACCAGGTACAGTTTTAACAATAGACCTAAGGGCTACCCAACTCGTTCTACCTATCGTTGGTGGAGCCGATGCTTTGCAAAAAGCAATCGAATAAAAGCGCCCTTTTTAATGTTCCGATAACATTGCTAACTTACTTTCGCACGATAATTTTGCTCCATGGAGAACATCTTTTTAATGATTATTGTAGCACTAGCAGTGCTCGCTGTAGTAGATTTAATAGTCGGGGTAAGTAACGATGCCGTCAACTTCTTGAATTCGGCAATCGGCTCGAAAGCCATCTCTTTCAGAAACATAATGATTATTGCGAGTGCCGGTATTTTCATCGGAGCAGTCTTTTCCAGTGGCATGATGGAAGTAGCTCGAAAAGGAATTTTCGTCCCGAGCCAATTCTACTTCGATGAAATCATGTTCATCTTTTTCGCTGTAATGATTGGCGACATACTATTGTTGGATTTCTTCAACACGCTAGGAATGCCAACCTCCACGACAGTAAGTATCGTGTTTAACCTTTTAGGTGCTGCCGTCGTAATGGCGCTTATCAAAATTGGTATTTCAGATGAGCAAACTTTTGGGGATTTAAGCGCATACATCAACACGGACAAGGCAAAACAGATAATTTTCGGGATACTCCTGTCCGTTATTATTGCATTTAGTATAGGAATGATTGTGCAATGGTTTTCGCGACTCATTTTCACTTTCCAGTACGAGCGAAAACTGAAAAGTTTTGGAGCCGTATTTGCAGGTATTTGTCTTACCGCAATAGGCTATTTTATTTTCTTCAAAGGTTTAAAGGGCACCCCTTTTTACGGCGATATTCAAGACCTTTTAAAGAATCATCAACTCTTCCTCGTTTTAGGCATGTTGGCCTTCTGGACACTAATTTCTTATGTGTTTAGAAAATTGTTTCATCTTAATGTGTTAGTTCTAGTTATCGGCGTTGGGACGTTTGGACTAGCATTAGCTTTCGCAGGTAATGATTTAGTAAATTTTATTGGCGTTCCCATGGCCGCCTATCACAGCTATGAAGCTTGGAGTATTTCGGGAACACCGGCGAATGAATTTTCGATGGGGATTCTCAGTGAAAAAGTACCTGCTGAACCCTTACTTTTATTTCTTGCTGGTGGCATTATGATGGCCACATTGTGGTTTTCTAAAAAAGCAAGAAGCGTTGTAGATACGGCAATAAATTTATCGAGACAAGGAGATACAGTCGAGCGATTTCAGCCCAATTTTCTTTCAAAAACTATTGTTAAGGGCTCCACTCAGCTGGTCTCAGTGCTCGGTGCCGCTATTCCGGAACCCATTCAAGCAAAAATTTCCGCCAGTTTTCAAACGCCACTGAACGATGTTGGAGATACACATGCTAAGGATTTGCCCGCGTTCGATTTAATAAGAGCCTCTATAAATTTAGCCGTTGCCGGAATCTTAATTTCCATTGCAACCAGCATGAAACTTCCATTAAGTACTACTTACGTCACTTTTATGGTCGCTATGGGTACTTCACTTGCTGATCGTGCTTGGGGAAGAGAAAGTGCCGTTTATCGCGTTGCGGGGGTACTGAACGTCATAGGAGGTTGGTTCCTTACAGCACTCTTTGCATTCGTTATAGCCGGTACCTTGACCTTCCTTATCCATTTGGGAAGAGGATCGTCTATTGCAGTATTACTTATTATTACTGCGGGACTACTCATCCGCAACTATTTGAAGCACCAGGGTAAATCCGAATTGGACCAAGGAGCACAAGAGTTAAAGAAAGCCGAAAGCAAAACCGTACAAGGAATTATTGATGAAAGTGCCGATAATATTGCGAAATCTATGTACCGCACGTACAGGATTTTAGGCGGAACTATCGAAGCATTAAGTAATAACGACGCTGGGGAATTGAAGAAAGTACGTAAGCGCGTGTTGAAATTCGAGGAAGAAGTGGAATCACTACGAAACAATCTTTTCTACCTCATTAAGAGTTTAGACGAAACCAGCGTTCGCGGTAGTAATTTCTACATTTTTATACTAGCCAACCTTACGGATATTGTGCAATCTTTAGATTATATCTCGAAGAAAAGTTTCAAGCATGTAGATAATTACCACAAAGCACTGAGTAAAAGTCAGGTTGTAGATTTAGCTGAAGTTCAAAAGCAAATCAGCACACTTCTTGTGGAAGTCGAAAGTGCATTCAATACGAAGAAATTTAACAGTCTCAAAGTCAGCCTCGACCGGAAAGAGGCCCTGCTTGATCTTCTTTCTTCTAAGATTGATGCACAGATTGATCATACGAGGCGCGAAGAGATCAGCCCGAAAAATACCACCCTTTATTTTAATGTTCTTTTAGAGTTAAAAGACATGGTTCGAAGTGTGATGAATTTGGTAGACGAATACCATAAGAGTTCGGCGCAACGCTAAGAAGCCCGTTATTTTTGCGTGATAAAGGTCTCGATTGATGCGTGTTTTTTAAGTATCTTGGGGACACTATGAAAGGCTTGAACACGAAACCTTTTTGGAAAGCATTAGGTACCGCCATTATCCTCGGATTAATAGTGCTTAGTGCACCGTGTTCAGTTCGAAACCATTTGGAACGAGTTCTAGAGGTAGAACAAACGGATGTCTCAAACAAATCTAAAACGACCGTTTGCGTTTCACATACAGATCAAGGTACCTTATCTCAACTCCAAAAGGAACAAACTACGAACGATGATTCGATCCTTCCGCTGTTAAACGTATCTACAGCGAGTGAATGGAAGCTGACCGATTATCATTTACCAAATGGCTTCATTGAGAAAGGCCCTCCTAACGTACCTTTTTACATTCTTTACGGTAATAGTAAGTACCATTTGTAACGAGATATCCAGTACCTATGCGCTTAAAAGTAGCATAAAACACACTCGTTATTCCACTATAATCCGATCAAAGATGAAATTTAAAATCTATACCATATTCGCGCTAGCCGCAGCGCTTAGCGCATGTAACGCACCATCCGATGGAGATGGAAAGCCTACACAAATAACCATTTTACAAACCGCAGATATTCACGGCCAAGTCTTACCACATAGTGAGTTATTCTGGGAGAATGAAGAGATTTCATTCAAAACTCTTGGCGGTTTAGCCAATATGAAAACCCTATTCAACCTTGAACGCGAATCCAACCCTAACACCATCATTTTAGACGGTGGTGATCTCATTCAAGGATCCGCAGTTGCAGCGTTGTCAAAAGGGTCCGCTTTTGGCCCTATTGTAAAAGCAATGGAGTACGATTTTCTTATTCCTGGGAATTGGGAAGTTGTCTATGGAAAAGAGCAAATGATGAGCGTTTTGAATAGCTATGAAACGCCTGTGATTACTGCGAATATGTTCCATGACGAAGCCGGTAAAGCGCCAATTTTTCCTCAATACTGGATCAAAGAAATAAACGGCAATCGCTTAGGTTTCTTATCCTATAACGATCCGGAGGTACCCATTCGTCAAAATCCATCGTTTTCAGAAGGATTAGATTTTGATCCAATTTTAGATAACCTTGAAGAATTGGTCACTAAACTAAAAGAGGAAGAGAAAGTAGATATTCTCTTCGTAGTTACCCATATTGGTATAAGTAAACAATTTGACCTAGCAAACCATCCTGCTTTAGCCCAGGTGGATTACGTTTTAGGAAACGATACACACGAGCGTATACGCAAGCCGCTACAAGCGGGACACGCTAAGGTCACAGAGCCCGGTGCATTCGCATCATTTGTTGGAAAAATGGTTCTTACTGTTCAAAATGGTGAAATCATTAATGAGGAATATGATTTAGTAGAAGTGGATCCGAACATATACCCAGCGGATGAAACTGTTGCGCAGGTAATTGAAAATGAATTGGAACCCTATAACGACAATATCAACGAAGTTTTAGGTTACACCACTACCCCACTTTACCGCTACTTCGTAGTTGAAAACCCTATGGATAATTTTATCACCGACGCGGCGTATTGGAAAAACGATGTAGATATCGCACTTTCTAATGGATTCCGGTTCTCCCCTCCGATCAACCCAGGTGAGGCAGGCGTTGCGCCCATTACACGAGGTGATATCTGGAACATGCTTCCGGTCAATGAAAAAGTGAAAATTGGCAAAGCCAGTGGTCAACAAATCAAAGACTGGCTCGAAAAAGAACTCCATAACGTTTTTGCCGAAAAGGCTTCAGAGCGTTTTGGCGGATGGGTAGTGCGATTCTCAGGTATGGAGCTCACCTTTAATGCAAATGCTGCGAAAGGGGAACGTGTTCAGGATATCTATGTTGGTGGAGCACCCATAGAGATGGATAAGCTTTATAAAATGTCTGCTTGCCGTCGAGAAGGCGAACCACTCCACATGCTCTGTAGAATGCCAAATACAGTTGAAACCGTAGTTATGGACTATACCATACACGATCTTATCGAAGAATACCTCGCACATGTAGATACCATAAGTCCTTTAAGAGATGGCCGTGCAAAAGCCTTAGATTTAGGGGACAATGTTCTTTCACAATTGCCCGGAACAGATTATCATTTCCACTAAATTTCTATCCATGAAAAAATTACTTTTATCCTTGGCTTTAGCCACTGGCCTTCTAAGCAGTTGCACACCCAATACGACAGAAGCATCTGTTGAAGAAACGGCTGCAGTTACCACGCAGAATTATTTCGTTTTAAATCGCAACGTACAACAGCTCAAAGCAATCGCAAAAGCTGCTGGAGAATTAGCCATTGCTGACTCTAGCACCTTCGGCGAATTCAACGTCATCATATGCGGTAAGTCTGTTCAAGATATGGTCACCCCAGAGATCATGGATCCTTTTATGGAAATCTTGAACGCTAATAACGTGAATGTCATCGCTTGCGGCTTTTCATTAAAGAAATTTGAGGTAGATCCTGCCGGGCTCCCAGAAGGGGTTACTGTTGTCCCAAACGGTATACAATACGGTTTCGAAAAGCAAAAAGAAGGCTACTACAGCATTACACTGTAAACGCTTAGAAATGATCGTTAACCCCTCTAGATTTCGATTTAGAGGGGTTTTCTTTTTAGTCTACTACCCTGGTCCAATTCAACAAATGATGGTAGCCTTCGTGATGAGAGGGCAATATTCCCTTAAACAACAAACTATCTTGCCTAAACACCCACAACAGACTAGGGTTTTGTTCTTCAATAAGTACATCGCCATTAGGTAAGAACTCAAACAAACCTTCCGTAAATGAATACACGCCATGTTGCAAATAAGCCTCTTGGTTTGGTGCACTGAAAGTCTGAGAGGCCAAGTCGTAATATTTGATATGCGAAGAATACGCGGGGTACTTCAGTAGGTTCGGCTCTTTACTTCGGCCGCCATCTTCTTTAAATCTTTTAGTTGGCGCATTATTATTAAAAAAAGCGATGGTTTGTCCGTCAACAATATCTACATCGTGCTGACTGGTAAAAGGACCTTCAATGACACGAACAACACTGTCGATTGAGGGCCGATAGTGGAGAATAACCGAAGAAGTCCTGAAACTTAAAAAGACATCCCCTGCAAGCATGTATTCGCTCGATTCTAAAACCGGCTCAACATCGTTCAAATGAATAGGATCATCAACAACTACACTCTTAATAATCAGATGTTCTAACCCATGATCGAGTAATAATTCGGCCATCGAGCGCTTAAAAAGTATCGCGCCAGTTTCCGTATCTAACTGGGCAATGTAGTTGTCTAAAAAGTGGTATTTCACACCTCCCATTTCGTATGTAACGCCATTTGATGGGTGCGAAGTTTCAGACAGATCATAAGCACAAACCCACATCGTTTCGCCGGTACCTGCATTCATGGAATGATGGTGCCCAATTTCTTTTTGATGCCAAAGTTGCTCACCCGCAGCATTCATGCAATAAATACCGTCGTAACCATTTGTGGCATACACCATGCGGTCATTTGAAAGCAGAAGTGGATGCATGATTCGATGATGCGGCTTCAATCCGCCTTTGACTTCCCAAGATTTTTTAACGGCCTGTGTCTTTAAATTACGGACCTCTATTGCTCTATTTCCTTCTTCGTTTGAATAGCTCACCAATACATTGATGTCGTAATCTAATCTATTTACAGAGGCAAATGCGGGGTGTGTTGGCACGAAGGTTCCTGGTAACTTTTCCACCTCCTCAGCGGCCTGCGTGACCAGATCTGGGAAGGAAGTGAGCGTAACTAAGAACTTTCCCCATAATCCGTGGGCTTTACCTGGAATTCCATGATGTCGGACGCTCCAACCATAAAAGGAAAGTAAGGCAAGAACGATAATTACGGAAGTGATGCCGTTTAGCAGTTTAGATCTCATGGCTTTACTTTATTAAATGTATGGCCTTTCGTTGCATTATGGGTCGGCCGCTAGTGTAAAGGTTTGATGCTTCGACCTCCAAGAAATACACACCAGCAGCAGCAGGTTTACCATTAACATTTCCATCCCAAAAGAGATCCGGTTGTTCTGTTTCAAAGACCAATTGGCCCCAACGGTTATATATTCTTTGCAGCAATCGATCTGTATTAGTCGACTGTATCTCGAGTACATCGTTTATCATATCCCCGTTAGGTGTAAAAAAATTGGGCACTGCTATAGTAGGATAAAAAGCGACCTGCCTACAGAGTGAATCCACACAACCGTCCGCGGTGTATAGGTAGGCGCAGACCGTCTGAGGCTCTAGGGAAAGTGAAACGGGATTCCAACCGTGCGCCATTTGGGCAGGCAAAATACCAGGCTCATTCAGGTTTCCAGAGCCATGAGAAATGTACAAACTATCCAAACCTCGAGTACCTGCATACGATTCAAAATGCGCACCCAATCCAATAACTTCGTTTGGATTTAATACTAAAATGCCGTTCGCGAAATACTTTCCATCGTTGCTAATCACCAAGCTATCAAGCTTTCTCGAATATCCAACACGCATTACAGGTAATGCGACGCTATCCGTACAGCCTTCGTTTGAAGAGGTCAAAAGATATCCAGAGTAGTCGCCTGAATCGCTCAGGCAATGCGAAAATGTTTTAGCAGTATCCACAGTTCCGTCACTGAGTGCCCATTGGTAATTTAGTAGTCCAGACGAATCCAATGCATTATTTATTGTAAAACACAAACTATCACACGCAAATAGTGCAGTCGTGTCAATTAAAATTTGAGCATCACTTTTCGGCGCGATCCATACGGTATCATAAGATTCGCAAGTGTATTGAAAACTTATATCATCAATACCAAAGTCATTTCCGGACAAAGCCGCACTGGTAGTAACTAAATTAATGGTTGCGTTTCCTGAGGCGGGAACTGTAAAAGTTCGAGTAGTTTGAGCCCAAACTCCCGTCGAGTTCGGCGTACTTGCGGCATTCCCAATATTTGTACCGGAGAGTTTTAGCTGAACTGAACCGGCCGGAGTTACAAAAGTCAACATCCACCATCGCATAGTCACCTGAACTCCTGGGGGAAAGCTAACAATCTGTCGCCAAAGTATTTTATTACCACCCGTTGACCCATTAACCAGCATGTAATTTCCTGTACCCGTTGTATGATCGCCCCAACTGCTAAAGTTCGGGTGCACTGCATTTGGATTTGGCCCGACTGCATAAGTTCCCTCATTCCAAATAGATGTTGCATTGTACGTGTAAGCCGTTAAAAAGCCAGTATTACCATTCGAAAAGTTACCATTTGTCGCCATCTGACTGCTTTGACTTATTCCTTTAACCACCACATAAGAAGCTGTATCAGAAAGAATAATGTAAGGCGAGGCACAAGTATCGCAACTTAAGGTAGCGTCGTGAGACCATTGATATTCGCTTGTTCCACTTGCTGACATAAATATGGTATCTCCAACACAAGCAGTGAGTGTATCCGCATTCGCATTTACAGCGCAGTTCTGCCCTTTGACGACTCCGAATAACAAGAACAATAAAAAAGTCAGTGAACCATTTCTCATCGTTATAAAACTACAAATTCTAAGATGATCAGCAGAGAATAATGCGTGAACGAAGCGTTTCAAAAAAAGTAGAAAAAATAATCGCCTTCGCTTGTTTAGAATGATTCTATATAATACGTTTGCAGCATTATTTAAATTCATTCTAAATAAGATGCTTTACCCCTTTCTTCTTACCCTACTATTGACGCCTACAGACACGGTTTTACCGCCGCCCATCGAGCTCGAAAGTATCACCATTACAGCACAGACAAGGAGCGCAAGTGAGCACATCAGCGGAGCAGGATTGGTACTCAAACAGAAAGCTATTTTAGCTTTTGACCAGACCGATGCTAATACTGTTTTACAGAGCCAGCCTGGAGTATATGGACAACAGGAAGACGGCTGGGGGCTGCGCATGAATATTGGCATTCGAGGAACGGGAACGCTTCGTTCGTCACGCATTACATTGATGGAAGATGGGGTTCTCACGGCACCGGCGCCATACAGTGCACCAGAGGCCTACTATACCCCTGTAATTTGGAAATATTCGAATATTGAAGTGCTAAAAGGTGCTGCTCAAATAGTAACGGGACCTCAAAGCACGGGAGGCGCAATCAATTTTGTTACCCCAGTTGGAAATGAAAAACCTGATGTTAAATGCGCTATAGCGGCGGGGGCTTTTGATCAGATTAGAGGCACAATTTCTGGAGAAGTACTTCCCACTAAACGTACGCAACTTCTCTTCGGAATTTTTCACCACGAGGCTGCTGGCTTTCACACCATAAAAGACCAACAATCTGGTGGATTCGACCTAAACGACGGCTACCTAAAACTCATTCACCACCTCGATAATAAGGATATTCACCACCTAGAAGTACTTATTGCAGGGACCAGTGAGCGCTCACAGCAGACTTATCTGGGTACTACGCTACAGACAGCGTTATTTACTCCAAATGAACGTTATTTTTCTTCTAGTAATGATGAAATGAGCATGGACCGATTGATGACGCGATTTGGCTACACTCTGAACCTCGAGAAAGGTTTTATCCGGGCAGATCTCTATAGGCAGTACGTGCACCGCAATTGGTATAAATTGGATAAAATCGACGCTGGGAATGGTGCTGTATCGATCGCATCTATTCTGGACCAATTCCAAAATTACCCCGCCGAATTTGAAGCGATGAAAGGCGAAAATTCAGATTCTGCGCTTGCACAACTCAAAGCAAACAATAGGTACTATTTGAGTCAAGGCATACAACTTCGCGGACAATGGACTCAGCGCTTTGGGAACCTTCTTCTGAAGCAAGAGACGGGCATAAGACTTCATTACGACCATGCAGATCGTTTTCAGCATGCGGATCATTATCTCATCGGACAAAACGTCTTTACCTTAAGGCAACCCGGACTACCCGGTGCAGCAGGCAATAGAATAGATTATACCACTGCTCAAAGTGGCTACCACAGAAGTACGCTTTCCTATAAAAAACTCAATATTCAAACCGGGTTTAGAACAGAGAACATTCAAGCCTACAGAATGGACTACGGTTCTAACGACGCTGAAAGGAATGGCACAGAAGTTAAAGTCCGTAGCAATAATAGTTTGGTCTTCTTACCGGGAATAAGTTTGAATTATTCTATTAAAAACTGGAGCAGCTTCGCTGGAGTACACAGGGGCTTTACACCAGCCGGTTCAAAAGAAGGTGTATTACCAGAGCTTAGTTTAAGTGGTGAGGCCGGGATTCAACACCTCAAGCTACCGATCAACATAACCTTCTTCTACAGTGCGTACGACCGTCTGTTGGGTTCCGATGCGGCAAGTGCTGGGGGCAGTGGATCCGGTGAAATGTTCAATGGCGGTGCTGCAGAAGTATATGGCTTCGAGGGGCAACTGGGAAAAACTATTAAAGACCATAAATTCCAAGCGACCGCCACGGTGACCCAAGCCTACTTTAAAGAATCATTTTCCAGTGATTTTGACGGTTGGGGCGATGTCACTTCAGGAGATTTCATGCCCTATATTCCGCAGATGCAGTGTGCCCTTCAGCACCAATGGAGTAAAAAGCGCTGGTCCATTAACAGTCAATTGCTCTACCTCAGCGCCCGTAAATCAGCAGCTGAATTAGATGTTTTCGATTTACCACCGTCCTCTGTACTCAACGAGGCCATCAGTTATGCAGTCACGGAAAATGTGATTTTGAAACTATCGATTCAAAACCTCACAAACACGAGACACATTGTCGCTGCTCGTCCTGCTGGCTTCAGAACCTTCGCCCCCCGTATGGCGCTTTTAAGTATCAACGCCAGCCTCTAACTAGTGTTAATGTTACCGGTGCAGATGCCTCAAGCACAGCGTAGGCACTGCAGTATTTTTCTCTAGTCAGCTTTGCCGCACGCGCTAAAACGGTATCGGGTGCATCTGTATCCACCGTAATAATCATGTTAATCGATGAGAAAATTCGAGGCAATTCATCGCGACGTTCTGCATGTACCTCTGCATTATAGTCGTTTATGGCATACTTGCCTTTTTTTAGGATATGAACGATATCTATCGCACTGCAACCCGCCAAAGAAATAAGCATTAATTCCATAGGCCGGAAGCCCTGATCATTACCACCCATTTCAACTGCGGTGTCCAGTATCATTTCATGCTTTCCAGCGCTTGCTTTAAAGCCGAAATTGTCGTCGATGCGTGAGAGGGTTATTTTCAAATTATTAGTCTTTAGTGATGTCGTAGGCTAAACCAAGCCCAGTGACTAACGGGTTATAGCTTAGGCGAACCTTCCAGCGTTCTGAAAGTATAAGGTCAGCGGTGGCATTCGCACCTAAAAGGACTCCGCCCTCCTCACCTTCTATGAGCAATAATGTTGGATTCTGAAGATCCGTTACCGCATGATACCCGGAAATGAATCCCCCTTGCAACGCGAGTTGCATCCAATCCACTGGGCGATATATGAACTCTGCTCCCCACATAAAAGACAATTGACGCCAACTATTTATTGTAATGCTCTGAAGAAAAGCTATTTCAAATGAATTCGTCGAATTTGTGCTGAGACGGTAGCGCGTATTAATAAACGGCAGGTGGTGATTGAAGGTGTAATACCAAGAAGTGTCTCTAAAGGTGAAGGCGTATTGACTTTGACCGTCGTAATTGGCCGGATCTGACCAAGTACCCGGAACCAGTAGCCAATCTTTCTTGGTAATACCCAAATCTTCATGAAAAGCATAGAGATAACCCAGCTCACCTCGGAACCGTGGAGATTCTTGTGCTGTACTCTTAACGGGTAAACCCAATATCAGCACACAGCAGGCTAAAAAGCACGTACCCCTTAACTGCATGTGTTCTAAGTTACTTCTTTTTAAAAAGCTTGGCGACTTTAGAAGTGGTTGCACGCGGCTTCTTTAATACCTGTTCTTCAAAATCGGCCATCGGCGTTTCACTTACTGTCGCTTCAAAGCCTATCAATGAAACGGTAATATCCTTAGTGACGGCATTCACCTGGAACTCCTCTATGATTTCGTGAACATCGGGATGCATGCGCAACGTCTGGGAAGCATCCAACACCACCTTAGAGCGCGCCGGTATAGTATTTAAGGTCTGTTGAATACTCGCCTTGTTTAAAAAGCTCACCACTTCTGAAAACTCAATTTTAATAGGAGCACCCGCCTCATAATCGCGAATATCAAATTTATAGGGTACTTTAAAATTATCCCAAAGAATGGAGACGATCGCAACAACCAGACCTAGTGCGATACCCATTAATAAATCCGTAAAAACAATACCTAATACAGTTACGGCAAACGGAATAAATTCGTTGCTGCCTTTTTTCCACATGTCCACAATCATGCTTGGTTTTGCGAGTTTATACCCAACAATAAGTAAGATCGCAGCCAGCGCAGCTAATGGAATAAGATTCAATACCGCCGGTATGGCAAAAGCAGAAATCAAAAGCAAGGCACCGTGCAGGGTCGCAGAAGCCTTTGTTCGCCCGCCGCTTTGAATATTTGCAGATGAGCGGACAATCACTTGGGTAATAGGTAATCCTCCAACGAGACCACTCACAATGTTTCCTGCACCCTGTGCTAAAAGTTCGCGGTTTGTAGGCGTCACTCTCTTGTAAGGATCCAATTTATCTGTCGCCTCTACACACAATAATGTTTCGAGGGATGCAACAACGGCCATGGTCAAGCCAATCGTGTAAATGGCGGGATTAAGAAAAGCACTGAAATCTGGTGTAGTGAACTGTCCGATGAATCCACTTAGCCCTTCGGTTACTGGTATAGATACTAGATGATCCCCTACCAGTTCCCATCCTTCCTTACCATCAAAATACAACTTCAATACAATGCCGGTCACTACCGCCACAAGCGGCCCTTGGACGATTGTCGTAAACGCCATTTTTTTCATAAATGGACGTTCCCATAGAATAAGAATCAACAAGCCTAATCCGGCAATCAATGTGGCCGATGGACTAATGGCCTCCAGCATGTATTTAAACTCCGAAAATGTATTGTGACCGTCTTGTTGTATAAACGCTAAATCGCCCTCTGGGTCCGCATCGTAACCAAATGCATGGGGGATCTGCTTTAAAAAGATAATAATCCCGATACCACTTAACATTCCCTTTATCACTGACGAAGGAAAATAATACCCAATAACACCGGCTTTTAACACCCCTAAAAGTACCTGTACTACACCAGCAACAATGACCGCTGCTAGGAAGGTTGGATAAGCTCCCAACTCTTCAATAGCTCCGTACACTATGACGGCTAATCCGGCCGCTGGACCACTCACACCTAGTGGACTACCGCTGAGCGGCGCCACTATTAATCCTCCAATAATCCCCGCAATCAACCCTGAAAACAACGGTGCTCCAGAGGCTAGAGCAATCCCTAAACATAGGGGCAAGGCAACAAGAAATACGACTAAAGAACTGGGTGCATCTTGCTTTAGATTGGCAAATGGATTTTGATTGACCATGAACAGAAATGTGTTAGTTTAAGTTGTGTGAACATAATAAAACTGCCCCACATTAAGCAGGCTTTGAGGATAAAGTGTTTCATTTGTAAGATGCTAAGCTACAGTATACATCAAAACTCCCCAGATTTGCCGTGGGTCACCTTCGTGCACGGTGCGGGAGGGTCTAGTACCATTTGGTACAAACAGCTTAAAGCATTCTCCTCCAGCTTTAATGTATTGCTCATAGACCTTCGTGGACATGGCCGAAGCAAAGCGCCTATTTACGAACGCATCAAAAATTACAACTTCTCCACCATTGGTGATGAGGTGCTGGAAGTATTGGATCATTTGAAAATTCAGAGCACGCATTGGATTGGAATTTCTTTAGGAACCATTATCATACGTGATATAACAGAACGTCATCCACAACGATCCTTAAGCATGATCATGGGCGGTGCCGTGATGAAACTCAATAAGCGTGGTCAGGTTTTAATGAGAACAGGTGCCGCTTTTAAAAGTGTCATTCCATACATGGTACTTTATAAATTCTTTGCGTGGGTGATCATGCCTAAGAAAACACATAAGGAGGCGCGTAACCTTTTCGTAAGAGAGGCTCGTAAGTTGTACCAAAGAGAGTTTAAACGTTGGTTTACTCTGGTGGCGGAAGTCAATCCTTTATTGAAGTTTTTCCGATTTAAAGACAGCAATATCCCTACCCTCTACATCATGGGGAGCGAGGACCATATGTTCCTGCCGAGCATCCGAAAAATTGTAGAAGACCACCGCAGTGCGCTGCTGCATGTTATCGAAAACTGCGGTCACGTTGTGAATATTGAACAGCCCGAAATCTTCAATAACGAAGCGATTAAATTCCTTAAATCAATAGACGAGAAGCGAAGAAAATCATGCTAAAAACCCCTTATACCCGTTTTAAATGGGTGGCCTTTTTTGAAGGCAGCTCATTCTTGATTCTTCTATTTATTTGTATGCCATTGAAGTACGGCTTTGATATCCCTTATCCCAATAAAGTTTTTGGAATGCTGCACGGACTATTAACGGTTTTGTACCTCTTTGCCTTGATAGAATTTACGATCAACTACAAAGTACATTGGTCAAAGGCACTTCTATTCCTCATAGCTTCTCTAGTGCCTTTTGGGACATTTTATGCAGAGAAAAAATGGCTCCGTCCCATTGGTCTAAAACACGGGGAGCACTAAGCTTCTAGTGCCTCAATTTGCTTGAGTACTTCTTGCGCTTGCGCTTGTACCTTATCGCTTTCTGCTCTGTTACTGTGGCTTAACTCGTAGCTCTTTTTGATCAGTGCGTCGTATTGCGCCTCAAGCTTTTCTTTTTCCGATTTCTTTTTGAACAGTCCAAACATTGTTTACCTTTTCAAAGCTAACAACAGATGCTATGACTTGTTCTTTGAGACTCTTAGTAATTACTTCATTATTCGCGCTGTCCTCCTGTCGTCCTGAGACGCCGGAACCGGAACCTACGCCCGAACATTCACGGCCCTTAAGAGGAACAGATTTTAGCCAATTGCCTAAAATAGAGGCGGAAGGCTTTGTCTTTACGGATGCAGACGGCAACCAAAAAGATGCACTAGAAATTTTACACGAGGCTGGACTGAATATTGTTCGGCTCAAGGTATGGAACAATCCTACGGGTGACGGTTCTTTGCAAGAGCTTATTCCCTTCGTCTCTAGGCTTAGAGATTTAGAGCTACAAATCATGCTTACGTTTCACTACAGCGATACTTGGGCCGATCCAGGTTCCCAAGACCTTCCAGACCAATGGGCGAATCTTGATTTTGATGTACTCTGTGACAGCGTAGAAGCAATGACCTTTAAGACGGTACAAAAATTGGCCCCGGACTATGTGCAAATAGGCAATGAAATCAATCATGGCTTA
>Ga0213863_10001459_pt1 | contig 17177 bp, 12 predicted proteins | sample PICome_8_FD_160128 | JGI IMG/M metagenome (GOLD analysis project Ga0213863, IMG submission 160128) | Coastal seawater microbial communities near Pivers Island, North Carolina, United States - PICO497 | ecosystem: Environmental > Aquatic > Marine > Coastal | place: USA: North Carolina... | reverse complement strand
CCGCTTCTTGACCATCGATCAACCGATGATCATAGGAAAGCGCCAAATACATCATAGGCCTGATCACGACCTCACCATCGACAGCAACTGGGCGTTCTTGAATTTTATGCATCCCTAAAATAGCGGTTTGCGGTGGCGTCAAAATCGGTGTCGAAAGCATTGAGCCGAAAACTCCACCGTTGGATATGGTAAATGTCCCGCCTGCCATTTCATCGAGCGTCAATTTCCCCGTTTCAGCCTTTTCGCCGAAACGTCGAATCTGCTCCTCGACTTCGGCCAAGGTCAAACTATCCGTATCTCGAATAATAGGTACTACCAGTCCGCGAGGTGACGATACCGCTACACCGATATCTTGGTACCCATGATAGACAATATCGCTTCCATCGATCGAGGCATTCACCGCTGGAAATCGCTTTAAAGCTTCGGTACACGCTCTCACAAAAAAAGACATGAAACCCAGTCGTGTTCCATCATGGGCCGCCTGAAACTCGGCTTTGTAACGTTGACGCAGGTCCATAATCGCTGACATATCCGCTTCATTGAAGGTCGTCAACATGGCAGCCGTTTGCTGCGCCTCTACCAACCGCTTTGCAATGCTGGCTCTGAGTCGAGTCATCGGAACACGCCGCTCTATTCGTTGCGCACCCTCAGTGGGCGGTCCCGCTTGCTCATTTTGAGAACCAGATGTTTTAGCCCCGATCTGCTGAGCCTTTGCGACCGCTTGAATTACATCCTCTTTAGTCACCAATCCACTTTTACCGGTGCCTTTGACTCGGCTCAAATCAAGCCCAGTTTCTTCCGCCAATTTTCTGGCGGATGGACTGGATGCAGGAAAAGCGGGGCTAGGCTCGGGATTGGCTTGCTGTTCTGTCTCCGAAGTCGTCCGAGCCCGAGATGCATCAGCCGCCGGCTGTGCCGCCTCAACCGTCGCAAGCTCATCAGCAGGCGCAACCCCAAGGGTAGACTGGGCGTCCGTCACGCTGCGCCCCTCGAGCTCTCCCGCTTCAAATTCAGCCAGCAACTCCTCTGAAGTCACTAAGTCTCCCGTATTTTTAATGATCTTGACCAGTCGACCAGACGACGGAGCAACTACTTCTAAAACAACTTTATCTGTTTCGATATCAACAAGACTCTGATCTCGTGTAACCCAATCACCTTCAGCAACATGCCACATTGCGACCTCTCCGTCGGCAATGGATTCTGGAAAAACCGGGGCTTTGATCTCCATGACGTTTTGGTTCCTGTTTTAAATCGGATCGAATTCTTCGAATTTACCAGAGAGCGCAAGCTCTACGAGCCTATCTTGCTGGGTTTGGTGCAACCCCATATTTCCTGCTGCGGGGGCTGCTGAGGCGGGGCGACCTGCAAACTTAAGGTGGAGATGATCGTCTATTCGCTGCAAGGTGCGGCGCATATGGTGCTGACTACTATACCAAGCGCCTTGATTCATAGGTTCTTCTTGGCACCAAATCACCTCAGACATTCTCGAGTAAGGTTTTATGGCCTCCTCTAACGCCAACTCGGGAAACGGATACAGTTGCTCAATCCTAACAATTGCGACGTGCTTGAGTCCCTGAGTGTTTCTAGCATTCATTAAATCGTAGTAGACCTTACCGCTGCACAGAATCACCCGCGTAACCTGCGACGCGTCCTTGGCCTGGCTTTGATCGACCAAAACTGGATCAAATCGACCATCGGTTAGCGCGCTAACCGAGGAAACGGCATCGGGATGCCGCAGAAGACTCTTAGGGGTTAAAACGATCAACGGTTTCCGACTTGGCCGAATCATCTGACGTCGCAGCAAGTGAAACATCTGAGCCGGAGTCGTTGGAACACAGACTTGAATATTATGCTCGGCGGAAAGTTGAAGATAACGCTCTAACCGCGCGGATGAATGCTCTGGCCCAGCCCCCTCGTAGCCATGGGGCAGCAACAGCGTTAATCCCGATAGGCGGGCCCACTTGTGCTCACCACTGGTAATAAATTGATCAATAACAACCTGCGCGCCATTGGCAAAGTCACCAAATTGGGCTTCCCAGATCACAAGGGTACCGGGGCTGGTCTGTGAGTAACCGTACTCAAAAGCAAGCACTGCCTCTTCCGAAAGTAGCGAGTCATAAAGCGCAAACCTTCCCTCAGTACCCAATTGCTGGATCGGTAGAACAGTCTCCCCGCTTTGCTGGTCATGCAAAACTGCGTGTCGATGGGCAAACGTACCGCGCCCAACATCCTGTCCGGTCAGACGAACATTAAAGCCTTGGTCCAAAAGACTGGCATAAGCCATCATCTCAGCGTATCCCCAGTTACAGGGCATCTCTCCAGCACTCATCGCTTCACGATCTTTGATGATTTTTTTTACTTGACGGTGCAAGGCTGTCGCTTGCGCCGTATTTGTCACCAATTGCGAAAGCGTCTTCAGCCGAGTGCTGTCATATCGAGTATCCGAGGGCGCGTCCCAGTCGTGTCCCAGGTGCGGTGTCCAATCCACATACATCTTGGTGTTCGGCTCTTGAAGGTAATCCCAAGCAACCGCTTTACCTTCATCAAGCGCGTCCCGATAAGCGATGATCCGACGCTCATACTCGGCAAGATCGATCGCCCCCTCTTGAATCAACTGCTGAGAAAACTGGGTGAGTGTTGTCGGGTGACGTCGAATGGCTTCGTACATCTTGGGTTGCGTAATCGAGGGTTCATCGCCTTCGTTATGGCCTCGCCGGCGGTAGCAGACAATATCGATCACTACGTCCTTCTTAAAGGTCATTCGATAGTCAAGCGCCAATTGAGAAACAAATAAAACGGCTACTGGATCATCACCATTGACGTGAAAAATCGGGGCCTGAACCATTTTTTCGACTTCAGTGCAGTAGCGGGTTGACCGCGCGTCAGAAGGTTCGCTGATGGTGTAACCTATTTGATTATTGATAATGACATGGATGGTGCCGCCGGTATAAAACCCGCGTGTCTGAGACATCTGAAACGTCTCCATCACGACACCTTGCCCAGCAAACGCAGCGTCGCCGTGCACATTGATGGCCAAAACTTTGTCTCCGAGTCCATCCTCGCGCCGGTCCATACGAGCCCGGACAGAGCCTGCGATGACCGGTGCAGCGATCTCAAGGTGACTTGGGTTAAACCCCAATGCCAAATGCATTTCGCCACCAGGAGTCATCAGATTGGACGAAAACCCTTGATGATATTTAACATCCCCAGAGCCTTCTGAGGGCGCATAACGGCCCTCGAACTCATCAAACAACGCTGCAGGATCCTTACCCAAGAGGTTAACAAGCACATTGAGCCTACCTCTGTGCGCCATTCCAATGACCGTTTCAACAATCCCCGAAGCACCCGCTCGATGAATGAGCTCCGCTAGGCAACAAATAAACGTTTCAGCACCTTCCAGCCCAAACCGTTTTGTCCCTGGATACTTTTTGCCCAGATATTGCTCCAGACCCTCGGCTGCTAGTATCCTGTCTAGCAACCGACGCTTGGTGCCATGTCCGTAATAAGGTTTGGTGCGAGAACGCTCCATTCGCTCTTGAACCCAGGTCTGTTCGGCTTGATCAGTAATGTGCATATACTCTGCACCGATCGAGCCACAGTAGGTTTCTTCCAAGGCAGCAATGATTTCAGAGAGCGGTGCTTGATCACGATCCATGGCCAAATTACCGACCTGAAATAGTGTATCGCTGTCAGCACCTGAGAGCCCATGGTATTCAAGCGTCAAAGAAGGTACCGGTTCGGGCGGTGTCAAACCCAGTGGGTCAAGATTTGCCTTGAGATGTCCTCGACGGCGGTATCCGTTAATGATTTCCCCAACCGAAAATTGCTTGCGCTCATGATCGCTTGAAACCGATGCGGCCGAGGCGGGTACGACCCTTGACTGATTCTTAGCTAAAAGCCGAAAGTGTTCTTGAACAGTGGAGTGAGGAAGGTCTTGCTGACCAGGTACGTCCCCTGCTGCAGGGAGGCCATCAAAATAGGCCTTCCATGAAGGCAAACATGCATCGGGGTCTTTCAGATAGGCGTCGAATAAAGCCTCGACATACGCAGCGTTCACGCCAGAAATTTCACCAGAAACAGGTGTTTCGGCTTTGAAGCGGTCTTGCATTGATTCAACCCTGCCTTACAGGCCGGCCATTGTATCCAACCTAGGCGTGCTTCGGTATTCTATTTGACACTTTTGCGATGGATTGTCCGATCTAGACGGCACGTTCCATGAGCATGTTGCGAATATGGCCGATCGCGCGGGTCGGATTCAAGCCTTTAGGACATACGCTTACGCAATTCATAATGCCTCGGCAACGAAAAACGCTGAAGGGATCTTCCAAATCGCTCAACCGTTCTTCCGTCGCAGTGTCTCGACTATCGGCAATGAACCGGTAGGCCTGCAACAGCCCCGCAGGCCCAATGAATTTATCGGGATTCCACCAAAAACTAGGGCAAGATGTGGAGCAGCATGCACACAAAATACACTCGTACAAGCCATCAAGCTTTTCCCGATCCTCAGGACTCTGCAGACGTTCCATCTTCGGCGGCAGCGTGTCATTAATCAGATAAGGTTGGACCTTCTTATAGTTCTCGTAGAACTGAGTCATATCCACTACAAGGTCTCGAACCACGGGTAGTCCAGGTAGCGGGCGAATTTTAAGCTTATCGCCACGCACAACTTCGGAGACAGGCGTAATACATGCCAATCCATTTTTACCGTTCATATTAACGCCATCGGAACCACAAACCCCTTCCCTACAGGACCGGCGATAGGTCACAGAAGGGTCCTGCTCCTTAATCAAGGCCATCACGTCTAAGACCATTAGATCTTTGCCCTGAGGCAAATCAATCTTGTAGTCCTCCATATAGGGCCGGTCGTCTGTTTCAGGGTTAAACCGATAAACACTGACTTGCATAACAAAGATCCCTTTTTTTCAACTTCTCTTAATCGACACTTCTAAAACAATAATTCTGTGATCGCTTTTTAATCAGCGCTCCTGACCCCCTAACTCTAACGAGCGGGTGCGGCCGGATAGAACCCCCACCTTTCTCGCTCTAGTAGCTTCTAATCTTAGGCTCGAACGTCTCTACCGTCTTCGGCGCAAAATTGACTGATCGCTGACTCAGTGATTTTGCCTTTGGGTCGTAAATCGAATGCGCGAGCCAGTGCTCATCATCTCGCTCAGTATAATCGTCCCGCGCGTGAGCGCCCCGGCTTTCTTTCCTTCCCTCGGCGCTGTATGCCGTGGCTTCAGCAATTTCCAGAAGATTATCCAGCTCAAGTGCTTCTAAACGGGCAGTGTTAAATGCTCCTGATTTATCCGCAAGATAAGCGTTTTCGATTCTTTCTCTGAGGTCACTCAACTTTTTAATGCCCTCCTGCATGGGGGCTTCTTTTCTGAAAACTCCAAAATTTAACTGCATACACTCTTGCAATTCGCGTTTGAGCTGCGCAGGCGATTCTCCTGCATCAGTCGATTGATTCCATCGATCAAGACGGGTCATCGCTTGCTCAACATCAGACTCGCTCGAGCCCTGCAGACTGATACCCTCGCTCAGCGCTTCATTAATATAAAGTCCCGCTGCACGACCAAACACCACCAAGTCAAGCAGCGAATTACCACCAAGACGATTAGCGCCATGCACTGATACACAGGCTGCTTCTCCAACTGCATATAAACCATCAACAATCTGATCTTGACCATCGGAATCCATTGTAATGGCCTGCCCATGGATATTTGTCGGAAGCCCACCCATCATATAGTGGCAGGTCGGTACAACTGGGATGGGTTCTTTAACAGGATCGACGTGGGCAAACGTTTTTGACAGTTCGACAATCCCTGGCAACCTCGAGTGCAAAATGTCCTCACCCAAGTGATCGAGCTTCAGCAAAACATGATCCCCTTGATCGCCAGCGCCTCGGCCTTCGAGGATTTCAAGGACCATGCTTCGAGCGACAACATCCCTCCCCGCCAGGTCTTTGGCATTAGGTGCGTATCGCTCCATAAAGCGTTCGCCATCTTTGTTTACCAAATAACCACCCTCGCCGCGGCATCCTTCAGTCACCAACGTTCCCGCCCCCGCGATTCCGGTTGGGTGGAACTGCCACATCTCCATGTCCTGCTGCACGAATCCGGCTCGCAAAGCCATGCCAGTGCCATCTCCAGTGTTCATTAGCGCATTGGTGGTAGACGCATAGATTCTTCCTGCGCCGCCCGTCGCAAGTACGGTTGCTTTTGACTTGATATAAGATACTTCACCGGTTTCCATGCAGATCGCAATCACACCAGTGACCGCACCGCCCGCATTTTTCACGAGGTCTACGGCGAACCACTCGCTGAAAATCGTTGAGCCAGCCGCGAGGTTACCTTGATACAGCGTATGCAGAAGCGCATGTCCTGTTCGGTCGGCTGCAGCACAAGTCCGTGCATCCTGGCCACCTTTACCGAAATCTTTACTTTGCCCCCCGAATGGTCGCTGATAGATGCGCCCATTTTCTTTTCGCGAAAAAGGCAGACCCATGTGCTCTAGCTCAAACACAGCTTCAGGCCCGACGCTACACATATATTCAATAGCGTCCTGATCTCCAATGTAGTCCGAACCCTTAACGGTGTCATACATATGCCAGCGCCAGTCGTCGTTTGGATCCTCACTGGCAATGGCACAAGTGATGCCCCCTTGAGCTGACACAGTGTGCGATCGCGTCGGGAACACTTTAGACACCACGGCCGTCTTGTGCCCAGATTGCGCCAGCTGAAGCGCTGTCCGCAAGCCAGAACCACCACCACCCACTATAATCGCGTCAAATTCAAGCGTCGCAATATCACCCATGTCTAATTTCCCCACAATATTTTTATGCCCCAAAGGACGTAGGCCATCAAAGCCAGCACACAGACCGATTGGTATACCGAACGGAGTCGGTCTCCCTTGGGGCCCATGGTTCTGCTCTGCAAATAATCGGTTCCAATGGTCCACATACCAATCCAGGCGTGCGCGCAGGTTGCGATGAGCGTCAAAAGCGTCGCCACTTGCATCCAAGTCTGATTAAACAGACCGGACCAAAAAGCGAAGGACAATTCTTTTGCTGTCAATATCAATGCCAGCAGTACTACAACGTACACGCCCATCACGATGGATGATGCTCTCTGGATATACCAGTCGCTGACACCGTTTTTAGACAATCCGGTAATTTGTGTGACCATTTCTACCTCTCCAAAGATTTACGACTAACCGGTTCGATTAGATGACCCACAAAGCCGCGAGTACCATTAAAATTCCAGAAACAACCCAGGTGATCATCGCCGCCCGAGTGCCTGCTTCAAGCGACTCAGAGTCGCTGCCATCCATAATCAGATGCTTAACTCCTGCAACAAAATGGTAGGCGAGCGACGCAAGTAGAAGCCAAGTCACCAGTTGCCCCACCGGGGAGGTCAGCAGTTCCGAGAGTTGGTTAAACGATGCCTCCGAGGCCAGCGATTGCTCCAGCGCAAACAGCAGAAAACCGACTGCGATAAATAAGACGACCCCTGCGATTCGGTGCGAAATAGAGGTCAAGGCTGTGATCGGCCAGCGGAATTGCAGCAAGTCACTGAAGCCAACATTAATTGGACGTTTCGATTGAGACATATTTTATTCTCCAGAATTCGGATCAAACCTTGCCGATGCGAGCAAAACCCAAGGATACTACGATTGCGGCGCAAAGCGGCCTTTAAAGGTCGGTTATTCACAGCAATGATATGCCCTCAAGAGCAGATACGTCCTTGTCTTAAGTCTCCTAACCGACATAAAACGGACGTCTCAGGCGCCGCCAATGATAAAAGGTCGGACTTTAAGTTTCAATGCGACAACCCGGCTTTAAACCCAGGTAGGCTTTACATCCGAGGACCAGTTTGATTACATGTATGCCCGCTTAAGCGGCGACAAACATAACCATTTCCTGAAATTCAGAACCTTAAAAATCGTTACGAGTAACACTATGAAACACACTGTTCAAATGATCATCGATGGTCAAACAATTGACCTTCCGGTCTTGGAGGCTACGCAAGGGCTTGATGTGGTTGATGTTCGAAGTTTAATCAGCCAAGGAGTCTACACCTTTGACCCTGGCTTTCTCTCAACCGCTGCCTGCGATTCCGCGATCACTTATATCGACGGTGATGCGGGCATATTGACCTATCGCGGCTATCCCATAGAACAGCTTGCGGAGCATTCTGAGCACCTTGAGGTCTGCTACTTGCTGCTGCACGGTGAACTTCCAACCGCGGAGGAACTCGCGACTTTTAAGCGTGGGATCAATGACCGGATGCCGATCGATGAGCATTTTGCGCACATTTTTGATGGATTCACCGCCAAGTCTCACCCTATGTCCATGCTGTGTGCGGCTGTTGCGGGACTCGCCGCACAATTTCACGAAGGCCTTGACATCTATAACCCAGAACACCGAACCGAATCAGCGATGCAACTGATTGCAAAAATTCCAACCCTCGCAGCCATGAGCTACAGGAAGTCCATCGACGCCCCGTTTATCGCGCCAGACCCGAATTTAGGCTATGCCGAGAATTTCCTAAACATGTGTTTTGGTTCGCAAGGCCAACCGGCGAACGTCAGCCCTACCTTAGCCAAGGCGCTAGACAAGATTTTTATTCTGCATGCCGATCACGAACAGAACGCATCGACGTCCACGGTTCGGCTTGCCGGCTCAACCGAAGCAAATCCCTACGCCGCAATTGCTGCAGGGATTGCAGCCCTGTGGGGCCCATCCCACGGCGGCGCTAATGAAGCTGTGTTAGAGATGCTCAATGAAATCGGCGACATTCGTCATGTGGCTGATTTCGTCAACAAAGCCAAAGACAAAAACGATCCTTTTAAACTGATGGGCTTTGGACATCGCGTTTATAAAAACTTCGATCCCAGAGCCACCGTCATGCAATCAAGCTGTCATGAGGTGTTAAAAGAACAGGGCGTCGAAGACGAGCCCTTGCTCGCTGTCGCCACTGCCTTGGAAAAAATCGCCCGTGAAGAAACTTATTTCATCGAACGTAAGCTTTATCCTAATATTGATTTCTATTCGGGTATTACTTTGAAAGCCATGGGCATTCCGACACCGATGTACACTGTTTTATTTACGCTCGGGCGCATGCCTGGCTGGATTGCGCATTGGTCAGAAATGCTCAGCGTGCCCTTCAAAATTGGAAGACCAAGACAGCTCTACCGAGGGCCAACCCAGAGAGACTATCAAGACATCAGTCAGCGCTAATCAGCGCTCAGCGCTCGGAACTTCCCATCCACGTTTTAAAAAGGATTCATTATGTCTCTCATCGTGACTTTGGCCACCTCCAAAGGCCCCATTCGTCTTGAGCTCTTCGCAGAACAAACGCCCATAACCTGTGCTAACTTCGTTAACCTCGCCCAGCGCGGATATTACGACGGACTGTCCTTCCACCGTGTTATAGGTAACTTTATGATTCAAGGCGGTTGCCCTCATGGCACAGGCGCAGGCAGTCCAGGCTATCGCTTTGAGGACGAGTTTGTTGACACCCTCCAACACGATCGGCCTGGTATTTTATCGATGGCGAATGCTGGGCCGGGCACCAACGGCAGTCAATTTTTTATCACGCATGTACCAACTCCCCATCTCAATGGTCTTCACTCTGTTTTTGGCGTTGTTTGCGAAGACGAAGATCAAGATGTCGTCAACCAGATTCGTCAAGGTGATACGATCGATTGCGTTTCCATTGATGGGGATACTAATGCCTTACTCAGCAGCCAGGCCGAGCGAATCGAGGCTTGGAATGCCGCGATCTCGGCCGCCTTCCCCGATTAACTGTTGAATGAAAGGCGCTATTCTCGACGCTGATAGCCTGGGCGCGGATATTGATCTCGCGCCCCTCCAACAACTACCCATCGATTGGTCTATTCATGCGGCGGTCTCGCCCTCTGACGTTGCCTCAACCATCATTGATGCAGACGTCGTACTGACCAACAAGATCCAGCTCAACCGCGACGTCCTGTTCGCGACCAAATGCCTGAAGTTGATCTGCGTCATGGCAACAGGCGTGAACAATATAGACCTTGAAGCCGCGGCAGAGCGCGGCATTGTCGTATCCAACGCTATAGGGTACGCAACACCCTCTGTCGCACAGCATACGATCGCCATGATGTTGAATCTCGCAACGCAACAAATGCTGTACTTAAGAGACACCCAGTCAGGAGAATGGGCGAAAAGCAACGTATTTTGCCGACTTGATCACCCCATCGTTGAGCTCAGTGGAAAAACGCTGGGTATCATTGGGCTCGGGACGCTCGGCTGTGCGGTTGGCCACATCGCAGCATCGATGGGCATGAATGTAATTGCAGCTGTCTCTCAATCCCAAAGTGCGAACACTCATCTGGACTTTCAAAGGACACCACTTGATGAACTACTCGCGCAATCTGACGTTGTTTCTTTGCATTGTCCGTTGACTGCTAAGAATGTGAAGCTGATTGGTGCAGAGCAATTAGCGCTAATGAAACCGAGCGCTTTTATTATCAATACTGCCCGTGGTGGACTGATCGACAGCGCAGCACTCATCGCCGGACTTGAAAATCAAGTCATTGCTGGCGCGGCCATTGACGTCCTTGATTCAGAGCCGCCCAGTGTTGATGAGCCGCTTCTCCAAATCTCCCTCCCCAACCTACTGATCACGCCGCATAATGCTTGGGGTGCAAGGGAATCACGACAACGCCTGGTTCTACAAATGGCAGAGAACATTCAACACTTCATGAGTGGAACACCAGTTCGCAGCGTCTAGTGGTGCCCAAATCGTTCAATTCGAAAGCGGCTTAAATTTGCAAAATCGCTGCTGAGCGTTTTCAAGCAGCCACCAAAGCCTCTCTAATAAGCCTCTCTAATAAGTTGCCACGACACTGCGCTGGGCCTCCGATCTCGTTATCTCAAGGATTAGGATCACCGATCATCCTCAGTGCTATACTGAAAACATGAAAGATTCGGTCTTCGACCCTTCACAGATAGCTTCCGACCTACCGGCCGCACTCGCGACTTGCACTCGGCTATTGGGTAAACCAATCTCTACGGACGCTCTATTTGCCGGGATCCCCATCAACCAAGGGGGGGTCTCCTTAGAAATTGCCGCTCGAGCCGCTGAACGGGCTGGTTTTCATTGCACAATCTATGAGGGCGCTGTTGGGACCCTAGAATCCCAAGATTTTCCATGCCTCATCAGCCTCAATAATGGTCAGTTCATAGTCGCGACGAGCGCTGACCAACAATCGATCCATCACATTCGGCCAGGCGCTCAATCAAGCGAAGTAATCGCGCTTTCAGACATCTCAAGCGCTTGCAGCGGACGCTTTCTAAGGCTTACACCCATGGCCGACTCGGGTGAAGCAGACAACCAGACCCCTCATTGGTTTTGGACGGTAATCAAGCGTTCGCGACACCTTTACGGAGAAGTCATTCTCGCTTCTTTCTTAACGAACCTTTTTGCACTGGCCACACCCTTATTTATCATGAACGTCTATGACCGAGTGGTACCCAACCAGGCGCTCAACACACTCTGGGTGCTCGCCTCTGGCGTTACTTTGGTGATGCTTTTTGATCTGCTGATGAAGTCGCTCCGCGGCTACTTTCTTGACATTGCGGGCAAGCGCGCGGACATTCTGTTGTCCTCGGCAACCTTTGAGCAAGTGCTTAATATGCGCATGCAAGAGCATCCCGCACGTGTAGGCAGCTTTGCAAGCCAATTACAAGAATTTGACCAATTTCGCGAATTCTTTACTTCGACGACGCTCATGACACTGATTGATTTGCCATTCATTCTTCTATTCATTGGGTTAATTTTCATCATCGCCGGTCCATTGGGTTTCATACCACTGTTGATGCTACCCCTTGTTCTTAGCATCAGCTATCTTGCACAGAGAAAACTAGCCCCGGTTATCGGTGACATTTTTTCGGAATCAGCCCGCAAGACTGCCATGCTCATTGAGACGCTCAATTCTCTAGAAGCCATAAAAGCGATCCGCGCTGAGAGCACGATGCAATCCCGCTGGGAACAGCACCAAAGTAATCTTGCACAATTGGGACTTAAGGCGCGACTGTGGTCATTGACCACACTTAACTTGGTTCAAACCGTTCAACAAGGTGCGACCGTCATTCTCGTTATTGCCGGCGTTTACGCAATCAGCCGTGGGGACCTAACTGTCGGTGGATTGATCGCCTGCACGATCCTAACGGGAAGATCACTCGCACCGATGGCACAAATCGCCACCATTATGACCCGCTATCAACATGCCCGAGCAGCCTACAGTAGCATCGACACCATCATGCAGCTCCCAGGAGAGCGGGACTTCAAGCACCAATTCCTCGAACGCCGACAGCTTGATACCAATGTAGAATTTAAGAATGTAAGTTTTACTTATCCCGGCCAGTCGCTTCCTGCACTGAAAAACATTCATTTTAGAATCGCCAGCGGTGAGCGTGTGGCAATCATCGGTCCTACGGGTTCTGGCAAAAGCACGCTTCAGCGCCTCATCGCAAAACTCTATCTGCCGACAGAGGGTAACCTTCTGATTGGAAATACCGACATCCACCAGATCGACCCCTCCGATCTGAGAAAGAGAATGAGCTACCTGCCTCAGGAACCCACGTTACTTGCAGGCTCGGTTCGCGAAAATATTCGACTCGGCTTTCCCACAGCCACTGACGAAGCCCTTTTAGAAGCAGCAGCTTTTGGCGGAATCCGGTCTTATTTCGATCAACATCCGCAAGGATTTGACTTCCAAGTTGGTGAGCGCGGAGCTTTTCTCTCAGGGGGGCAACGGCAGGGAATCGCGCTGGCCAGAGCCATGCTCAATCAGGCCGAACTACTACTCCTTGACGAACCCAGTAATGCGATGGACCAACAAATGGAGCAACAGTTGATCGACCGCTTAAGCCGGTATGCCAATAACCGAACCCTCGTACTCGTGACTCACCGCATCAACCTTTTGCAACTGGTCGATCGGGTCATCATTTTAAATGATGGCCGTATTGCTGCCGACGGAACAAAGAACGAGATTCTGAACCAATTATCCAACGCCAGCAAAGCTAACTCATGAGCGCACCAATTAAAAACTATCTGAGTATTGATGCTCTGGAGCGGCCCGGATTCCTCAGCCATCTCGTGCTCTGGTGCACCATTTTAGTCGTGTTCGTGGCCATTGTCTGGGCAAATTTCGCTGAGCTTGACGAAATCACACGCGCAGAAGGCCGCGTGATTCCATCAAGCCAAATTCAGGTTATCCAAAACCTCGAGGGCGGTATTCTTCGGGAAGTTCTTGTCAAAGAAGGAGACCAGGTCGCTAAGGGGCAAGTGTTGCTCCAAATCGACGATACTCGATTCACCTCTTCGCTGAACGAAAGTCAGTCCAAGGTTACGGCCCTACGCTTTCGTATCCTGCGGCTCGAATCAGAGATCTCAATGCAACCGATGATCGAGCCACCGGATCTATCTCCCAGCGAGCAGCAGACATTCGATGATGAGGCAAAGCTCTATCAATCAAGGCAGGAGGAGCTCAGCAGCAGCTTGAGCATTTTGAAACAGCAACTCAATCAACATCGGCAAACAAAAGAGGAACTCCAGCGTGAGCTGCAAAAACTAGAACAAGCAGCGGACTACGCAAAACAAGAGCTCGCAATGACGGCGCCTCTGGTCGAGACGGGCGCAGTCTCCCAGGTAGAATTGCTACGGCTGAAAGCTGCTCTGAACGAAGTGCAAGGCCGACTTGAGGGCGTTGGCTTAAAGATTCCTAACCAGGACTCAGTTATTTCAGAAGCGAATCAAAAAATTATGGAGCGGCAGCAACAATTTACTGCAACCGCCCAAGAGGAATTAACAGCGACTCGGTCCGACTTGGGCAGGCTGAGCTTCACAAGTATCGCGCTTGAGGACCGAGTCGCGAGAACCGAAGTCCGCTCCCCCGTCGAGGGCATCGTGAATCAAATTCTTGTCACTACGGAAAGTGCAGTGGTTCAGCCAGGCATGGATTTACTAGAAATTGTGCCGCTCAATGACACACTGCTCGTGAGTGCAAAAGTGAGACCCGTGGACATCGCGTTCATCAGACCAGGTCAACGTGCCTCCGTGAAATTGTCGGCTTATGATTTTGCCATCTATGGCGGACTTGATGCCGAGCTCGAGCAGATCAGTGCCGATACAATCGTGGACCAGTCTGGCGAGCACTTTTTTCAAATTCGGGTTCGCACTTTTAAAAATTACCTGGGGTCTGAATCCGCGCCACTACCGATCATGCCTGGCATGAGTGCAACAGTGGACATCAATACTGGCCAAAAAACGGTGATGAGCTATCTTCTAAAGCCACTCAAGCGTGCAACCGCTACCGCATTAACAGAGCGTTAACCTTCATCGACCCTCGAACTTTGGGGTACGTTTTTCGCGGAATGCGAGCCGACCCTCCCGATAATCGCGACTATCAAAACATTCGTCGATGATGCGCTGTATTTCAATCGGATTTTGCTGTTGCTCTGGTTTTTGCAATTCGCGAAGGGTCCTACGCGCCGCACGGATCGTCATGGGTGCGTTGCCAGCGATGGTTTGAGCATAACGCGTCACCTCAAACGCCAAGGCCTCTGGCTCAACCACAAAATTAATCAGCCCCATTTGCAAGGCTTCCGCAGCTTTGAAGTATCGAGCTGAAATCATGATATCTCTAGCATGCGAGGGTCCTACCAGTGAGAGCAGCGCACGCAATCCCGACATTTCATAACCGAGACCAAGGCGAGCGGCTGGAATGCCAAAGGTAGAATCTGGCGTTGCGAACCGCACGTCCGCGCTCAGCGCCGTCGCCAACCCTCCGCCGATACAATAGCCCTGGATCATTGCAATTAATGGTTTATCGATGGAGGCCAATCCTCGGTTCGCAGCAGCAGCGACCTCTCCATATTCAGCCCGCTGCCGCGCATTACTACGCTGCGCTTCAAACTCGGAAATATCAGCTCCGGAGACAAACGCCTGATCTCCAGCACCCTTCATGACAACAACGCGAACCTCAGGGTCTTGGTCAAAATTTTCTAGAATCGTACCCAACGCCGCCCACATCGAGAGCGAAATAGCATTGCGTTTTTCCGGCTGATTGAACGTAATCCAGCCTATGCCGTTTTCAACACTGGCAAGCATCTTCGTTGTCTTTAAATCCATGCTGGTTCCTTATTCCGCGCCATGGTGCAAATACCTTGCGCGTCTAATCTACCTTCTCCCCCGTTCTTTGCGGGGGCTCAAGACTGATACCGTTCTAAACTCGAAACCAACCCGGCTATATCACACCGGAGCGCTCTAGGGACGCTATCTCTTCTAGGCTCAACCCAAGGTTCTGATAAATTTCATGATTGTGCTCGCCATGTTCTGGCGCCGCTCGATCGAAGGCTTCGTTAAGGGGATGTCTTGAGAGGTTAATGGGACTTCTAATCAGTTGCAAAGACCCGAGCTCCGAATGTTCAGCACGTTGAACCATCCGAAGGTGGCGTGCTTGTTGATCCTCAAAAGCCTGTTCGACGCTGTAAATCGGACCGCAAGGGCAGCCGACTGCGTTGAGCCGCTCAACAAGAACCTCAGAGGTCAGCGTTCGTGTTCGCTCGTTAATGATTTGGCTTAACGCTTCACGATACTCCAACCGCGCGGCAGCAGACTCAAATCGGGTATCTGACAGCAGCTCGTTAAGCCCGAGTGCGTCACAAAAAGCCCGAAACATCTTACCCGTACTCGCAGCAATATTGACCCAACCATCAGAGGCCTCAAACACGCCCATGGGCGCAAATGTGGGGTGATGATTACCGGCTCGACCAGGCACTTCTCCTGACATCGTGTAACGCGCCGCCTGGAAATCGAGCTTACTTAACATCGACTCAAGCAGACTGGTATGCACCCACTGTCCTATTCCTGTGCGGTGGCGTTCCAAAACCGCTAAAAGGATACCTTGTCCTAAAAACATACCTGCCGTTGTATCACTGATCGCAATACCGACACGCATCGGTTGGTCCTCTGGTCGCCCAGTTAAACTCATGAGGCCGCTACTGCCTTGAACAATTTGATCGACACCCGGACGATTTTGATAGGGTCCACTCTGCCCAAAACCACTGATACTTGCATAAATTAACTTCGAGTTAACTTTCTGAAGTGTTTCGAAATCGATCTTCAGTCGCCGTTTGACGTCAACCCTAAAATTCTCAACCACAATATCGGCCTGTTCTACCAACCGGAGAAAAAGCCGGTAACCCTGCTCGGTTTTTAGATCGAGCGAGATACCGCGTTTGTTACGATGCAAATTTTGGGCATCTGAACCCTTGCGGTTGCCGGTCACGTCTTGGGCACCTGCTTGCTGGGGGGCTTCGATACGGATAACGTCAGCGCCCCAATCAGAGAGCAGCCTGACGGCCACTGGGCCAGCTCGAGCGATGCTTAAATCAAGAACCACCAAGTCCGAAAGCGGCCGCATTGAAGATCAATCGTCGCCTAACGCAGCACGGAGCGCCCTTGAGACTTCCGATAATTTCGCCTGCAATCTTCGTGTATTGTCTGGGCCCATGCGCAGCATTTGTTTTTGTGCGGGGCTCAGGCGCTCGAGTGCAGGGTCCTCAAATTCGTACATCACGACGGGCTGAACCAATCTGATATCGTGGGTAATGGAAGGCACCTCCAACAATCGACCAATCGCTCTAAACAATGTTTCGGTGATGCTCCCATTGGGCAGTCCTAACTCATTGTAGGCTTGATCGAGTAGCGGCAGCACGAGCACATAAAAGTCCGCCACACCATCACTATCGAGAGACTCAAAAATTTCAACGAACCGATCGTAACGCGTGTACCCCTTTGGATCGAGCAGAGACACGCTGTCAGTAACGGCTATGACCGGGAAAGCACCCTTCGGCGCAAGCACTCGCACAGGATCGCGAACCACTCTCCCTTCGGAGACCCCATTGGTGAAGCCAACGAACTTACGGATCAAGTCGTTCACGGCAACCCACTGATTCATTCCCTCATGCCGACTGAGACCCATGAGTCCGTCACGGATCAAACCATCGCTGCCCTCGAGTAATGGCAGAACAAACGCCGGCTCCTCAGGCTCAGGTTCTGGTTCTGGTTCTGGCTCAGGTTCGGGCTCAGGTTCGGGCTCTGGTGGCGCTGGCATAGGCTCTG
>Ga0213863_10001458_pt1 | contig 17179 bp, 19 predicted proteins | sample PICome_8_FD_160128 | JGI IMG/M metagenome (GOLD analysis project Ga0213863, IMG submission 160128) | Coastal seawater microbial communities near Pivers Island, North Carolina, United States - PICO497 | ecosystem: Environmental > Aquatic > Marine > Coastal | place: USA: North Carolina... | reverse complement strand
GCTTCTTTATTTCATGCTGTTGCAATTGACTGTCTAATTGCGCCTGCTGATCGCGAAAGATTTGTAAATTAGCATCAGTATCATCCTGCACTACCGTCCTATCATGACGAACAAAAGGGTAGACCAAAAACAAACTGGCAAGTAATAACAGCCCTGCAATTAACCACCAGATCATTGTGCGCTGTCCTTTTCTAATAACTTATCGAGCTGTGCTTGCTGTTCAGCGGTCAATTTTGCGCTAACAGAACTAGCTTTGGTTTTGGTAAAGGCATAACGCCAGACAACCAAACCACCTAATAAGACAAAACATAGGGGCGCAAACCAAAGAAACCAGGTACCTGAATTCACCTGCGGGCGATAAAGAATAAATTCTGAATAACGGGAAACTAAATAGGCTTTTATTTCATCATCGGTGCTTTGCGCCTCTAGCATGCTATAAATCTGCGCTTTCATATCTTTGGAGATTGGGGCATTGGAATCAGCGAGATTTTGGTTCTGACATTTTGGGCAACGCAATTCGGCAACTAATTGATAGTAGCGTTCGCGCAGTGAGGGATCGGAAAAGATAACCACATCAGTACTAGCCTGTAACTGAGCCTGCTGATTAAACTGCCCATAAGGTGTGGCACAGAGAGCAAATACCATCAGTGAATTAACGAGCAGCGAACGAATACTCATTTTTGTTTACCTACTAGTTGCTCATAGAGCACTTTAAATTCATCATCCCAAACGCGCTGATCAACCACCCCCACGCGACGATACTGAATAACACCCTGAGCATCGACTAGATAGGTTTCTGGGGCTCCAGTGACACCTAAATCAAAGCCCAGACTACCCTGCGCATCGACAATATTAAACTGGTAAGGATTTCCTCTTTGCTCAAGCCAACTTTGCGCCTTGGCATCTTGATCTTTGTAATTGATACCCACAATGCCTACGCCCTGATCTGCAAGCTGATTCAGCATGGGGTGCTCAATACGACAGGCAAAACACCAGGTCGCCCAGACATTCACTAGAGTAACCTGTGATTTTAAATCTTGCTCAGATAGCAGTCGGCCATCATTGAGCGCAAGTAGTGTAAAGGCAGGAAAAGCCTCTCCAACCAGTGCTGAAGGAAGTTCTGTAGGGTCGCGGTCTAGGCCCTTAAATAAAAATATACTCAACACCAAAAATACTGCCAGTGGAGCGAATAGCGCTAATCTGTTCATGCCTCTGCCCTTTTATTTTCAAGCAGTGTTTTTCGTCGTCGATAACGCCGATCGGTCGCCGCTATTAAGCCGCCTAAACCCACTAAAATACCGCCCAACCAGATACAGCGAATAAACGGTTTAACTTGCAGGCTCACTGCCCAAGAACCCTCAGAAAGAGGCTCGCCGAGGGAGACATAAATATCGCGCATCAAAGAGGGATCAATGGCGGCCTCGGTCATCACCTGCCCACCGGCATTGTATTGCCGCTTTTCTGGGAACAAATTTGCCACCCATTTACCGCCTTTGGTCACCGTAATTTGGCCTCGGTAAGCGGTAAAGTTAGGGCCAGCCACGGGATTAACCCCTTTAAAATCGAACTGGTAACCTGAGATTGTCGCTGAATCGTCCGGTGCCATACGCAACTCTCTAATCTCGTCATAGGCGGCATTCAAACCCACCCCCAACACCAGAATGGCCAATCCAGAATGTGCTAGCTGCATGCCTAGATAACTGTGGCTTAGTTTAGCTAACCGGGAAAAATCAGTGCCTATTTTGGCTTTCAAATCTATAGCAATAGTCGCTAGCAACCATAAGGAGATTAGCAATGTCAGACCGGCAGTGACTGAGTAACCTGAATCGGTATCACCCAATACAAAAGGCAGTAAAATTGCACCTACTACCGCTATGGCCAGTGGCAATGGGATTTTACTCAATAAAAATTTACTGTCCGTGGCTTTCCATTTACTGAATACCGCAATACCCATGGCAACTACCAAGCCAACACTGAGTGGTACAAAGAAAAAGTTGAAGTACGGCGGACCAACGGAAATTTTACCCAATTCAAGTACATCGGCAATCAGCGGGTATAGAGTACCAATCAGAATCATGGTTAATGAGCTGACTAGTAGCACATTGTTTATCAATAGCATCGCCTCGCGTGACCAGCCGCTGTAAGAGGCAACCTTTTGCATTGCCGGACCGCGCAATGCGAACAACATTAACGAGCCGCCAATTACCACCGCTAAAAACATCAACATAAACACCCCACGCTCAGGGTCAGCGGCAAAGGCGTGAACGGAAGTCAAAATACCCGATCGCACTAAGAATGTTCCCAACAAACTCAACGAAAAGGCAAAAATAGCCAGTAATAGCGTCCAGCTACGAAATACGCCGCGCTTTTCAGTTGCCGAAACGCTGTGCATGAGTGCAGTGCCAGCAAGCCATGGCATCAGTGACGCATTCTCTACTGGATCCCAAAACCACCAGCCACCCCAACCAAGTTCGTAGTAAGCCCACCAGCTACCTAGGGTAATACCTATGGTTAAAAAGACCCAAGCCATATTGATCCAGGGGCGCGCCCAGCGAGCCCAGGCACTGTCGAATTGCCCACCAATAAGTGCCGCAATAGCAAAGGCAAAGGGAACCGCAAAACCTACATACCCCATGTACAACATAGGGGGATGAATAATTAAACCTATATCCTGTAACAGCGGATTAAGATCTGAACCCTGCATTGGTGTCATGGGGAGCAGGCGTTCAAAAGGATTAGATGTCAGTATCAGAAATAGCGCAAAACCCACCGATATTGCGCCTAAAACAGAGAGTATTCGAGCCCTTAACTCTAGGGGTAGCGGGCGGCTAAAGCGAGCAACTGCCGCAGTCCATCCGGCTAAAATCAATGCCCATAGTAATAGTGAGCCCTCATGGGCCGCCCAGACTGCACTGATTTTGTACTGGTTTGGAAGCTGAGTATTAGAGTTTTGCGACACATATTTTAGCGAGAAATCATCTAGCCAAAAGGCCGTTGCCAAACAGACAAACGAAATGGCAATAAATAAAAACTGTCCATAGGAAAGGGAATGCCCAAGACGCATCCAAGCGGTGTAGCCCTTAAAGGAACCCACCATTGGCACCAATGACTGCATCAATGCCAAGCCTAGGGCGATAATTAGAGCAAAGTGCCCAAGCTCTGCAATCACTCGTAGCCCTCTTGGTACTGTTGTTGCTTTTCTTTTTGCTTCATTTCATAGGCTTTGTTCATGGCGTCAGCAACTTCTGGCGGCGTATAATTTTCATCATGCTTTGCCAACACCTGCGTGGCTTGCAAAACACCCTGCTGATCAAGCTGCCCTGTAGCAATAGCTGCCTCACCCTCGGCAAATAGATCGGGTAATATGCCGCTGTAGCTGACCTTAAGATTGGCCATGCCGTCAGTCACCAAAAAGCTGACCTCAAGAGAATCCGTTGAACGTGCTATCGAACCTTCAACCACCATCCCTCCTGCCCTAATGGTGACATTTTCTGGCGCCTCTCCCTGAAGTATCTGAGATGGCGTAAAGAAATAATTAGCATTCTGGCCCAACATATAAGCCATCAGACCCACCGCGACACTACTGGCAACCACAATGAGTAACACAATCTGCAATCTTTGCTTACGAATGGGGTGCATCTGCGACCTCTTGCTGTTTTGCAGCCTGTTTACTGGCCTGCAATTTAATCTGTAATTCGATATTTCTCATTGCAGCCTGTTTTTGCCTAAGGGGTTTTACTATAAGCCCTATCATTATCACAGCTGATATTGCAAAGGATGACCATACATAGATGCCATGGCCGTTCATCCAAATCAATTGCTGTAAGCTGTCAAAGTACATTCTATTTCTCCGCCGGCTGATTTGTAACAAGCTGTTTTACCCAGCTAGCACGATATTCTCGTCTTAATATCTCTGCTCTGGCGAATAAAATAAGTGCCAATGAATAAAAACTGTAAAAGCCAATAATCATAACCACCAGTGGCGCAAACATATCAGGATGCATGCTAGGCGCACCGGTAAACTTAATGGTGGCGGGCTGATGAAGCGTCTGCCACCAGTCAACAGACTTGTAGATAATAGGTACGTTAACCATGCCAACTAGACTCAAAACCGCGCCCGCTTTATCGGCCGCTTCATTATTCGAATAAGTATGCCTAAGGGCTATCACGCCAAAGTATAGGAACAATAAGATAAGCATGGAGGTAATTCGCGCATCCCAAACCCAATAGGTACCCCAGGTCGGCTTACCCCAAATTGCGCCAGTAACCAGCGCTATAAAGGTTAGCGCAGCGCCAATCGGCGCAGCAGAGCGCATCAGCATAAAGGATAATTTAATTCGCCAGATAAGACCCACTGCACCTGAAATTGCCATAATATAGTAACCGGCAAGAGCGACTACTGAGGCAGGAACATGTAGGTAAATAATACGAAAACTATTGCCCTGCTTAGCATCGGGTGGCGCAATAGCCAACCCCCAAACAAGACCGGTAACCAAAAGCGCTAAAGTGGCAACCGCTAACCATGGCAACCAACGCTGGGTTTTCTGATAAAACCAACGGGGTGACCCTAAGCGGTGAAACCAAGTCCATTGCAAATTAAAATTCATTTAATTCAATAACCCTTTTAAATAATTAACCATTCTTAGCAATCCTAAGACCGGCTGAAATAGCGAGCGGACATAACACAATGGCTACCGCTAAAAGTGCAGCCAACATAGCGAGCGGGGCAAGCCAATTAAGACCATCCACCGCAGCTTGAATAGTTGCACTACCAAATATCAATACTGGCATATACAGAGGCATAACCAGCAATGCCAATAAAACCCCTCCCTGCCGTGGTAGAGTCAGAGCAGCACCCACTGCACCAATTAAACTTAGCACTGCGGTTCCCAGTGCAAGGCTTAGCATCATTGGTACCATCGCTGAAATAGGCAAGGAAAACCAAATAGCTATCACCGGTGAAAGCAGGGTTAGTGGCAAGCCAATAACCAGCCAATGGGCGGTAATTTTCCCCAAAATTGGCATCATTAACAAATTCGGACTTATTAATAGTTGCTCAAGGGAGCCATCCGCATAGTCTTCACTAAATAGACGCTCTATAGAAAGCAACGTAGCCAGCAATGCCAGAATCCATATTAGCCCCGGTGCTATAGCCGATAACTTATTTGCCTCTGGTGCTATGGCAAGCGGCACCATAACAGCCACTAACAGGAAAAACATCAGTGGCTTACTTAAGTCACCTCTATCTCGCAGAGCTATAAGTAAATCTCTGTAAAGATAGGCTTTAAATCCACCCGAGAGGTTATTCGCCATTAAGCCACCTCCATAAGAGGTTCTAGCTTGTAATTACGGGTTGTCACCTGGGCTAGATCTTGATGCGATGAGAACAGAATTGCACCACCCTGAGCTAGATGCTGGTTCATGCAACGCTCTACTAATTCAACACCCTGCTTATCCAGTGAGGTTAAGGGCTCATCTAATAACCAAAGTTTTGCCTGTGACGTTATTAGGCGCGCCAAGGCAACGCGACGCTTTTGTCCGGCAGAAAGATTAGCACAGTGTATTTGCGCGTATTCGCTGAGACCTACCAACTCAAGAGCTGCAGAAATTTTTTCACAGGATGTATTATTTGGGCTCATCCAGCGAAGATTTTCTTCGACCGACAGAGCTGCTTTGACCCCCGACTGGTGACCAATAAAGAGAACATCCGAAAGATACTCATAACGACAGTCGCTCAATGGCTGCTCGCGATAACTTATCTGCCCTGAGCTTAAGGGCAAAATAGCCGTCAATAACTGGAATAAGGTGGTTTTACCAGAGCCATTGACACCCAGTATTTGCAGGGCTTCACCAGCTTTTAGCTCAAAGTCTACCGGCTGAAAAAGAACGGCATCATTGCGCTCAAAAGCCAAGCTTTCCACTTTAAGAACAGTATGAGTAGTCAAGGGACTGTTTTATCCTAAAAAAATTAGAACAGTATTATGCCAAAAAACAGCAGGAAATGCTGTGAGCATTAGAAATGTTTATGAAACCGTTAGCTAAGCTTAAAAATCCTCATAATCAAAATCTTTAACCTCACGATCAATTTTCGATTGTTCAAGCTTTTTCTCAAGACGCTTTCGAGAATGACTGCTCTGCTTAAACTTTTCTTTTAGCAAAGAACCGTCTTCGGAACTAGCATTTGAGGCCATGTTTGGCGACTGATGATCTGAAAAATCATAACCCGAAGCAAATTCTACAACTTCTTCTATAACACTAGACATAGAAACTCCTAATATCCGCGTAAATTAGTCTGTCTTTTGACCCAATAAAAAGATTATCAAGCCACTCAATAAGTTATATTTTTTCCTACGAACATTAACAAGCAGAGGATCATCAGGATTATTTATTCTTTTATTAATAGCTGATTGGATAAATAGCTTAAATTTAGTGCCTACTCAGCAAAATATTGACTAAGTGGAGTCAATGGTTTGAGATGAAACAGTATGCGATTTACAATGCATTAAACTTGAGAGACCCTGATGCAAATATATTTAGTCGGCGGCGCAGTCCGCGACAACTTAATCAACTATCCCAGTAGCGAAAACGACTGGGTAGTGGTGGGTGCCACCCCAGAACAGATGACTGATCTGGGATATAAGCCTGTAGGTCAGGATTTTCCGGTATTTATTCACCCTAAAACCGGTGAAGAATATGCACTGGCTAGAACCGAAAGAAAATCCGGACATGGGTACAAAGGTTTTGAATTTTATACCTCAACCGAAGTCAGTCTCGAAGAGGATTTAATTCGGCGGGATTTGACTATCAATGCCATAGCACAGGACGATGAAGGCCGTATTATTGATCCCTTTGACGGACAAAAAGATCTAGCACATAAGCTGTTACGCCATGTCTCAGAAGCTTTCACCGAAGACCCATTAAGAGTATTGAGAGTCGCACGATTTGCAGCCCGCTATGCGCATTTAGGATTCACTGTAGCCCCAGAAACCATGGAGCTTATGAAATCCATAGTGGCCAAGGGTGAGATGGAATTTCTGGTAGCCGAAAGAGTATGGAAAGAAACTAGTCGCGCACTCACAGAGCAGTCGCCTCAGATGTTTTTTGAAGTGCTCAAAGCCTGCAATGCTCTCGAGGTGTTGTTACCTGAAGTGGATGCGCTATTTGGTGTTCCTCAGCGCGCAGACTACCATCCTGAGATTGATACCGGCATCCATACCCTTATGGCACTGAAAGCCGCCACCAAGCTCACCGACTGCGAAGCGATTCGGTTTGCGGTATTGGTGCACGATGTGGGCAAAGCCATAACTCCTGAAGATGTTCTTCCAAGTCATTCGGGTCATGAAAAACGCGGATTACCTTTGGTTAAAGCGATCTGTGATCGTTTAACTGTGCCCAATAAACATCGCCAGCTGGCAATGTCAGTAACTGAGTTTCATCTTCACTGCCACCGAGCATTAGAACTTAAACCTGCAACATTACTTAAGCTATTTCAAAGTATTGGCGCCATTCGATCGCCCGATAAATTAATAGATTTCTTAACCTGCTGTGAAGCAGATATCAAAGGAAGAGCTGGATTTGAAGATGCTGCGTACCCTTCTAAAGATTATTTGCTGGCCGCCCTTAAGGCAGTGAGTCAGGTTGATATCTCAGATCTTGTTGCTCAGGGCATAAGCGGTGCTGAAATTGGCAAGCAACTTAATCAGCGTCAAATACAACATTTAACCGAATTTAAGACCAATAACGGAATATGATCCTATGGCTAAGCCGAATAAACGTGAAAAAATTGTTTTAATTACCGGTGCCGCCCGTCGTATTGGTGCCAATATTGCCCATCTATTTCATCAGGCCAATTATAGGGTAGTGATTCATTACAACCAGTCTGCTGTTGATGCTGATAAGTTATGCGAATCACTCAATCAAAAAGACGCTGATAGCTGCCTGATGGTGCAAGCCAATTTAAGTAGCTCCTCTGGAGTTGAAAAAATTGCTAAGTTAGTGGCCAGTCTTGGAAGGCTAGATGTTCTTGTTAACAATGCCTCAAGTTTTTATCCAACGCCCCTTGAGGACTGTGATCAAGCTCAGTGGGATGATTTAATTGGCAGTAATTTGCGCGGGCCTTTCTTCCTCACCCAAACACTAAGCCCATTGCTAAAAAAATATTCCGGATCTGTGGTGAACATTTCAGATATGCATGCCCGTCAAGCACTGGCTAATCACCCTATATATACCATTGCCAAGGCAGGCAATATCGCAATGACAAAAACCCTTGCACTGGAGCTAGCCCCTGAAGTGAGAGTTAATTCAGTAGCCCCGGGTGCCATTTTGTGGCCCGAGCATGAAGAGGATGATATTGAAAAACAACAGGCTGTTCTGAGCAATGTCCCAATGGGACGCTTGGGTAGAGAATCGGATATCGCTGATGCGGTATTTTTTCTTGCGATAGATGCCAGCTATGTGACCGGGCAAACCATTGCCGTAGATGGCGGTAGCTCAACCAGCCTTTAGCTGCTAACTAGACGGCCAGTTAAAATCAACTGGCCATAGTTTCTGGCTTTGCTTATCAAAGGCCTGCCAATGCTCAGTCATGGTTTGATGGGTTTCTGGATGCAACATCTGCGGCGCCAATTCTGCCAACGGCTGAAGAACAAATGCATTCTTTAATACTTCGTTTCTGGGCAATCGAATCCCATCAATTTCACCCACTAAATCATCAACTGTTAGGATATCTATATCTAGACTACGCGGGCCAAACTTGGGGGCACGGCGATCACGCCCATTACAGTCTTCGATATGCTTTAAAATTTTGGTAATTTCACCCACAGACTGATCAGCTTGAATACCCACAACCAAATTATAAAAACTATCACCCTCAAAACCTACAGCAATAGATTCAAAGACCGTGGAAATTTCTAATTCACCAAAGGCATCAGACAGCGCATCAAGAGCGGCACAAATATGCTGCTCTCGATCAATATTGCTACCTAAGCTTAGGTATATGCGTGCCATTAAATAGGCACTCCAGCTGGCTTTTCACCGCGCTCCAACAGAATGCCCACATCCTTTGAACCACGCAAGGCGCCTGGTTTACTCACCCGAAGTCGCAGCCAGGGGACAGAAAATTCATTCATAACAATAGCCGCAACTTCTTCTGCCATTCGCTCAACCAGCAAAAACTCGCTTTGCTCGATAAAAGCAATAAGACGTTTGGCAATCGACTTATAATTTAATGCATACTGAATATCGTCTGTTTCACCTGATTTTCGAATATCATGGGCCATCTCAAGATCTAAACTGACTGTTTGCTTAACTTCGCGCTCCCAGTCATAGATGCCAATAATAGTCTCTATTCGCAAGTCTCTTATGTAAACAATATCCATTAATTGGTTCCTTAAATTAAAGAAAGGCTTTGCAGAGGCCAGCGCGGTGTTACGGATAACGACAGTTCGCTGCGCTCACCTGCCAGTAACCGCTGACAACCCGCATAGGCGATCATAGCACCATTATCAGTGCAAAACTCGTGACGAGCATAGAAAACCTGCGCATCAAATTGCGTTAACTCAGCCTCTAATTTGTGGCGTAGACGCTTGTTAGCAGAAACACCACCGGCAATCACCAACCGTTTCATATGAGTTTGCTTTAAAGCCCGCTTACATTTGATGGATAGCGTATCCACCACGGCCTCTTGAAACCCCGCACAGATATCATAGGTAGTCTGCTGATCCGGAAGCACATCATCGCCACGATGCTTTTCGATCAAATTTCTAGTATGAGTTTTAAGCCCAGAAAAACTAAAATCTAAACCCGGTTTATCGGTCATCGGTCTTGGGAAATCAAAACGATTGAGATGGCCCTTTTCCGCCAATTTGGCTAGCATTGGGCCACCGGGATAATCTAGATCCAACATTTTAGCAGTTTTATCAAAAGCCTCACCGGCAGCATCATCAAGGGATTCACCCAAAAGCTGATAGTTACCAATCCCCTTCACTGAAACTAGCTGGGTATGCCCCCCAGAAACTAACAGAGCTATAAAGGGAAACTCTGGGGGCTTGTCTTCCAACATAGGCGCCAGTAAATGACCTTCCATGTGATGAACACCCACTACAGGGATATCCAGAGTAAAACCCAAGGCAGTGGCCATAGAACCACCAACCATTAATGCCCCCATCAATCCGGGGCCAGCGGTATAAGCAATACCATCCAGCGCCTGCTTGGTGATGCCGGCTTCAGCAAGCACCTGATTAAACATAGGCAAAATCTTTCGCACATGGTCGCGAGAGGCCAACTCAGGGACAACGCCACCATACTCAGCATGCAAAGCCACCTGAGAGTATAAACAATGGGCAAGAAGACCTCTTTCGCTATCATAAACAGCGAAACCGGTTTCATCGCAGGATGTTTCAATTCCTAATACAAGCATTGTGTTTTTAATCTATGGTTATAGCCTGCAACTTTAACCTCAAAGCGAGTTTCTGTGAACCCAGTTGCCACTATTTTCATTAGAAAAAAACTGCCCATGAAGAGTATAAATCGGGCTCTAATGGTGAATTTTGACTAAAAACTTCTTAATAACCACCCAAAATTGCAGTTAAAGGTAAAAAGATTTTGCATCAATAAGGGGAAATGTATAGACTACGCGCCCTTAATACCAGTGAACAGAAAGTTCAGTGGATTTTAATTACTACAACAGGATTATGCATCAATGCCAAGTGTGCGTATTAAAGAAAATGAGCCGTTTGACGTCGCCCTAAGACGTTTCAAGCGTTCATGCGAAAAAGCAGGAATTTTAGCCAAGGTTCGCTCAAAAGAATTTTATGAGAAGCCAACCTGGGAACGTAAGCGCAAAGGCGCAGCAGCTGTTAAGCGTAACCTTAAAAAGGTTTCTCGCGAATCACGCAAGTTCCAACGGTTGTACTAAACCCTCGCTAACCGCAGAGTTTAGAGCAAAATATATAGCAAAGAGCGCCTTGAGGCGCTTTTTGTGTTTCTAGCTATCGACGCTGATAAAATAAATTTTATTCGAAGGTGTAATCAATGAGTCTTAAACAACAGATCCATACTGCGATGAAAGAAGCTATGCGTGCCAAAGAAAAGGCTCGACTAGGTGCAATTCGGCTGATTCAAGCGGAAGTTAAGCGTATTGAAGTTGATGAGCGAATCGAGATTGATGATCAAAGATTGATTGCCATCATGGACAAAATGATAAAACAGCGTCGAGACTCTATCGCTCAATATGAAGCTGCGGGTCGTCAAGAGCTTGCAGATATCGAAGTGGCGGAAATTGATGTTATTCAAGATTTCCTGCCTACTGCTCTCACCGAGCAAGAAATTAATGACCTAATTCAACAGGCTATTGCCTCCACAGGCGCAGAATCAATGCGTGATATGGGCAAGGTAATGGGTATTTTGAAACCGCAAATTCAGGGCCGAGCAGATGGCGGCGTTGTCAGTGGTGCAGTAAAAAAAGCCTTAGCCTAATAAACGCTGTTTATTTCCTTAAAGAACCCGTTACACTGTATCTTTAACTAGCACATTAACATCACTGCTTCGATTGGGTATATGGCGGGTTTAATTCCACAAACATTTATAGATGATCTCTTAGATCGCGTCGATATTGTCGACGTGGTTAACAGCCGTGTTCCGCTCAAAAAAACCGGCAAAAGTCATAAGGCCTGCTGCCCTTTTCACGAAGAAAAAAGCCCGTCATTCACCGTTGCCCAAGACAAACAGTTTTATTACTGTTTTGGCTGTGGCGCGGGCGGTAATGCGCTAGGCTTTATTATGGAATATGATCGTATCGATTTTTTGCCCGCGGTAGAGTTACTAGCTAAACAGGCCGGCATGGAAATTCCCAGAGAAGCGGTAGCTAATCCGAAGGCCAAACAGCATCGCGATGATCTTTACAGTGTAGTCACCGAAGCTGACAAATTTTACCGCCAAAAGCTGCGCACCGAAGAAGCTAAACAGGCGGTAGCCTATTTAAAAGCGCGCGGCCTAACAGGAAAAATTGCAGCTCAGTTCGGCATCGGATTTGCACCACAGGGCTGGGACAATCTACTCAAAGCTGTGGGCAGCAAAGAAGAAAAAGTCAAACTACTAACTGACTCAGGCATGTTGGTGGTCAAACCCGAAGAAAAGAAACAGTATGACCGCTTTAGACATCGCATCATGTTCCCTATTCGCGATCAGCGCGGGCGAACCCTAGGCTTTGGTGGCCGTGTTCTAGACGACAGCACACCTAAGTACCTCAACTCACCGGAAACCCCTATCTTTCACAAGGGTAGAGAGCTGTATGGCCTGTATGAAGCCCGCCAGGCACTCAAAGAAATACCCTACTTGTTGATGGTAGAGGGCTATATGGACGTGATCGCTCTTGCACAGTTTGGTATCCATAATGCAGTTGCCACTTTAGGAACCGCACTTACCGAAAATCATCTGCAAAAATTATTTCGATACACCAGTGAAATTGTATTCTGCTTTGATGGTGATAATGCGGGAAGACGTGCGGCATCGCGCTCACTTGATATTGCATTGCCAGAAATGCGCGATGGAGTGACCGCAAAATTTTTGTTCCTTCCCGATGGTGAAGACCCCGACACCATGGTGAGAAATTTAGGTTCAGAGAAATTCCAAACGCAGATTCAAAATGCCACACCATTATCGGAATTTTTGTTTGAAGAGCTGAGCGAAGGCATAAATATAGAAACCGGCGAAGGCAAAGCCAAACTTAGTAAATTAAGCGCACCTAAAATCAATAGAATACCCGCGGGTGTGTTTAAACAGCTTATGCTTGAAGAGCTTTCAAGAAAAACCAGCATTGCTGTAGATGACCTCAAGACCTATGTGGAAACCCATGGTGGCCCAACAAATCAGCCCCCACAGACCTCTCAGCCCAATCAAACTGCCCCATCCTACGAACAGGGTTCAGATGTTCAGACCTGGGAATCGTCACCTATTCCAGCAGAGGATGATTATGGTATTTCTGACATAGGCTATGATCAAAAAACATCAAAAATTCGCCTTACACCCATAAAACATCTGACTGCCCTGCTAATTAATCATCCGCAATTAGCTGAACATATTGATAGCGCAGATTTACTTTTCAATTCATCAGATGTAGACACTCAGCTATTTTTAAAATTATTAAATGTGGTACAAAGTAATCCACAATACAAACCCTCACATATATTTGCCTACTGGCATGGTACTTACAGTGACTCACAGGAAACCCAGATTTTACAAGATCTGGCTGCTAGTGAGCTCTATCACCCGCCCTCCGGCACTGGAAGGGATGATAATCAGGAATTCTGTGATGCATTGAATCATGTCTTAAAAGAGGCCTTTTACCAATTGCCTGCCAGTAAAAAAGCCGCCCATTTACTGGATCAAGAAAAACTTGATGAGAGCCAGATAAAACAACTGTATAAGCTCAGATTAGAACTGCCGGAAGATGAAAAATCAGCGGCATTAAAAGAACAAATTAAACAGCGATTACTAGCCCAGCAATAAAAAAAGGCAATATCTGCTGTATTTACTAAAATTACTGCGACATTGGAATAAATTTTCGATATAATTACGCGCCATTTCAAGCGCATAAAAGACAGTATAAAAACTATGAGCGATAATCTAAAAAATCAGCAATCCGGAATTAAAGATCTTATTGCCAAAGGCCGTGAGCAGGGTTACCTGACCTATGCCGAAGTTAACGATCACTTGCCTGAAGGCATTGCAGATCCCGAGCAGGTAGAAGATATCATTCAAATGATTAATGATATGGGCATCACTGTTTTTGAAACTGCGCCTGATGCTGAATCTCTTTTGATGATTTCCGGGGTTAATACTCCCGATGAGGTTGCCGCCGCTGAAGCTGCAGCCGCACTTGCCTCTGTAGAATCTGAACAGCATAGAACAACCGACCCAGTGCGTATGTATATGCGTGAAATGGGCTCCGTTGAGCTACTTACCAGAGAAGGCGAAATTGAAATCGCCAAACGTATTGAAGAAGGCACACGAGAGCTCATGTCAGCAGTTTCCGACTGGCCATCGACTGTCGCTGCCGTTATTGCAGAATGGGATCAGGTGTTAGCCGGCGAACGTAAGCTAACCGACCTAATTAGTGGTTACCTAAACCCAATGGAGCATGTGCCCTCAGCACTAGCCCAGCAGCAAGCTGCTGAAGCCGCTGAAGCCGAAAGAATTGCCAATGGTGGAGCCGTCGTTGAAGACGAAGAGGAAGAAGAAGAAAATGAAGGCGGTCTAGATCCTGAAGAAGCTAACCGTCGCTTCGAAGAAATTAGAGCGCAGTTAGGCAAAACAGAAAAATATATTGCTCGTTACGGCCGCGATGGAAAATCTTCTAATGAAAACCTTGAGCAACTTTCTGACCTGTTTAAATATCTAAAGCTTACGCCCCGTCAATTCGATCCATTGATTGCCATGGTTAAGAATGCCGTTGACAAAATTCGCTTACAAGAACGCGCCATCATGCGCCTCTGCTTACGCTATGCAAAAATGCCACGTAAAGACTTTATCAAAAGCTTCCCTAACAATGAAACCAATATGGAATGGGTTACTCAGCTGATTGAAAGCAATGCTGATTGGTCAAAAGGGCTAAAAAATCAAGAAATTGAAATCCTTCGCTGTCAAAGAAAGTTAGCGCAGGTTGAAGCTAACAGTCAGCTGAGTATTGCTCAAATTAAAGATATTAACCGCCGCGTGACTATGGGTGAAGCCATGGCTCGTCGTGCGAAAAAAGAGATGGTAGAAGCTAACTTGCGACTAGTAATCTCGATTGCTAAAAAATATACCAACCGCGGTTTGCAGTTCCTTGATCTTATTCAGGAAGGTAATATCGGCCTAATGAAAGCGGTCGATAAGTTTGAATATCGTCGCGGTTATAAGTTCTCGACCTATGCTACCTGGTGGATTCGTCAGGCAATTACTCGTTCAATTGCTGACCAAGCAAGAACCATTCGTATCCCAGTGCACATGATCGAGACCATTAACAAACTCAATCGTATTTCCCGCCAAATGCTACAAGAAATGGGCCGTGAAGCCACGCCTGAAGAGTTAGCAGAGCGCATGGAAATGCCAGAAGACAAAATTCGTAAAGTGCTTAAAATCGCAAAAGAACCCATCTCAATGGAAACGCCCATTGGTGAAGATGAAGATGCAAACATTGGTGATCTTATTGAAGATACCACCATTGCCTTGCCAGTTGATGAAGCCACTAAATCGAACCTTACCGACTCTACACGCAACGTACTTGGCAGCCTAACCGCTCGTGAAGCCAAGGTACTAAGAATGCGTTTTGGTATTGATATGAATACAGATCATACCCTTGAAGAAGTAGGTAAACAGTTTGATGTAACCCGTGAGCGTATTCGTCAAATTGAGGCAAAAGCGCTACGTAAACTGCGTCACCCGACTCGCTCGGACCACCTGCGCAGCTTTATCGACGAATAAATAAGAAATCTGCTAAAACTATCGCTTTGTAATCTAGAATAAATACAAAGCGTTTTAGCATGCCGTTTGCGGCAAAAAGACAAGTTAAACAGCAAGACCATTAAACCTAGGATTTTTGGCTCAGCGCAAGGCGAACAATGAGGCCAGTGAAGGAGCATACATAAGGTATGTGACTGAACGAGTGAAGCAGTTCAACGCAGCGATCAGTCAAAAAGACAAGTTTAAAATTAACGCAGTATTTTTGTTGGTAGGCTAGAAGCAGCACAACAATTAGAGTGAGCATACGCAATGTATGTGATTGAGAATTGTGAGCACGCGTCACCGCCTAGCGGTAAAAAGACAATCAAAAGTTAACGTAGTATTTTTGTTGGTAGGCTAGGAGCCGCACAGCAATTAGAGTGAGCATACGTAGTGTATGTGATCGAGAATTGTGAGCACGCGACACCGCCTAGCGACAAAAAGACAAGTTAAAGGGCCCATAGCTCAGCTGGTTAGAGCAGTCGACTCATAATCGATTGGTCGTAGGTTCAAGTCCTACTGGGCCCACCACTTAATAAAATAGTGTAATAAATTAGTTTGGGATATATATATACTTTCCAGTTATTTCTGCAGTTCCAAGAATTTCATTTTTATATTGAACTGAAAAACTCTCTCTGGTGTAAGTGGTATTGAAATCTAGTAAAGGCATGTTCGAATTAAGCGCATAGATTGTTGTTGTGTAAGTATGTTCATTATTACGAGGAGGACACATACCAAAATAAAGTGCTTGCTCCAAACCTGAACCATCAGCAACTACTATCGGATCATCATATGGAAACACAAAGCCACCAGGTAACTCAGTTTTAGATTTTGGAATATTAAATACATTCCAGTGCACACAGGCTCCAAGACCCGGTAAACAAGGATCAGTCTCATCATCCATAATGACTGCAAAAGACTCTGTACCCTCTGGAGGATTAGCCCAACTATATTGTGGAGAAAGGTTTTCAGCATTCCCATTCGCGCAATCCTGAACTCCTCCTATAACCATATCATCCGCATGTTTTTCCGGAATCACTCCACCATCATCGTAATCACTTGAAGTAATCGTAAATGAAGGTTTGTTTGATGTTTCTACCTGCTTTTCATCATCATTTGAACTTCCACCACCATTTGAACTTCCACCACCACAACTGATAACAGAAATACATAACAACGTAATAAAGATACTATCTAATTTATTTATTTTCATAACAAATATCCCCAACTATAACTAATGAGAAACAATGAATATACATAGTTGAATAACTTATGTCAAAACCGCAAGTTTAGAACCAACGTTTATGCATTATTCAAATTTAAATAAACTTGTTTGTGTGTACAGCCAACCTTAACAACACATCATTAATGACTAATAAGGGGGTATGGGGGGCTAAGAAAACCATATTAAAACAATAGCAACTCCCCAAACCACACACATTAATTTAGGTACATTATAGGTAACACTTATGTTGACGAATGGGTTAAATAGAGTAATATAACCTTATCAGGTGAAAGTAGAGATTCAACACTATCTTACTGATTTATATAGAATTTATAGGGTCTCAAGTATAGGGCCCATAGCTCAGCTGGTTAGAGCAGTCGACTCATAATCGATTGGTCGTAGGTTCAAGTCCTACTGGGCCCACCATTTTCACTCTATAAATCAATATCTTATAGCCCTATCTCAACTCCCCTG
>Ga0213863_10001456_pt1 | contig 17196 bp, 20 predicted proteins | sample PICome_8_FD_160128 | JGI IMG/M metagenome (GOLD analysis project Ga0213863, IMG submission 160128) | Coastal seawater microbial communities near Pivers Island, North Carolina, United States - PICO497 | ecosystem: Environmental > Aquatic > Marine > Coastal | place: USA: North Carolina... | reverse complement strand
AAGAAGAAGTATTTCATTTACTTGATACTCAAACAAGCAATAATGTCGAAGTTACTATTGCAGCAGCCATTCAAGCACTTAATGTATATTACTTGCCAGACTTTATACAATGGAAACTAGAGCAGAATTTTAACAAAATTAATATGTGGCCATTTGGTGCAGGCGGTATTAGTCAGCATTTTGTATATTGGCCTGCACACCTAAATGTAAAAGTATTGCCTAAATGGTTCAAAGAAGAATGTAGAGCAAAATACGAAGCCTGGTATCCATGGTGGGAAGAAAATTGGGAGTTAGGCATACCTAGTTGGCACAAAGGTAAAGTTGACTACGAACAATGGCGCAGTGCTGAATATGGCATTAAAAGACTAGATGGTATTCTTAGTTTTATGGAAAGCGAAGATTGGAGTCGGCGTCTACCCGAAATGCAAGAGTTCTTAGGTTTGTGTGATCGACAACGTGGAATAACGTTTGAAGAAACATTTCCTGAAATGAAAGATATTTTTAAATGAAAGTAGCAACATTTGGATGTAGTTGGACACACGGAGTTGGCAGTGTCGATGACCATTATAGTTGGTCGCAGTCTATTAGTAAACATTATGAAATAGATAATTATGCAGTTGGCGGCTCGAGTTTAAGTTTTCAAGTGTATTGTTTTAATGAAGTTTTAAAACACAATAATTACGATAAAATTGTTTTTCAATTTACTACTCCAGGAAGACTAACATACTTTCCGCACGAATACAATGTTTTTGATCATCACGAGCGATATACAAAAAACTATCGTATGTTTAATATGGACCATGGATTCTATAGAACGTTAAATTGTATTACTAAAGGACACAGTTCGTTGCCAAAAAAAGATAGTTTTTGGACTAGTAAAGAAAAGTATAATTTAATGAAAGCATACTATAGTACCGTTCCTTGGGAAATTTATAGAACTGAGTACAAAGCATTAGTTGAGTATATTGCACCACGTGTTGATTTATGTTTTTTACATAATGAAGACACAATGGGTTTTAAAAAATATCCTGTAATGCACGACGAAGTACGCAACACTGGTGGGCAAGAATTACTTGATAGTTTCATTGCCGACGATGGCGATCACTATAATAAACAAGGATGTGATTGGGTAGCCGATTGGGTTTTGGAAAGAATATGAAAATAGCAACATTTGGATGTAGTTGGACGCATGGCGATGGTAGAACAGCAGAACATAAAAATTGGCCTTTGTACTTAAAAAAATTAATGCCACATGCAACAATAGAAAATTATGCTGTGGCAGGTACTAGTATCTTGTGGAGTGTGTATCAACTACAATGGGTCAAAAAACACAATCCAGCTGATTTTTATATTTTTCAAATGACACGACCCGAACGTCTAACTTATTGGAAAGACAATACAAGTTGGCTTGATTATAGACAAGACTTCTATGATACTAGGACATACAATAGTTATATTTACAATGCAGGTGTGCAAATTGTAGTAGCCCAGACTGCTACACAAAAACCTATGCTAAATGCACAAAAACCTGCAATAAAACTGGCAAAAAGTTATTTCAGTGTAGTAAACGACGAAGTTATGAAGTTAGAGTATGACTTGGCTGTTAGATATGTGAAAGACAATGTTGATTTTTATTACATGCAAACCGAAGCTAAAGAGCAAGGATATAATGACATTTTGTGTTTAGAAGATGAGTTTGGTAGAAAATATTGTAAAAAAAATTGGGACAAAGGCACACATTTTGGAGAAACTGGATTGCAAAGAACAGCAGAATGGGTAAAAGATAATGCCGGTTTGTAATGCATTCAACAATCATATGTGTATAACTGTTGCAGGCAGTTGGAGGCCCTGTTGCAGATTCAACGGCTTTCCGCATGTTGATATTACAAAAACAAGTTTTACTGAATATCAACAAAGTGATTTTTATCAAGGTGTTGTTAATAATATGACAACTGGATGGGATGAAGGTTGCAAAAAATGTATGAAAGAAGAAGAGCGCGGCCATACTAGTTTGCGTCAAGTACTCAACAAAGAATTCTCTGGCACAACGGATTTAGAATACATCGAACTTAGTTTAAGTAACAAATGCAACTTGGCATGTAAAATGTGTGCTCCTACTTACAGCACACTATGGAATAAATTGGTAGAACAAAATTCAAATCTTAAAAAATATCATCATACTGTTGTACAACCGAAGATTGATGTACCTAGTATATTTGCTGATGTAAATTTACACAAGTTAAAGAAGATTAAATACCTCGGTGGAGAACCTTTTATTACACCCGAAACAAAACAATTGTTTGAATATTTAGATTACCACAATGTAATTAAAAATATTGAACTAGAATGCAATACTAATTGCACATTGTTTCCTAAAAAATGGTTAAGCACACTTGAAAAATTTAAAAAAGTAACAATAGAACTTAGCATTGACGGCATTGGAAATGTAAACGACTATGTAAGACACGGCAAAACGTGGAATACAGTTGACACCGTTACACAGCAATGGGCAAACTATGCTGCTGAAACAGATATCAATATGGCAATTTATAGTACAGTACAAGCATATAATTTACACGATATGAAAAATGTAAAAAGTTATGCTAAAAGTTTAGGATTTAATCATTATAGTAGTTTGCTGGTTGTGCCAGAATATCTGAGTGTACATGTGTTGCCCGAAGAATATTTAGAACAAATCAAAGATGATTACAATCAAAAATATTATGCAAGTATTGAACATAACCAGATGTTTGACAAATTTAAAGATTTTACTTTAAATATAGATAAAGTAACAGGCTTAACACTTTCTGAAGTTAATCCTTTGCTAAGTCAATATATGGAGAAACAAAATGAGTACACCTGACGAACCAGGATTTTATATGTTACCAATGGATCATCCTATTGCTATTGAGAATGTAAGAAGACATAGCAGTAAAGCAGAGTGCGTTGAGAACCTATTTGATGAAGATGAACTTGACTGGCTATGGAAAAATAGTTTTACTGCTGATTACAATAAGCCAAGATTAAATCGTAACGGTACTGTGATTATTGATGTTGATATGGAACCTATATATCAACGTTACAAAGATAAGTTTGACAAAGTTTTAGGCCCGGTAGCCGAAAAGTCTCCTACTATTGGCGGCAACTATTTTATTACACCTCAGCAGTATGGACTACATATGGATGCTATGCGTGAAAAAGGCTATCGTGGCATGTGCGAAGAAGTGCCACTAAATGATCCAAAGCGTAAATATACTACATGGAAAAATATTATTACACCTCTATGGATTGGATCACATCTTGATGACCTTGATGGCGGACAGATTGTATTCTTTGAGCAACGTGATATTGGTTGGGCAAAAGTATACAACGGTGGTGCCGAGACCAAAAACATTGCAAGCATTTATGAGATTGTTACTGATTACAGTCATTTACAATTCTACGATAGAGATGGGAAAGCAATGCCGCAAAGTAACGAACCTTTTGATAAAGCATTTCATAACAAGTATATGAATACACCATATCGTAGATTAGCTGGATTAAATGCAGAAAGTGTATTTGATTGGAGTACCGGCTCACCTTGTATTTTTGATGCTGTACAGCTACATGCAACCAATGAAGGATCTCTTGATACCGAACCACGTAAAAAGTGGAATAGTAAAATGGGCTTGCTTATGACATTTATGATTGAGCTAGATGACGATTTGTTAGAGAGATGGCGTGAAGAACAAGCACAGATGTAGTGAACCTTACAAACAAATACATTTTGACAGTAGAGGTAACTTAGGTCCTTGCTGTCAGTATGTTGGCGAACGTCTCGATGTAGAAAGTTTTGATGAGTACTTGTCTAGTGACTGGCTGGCTAATTTAAAAAATAAATTAGACAACGGTGAACGTGTGAGTGGATGTGACTTTTGTTGGCGACAAGAGGACAATGGTGCAAAAAGTATGCGTGAAAAGCGTAATGCTTATTATGAAGGCAAACCAGATAAAGGCATTGAACATATAATGATTACATTTGGTAATCAATGCAATACAGCCTGTCGAATATGCAATGCTAGTCGAAGTAGTTTAATTGAAAAACAATACAAAGCTATGACCAGTGGTATAGATGATCCTAATCTATACAAACTTGTAACTAAAAAACACGACTGGAGTAAAAGTAAAACTTGGTATCGAAATATTATAGATAACATTGTAGCAAGGGCAGATAGTATCCGTAAGTTAGAAATTTCAGGAGGAGAGCCTTTTATAAATGTACACTTTGATAGACTAATAGATGCATTATTAGAAAGTGGAAAGCAGTTGCCTGGGCTTAACATTACAACCAATGGTAGTTTTACAGAAGAACAAATACAGAAACTAGAAGCATTTGATCATCTGCATATTAACTATAGTATCGATGGAAGCGGCAAACAGTTTTATGAATATCTTCGTTGGCCCTTAAAATGGAATGAAGCATTAGCAAAAATTGATATACTTAAAAAATACCCGTGGATAACCTGTGAGTTTGCAATTGTGCCTCACAACCTAAACATACTTAATTTAGCAGATAGCATAAAGTTCTTTAAAGAGTATACAGATTACCAAGACAGATTTAAAGTTGGCTTTAGCTGGCTCAACGGTGCGCCTTGGTATAAATTAGACAATACTCCAGATAGTGTTAGACAACAAGTAAAACAACAAATAAAAGATATAGACTTATCAAACTATACAGAAGAAGAACAAGAACAAATCATAGAACTATATAATATGATTGCACATGCTAATAATCCTAGTCATAAAGATATGCTACAATCTCATGTGTCCATGACTGATACTTATCGTACTTGCGATACATGGAACATTGTAGGGTGGAATTACAATGAAATCTAAACCGTTCTGCTACGCTCCGTGGACAACAGCTCAATACGCTAACGGTGGAGTAAGCCCTTGCTGCGAGTGGAATGGAGAAAAATTTAAAGGTGCAGTAAAAGATTATCACAATAGTGACTACCTTGATAGTATTAAGACTGCAATGCAAAATCGTGATATGAATGTAATTTCAAAAACATGTTCAGAATGTATTACTACAGAAAAACATAGCAGAAAATCAGCTAGGAAATATATAAATCGAGATGTAAAAAAAGATCATTATAAAATTGATAGTCTTAATAAATTAGATTATAGACCGGATAATCTTTGTAATCTTAAATGCAGAATGTGCAGTATGCACAGCAGCAGTCTTATTGAAGAAGAGTTTTTAGCAAACGGTTGGGATCCTATTGAAAAACAAAATACCCTTGATGTTATGGATTTTGATTTATCAGAATTAAAAACATTAGCATTACTAGGAGGCGAGCCAACTGTAAATAAAAGAATGTTTCCTATTTTAGATTTTTTTATAGAAAACAATATGACAGATAGTGTTAAGTTAAATTATACAACAAATTGTACAAGTATAAACAAACCTTGGATGAGTAGAGCAGAAAAGTTTAAAGATATCAATATAAATTTAAGCATCGATGCAGCAGGCAAGGCGTATGAATATATTCGTACTGGTGCTGAATGGAAAAAAGTAGAAAACAATATTCATAAGATAATCGATATAGCAGAAGAGTATCACATACAAATGGTTGTACAGACAACAAGTTTTGCAATTATAGAAGACTGGATAGAATATTTTTTACAATTTCCTCCTGAAGTGATCAACATGGCACCGATGTACGGAGTACCTGGAAAACTAGATTGTATTCCTGATCATATTAAAGCAGATAAAATCAAATATTTAGAAACTTTAAATCATCCAACAGCAGACCAAGCAATTAAACATCTAAATATGCACATTTATAATCCTGAAGAAGTTGTTAAATACAAGAGATACAACGGATGGTTAGATAGTATACGGGGAACAAGTATTTACGATCTCGATCCTATCTTTGGAGAAATTTTTGCGTGAACCTTTTTGTACAAAACCATGGACTGAATTAAGTTATAATACTAATGGAGTAAGGCCATGTTGTGTATGGAACGGCGAACAGTACCAAGGTAATCTTAGTGAATACAAGTCTTCAAAATATATAAAACGTATTAAAAAATCAATGATTGATCACAATATGGATTTTTTAAATAAATCATGTTTTGATTGCATTGACAATGAAAAACAAAATTTATATAGTCCAAGGCAGTCAAGACAAGCAAGACATCTTGAGTTGTTTGAATATTGGCCTAGTAACATTTGTAATTTAAAATGTATTATGTGTAGTGCAAATAACAGCAATTTAATCGAAGAAGAAGAAATAAATCTTGGATTAAGGCAACCTGTTGAAAAACATATAACAGATATTTCTAAGTTTGATTTTGAGAATGTTAAAATTTTAAGAGTTTATGGAGGTGAACCTACAGCAGGTGTTCATACTTTCCAACAATTAAAATCAGTAGCGGATAGGGGATATGCAAAAAATATTACATTAGCATATACTACTAATGCTACTTCTTATAATAAAATTTGGACTAATATAGCAAATCAATTTGCCGAAACTGACGTAGGCATAAGTGTAGACGGTACAGGAAAAGTTTTTGAATATATTAGACAAAACGCAAAATGGAATAAAGTAGAAGAGAATATTTTTAAAATTATTAACGATGCAACTAACTACAAATTTTCAATAGTTTTACAGACAACTAGTTTTATATTAGTTGACAAATGGATAGATTTTTTCCTTCAATTTCCAGCAAACAATATTGGAATGTATCAGTTATATGATGTTCCAGGAAGATTAACTGCTATTCCTAATAATATAAAACAACGTCTAATAAATAAATTAGAAAATAAAAATCATGTGCTTGCAAATAAGATAATAAATATTTTACAAAATGCAGAATTTGATATTGAAGAATTGCAAGCCTATAAAGATTACGTACTGATGTTGGATAGACGTAGAGGTACTAATATATTGGAATTAGATCCTGTTTTTGAGGAATTATTAAAATGAATATATGGAATAAACAAAGAAGAAACTATAAACAATATTTAGATAACCCTGTGCCGTTGGAACTTGAAAAAAAGTTAGATGAAATAATTAAAATTTGTCCTATTCAAACACACGGAAAAGGAACAGTACAGATATATAAAACAACACAGGATGATATAGATACAAAAGAATTATTCTCAGAATCAGTTTTTAAAAACAATAGAACTGGATATAATGAAATTGCTCCTATAACCGCACCATTGGTTTATTTTTGCTGCCAGGCAGTTGGTGAAGATTTTGATCATCTCCATGCTGGTATTATGGGTGGCGCTATGATGACAGAAACTCTTAATGCTGGATACGACTTTAGCTTTATAGGATGTACCGAAGAACCTGGTCACAAAATTGTAAAAAGAATAAATTCACACTTGCATAAAAAATACGGCATAACACATAGGGTTGCTCAGCCATTTTTAGCTTTGTGTATAGGCAATGGTATCGAATCAAACCATAATAAAGCAAGATTACATACATTACAAAATGGACGTTCTGTTAGATATAACAATACTATTAACAATAGTGATCCTAAACCTCAGGTACTATTTGTCAAGAAATCGTAACAACGGTCTAATACCAACAGGCCGGCCGTTTTGGTTAGCAAGGTGTATTGCTTTAGTAGGTTCTAAATCAAAATCGGTACAAACTTGCTGATACGCCAATTCGTACTTGCGCCAAAAGTACTCAGGGCCAAGTTCTTCCATAAACTTAATACCCATACTAACAAGTGCTTGGCTGTTCATATTAAAGTCATTCATAATAGTTACAGCACCTTCAGGGGTTTTCCTAGCAAATCGTAAGCCAATACGATTACCGCCCATGCCGCCCTTGCTTAAACTAATACCTACAGTTTGTATTGCTGGATGATCGAAGTTGAATTTGATATCTCTAATGCAACTTATCCAAGCACCGTCTATGTGTACTGGAATATTTTTTTCGTATGCTGCATCGAGTATTTCATGCATATCAGGATGCACATCTCCATAGAATGGAAACGGCATAGCAATTAATAGTTCTTTATTAGGATCAAGTGTGTTTACTGTAGCGTACTCTATGTTATTATTGAGACGCCAATGATATTTATAATCGTCTTTAAACGTTTGGAGTGTGCCACAGCGTTGGTACAAGTCATCAATGTATTGTGTACAACCGTTTATAATATCGTGTCTTAGAAATGCATCTAATCCTATAAATGTACTGTACTTGTGATCTTTTAACCATTGTACAAACGTGTCTTTAAACTGTTGATCTAAGTCTGGTGTATGTACAGGATTATGTTGATAAAACTCGTCATAAAATTTGTTTATACTACTACTATACATAGGCTGCGGCCTATCATACTGTATCCAGTCTTTTGTATATTCTCGTTTAACACTATCTCTCATAACTGTACTTATCTTGTAATTTTGGATATAAGTATTATTATGAATACATTTATAACAGTAGGCAACAGCAGCGATATTTCTCGCATTGAAGACAAACCGCCGCTGTCTATTAAAAAGTATAAAAAGTTGTATAAACTCAACCGAGAATTTTTTGATGAATATGTGGAATATAAACACAATTCATTAGGCTACAGAACATATGAAAATATTCCAAAAAAATATGGTCTAGCAGTAGGATGCAGTCATACATATGGGGTTGGATTAAAAGAAAACGAAAGGTGGTCTACACTTGTACAAGAATCAACTGGTGTTGATATTATAAATTTAGGTGCTGGTGGCACTGGTATCAATTTTATTTTACTTAATTTGCTAAGACTATTTACATCTAATATAAAACTTCCTGAGTTTATTATTATGCAATGTCCTAACACGGGAAGATTAACATTACCAAGGCCAGGCTCAACTAGAAATATTTATCCTGGACTGAAAGCATTTTCTCCATTATATCGTGACACCTCCGTTGAATATCATAGTATAGAATGTTATGAACTAATACATAAATTATGTAAAAAGGAAAAAATTAAAATTATTGATTTCTGTTTTTGGAATAGTGTAGGTTCTTCAAAAAAGATTGATGTGATCGATTATGCTAGAGATTTAGATCATCCGGGTATAAAAACACAACAATTAGTAAAAGAATATGTTATGAGTAAATTATGAAACCTTGTATACTTCCTTGGATAAATTTTAGTACAAACACTTTTGGCAGGCCACGCACCTGTGGATATGCTGATCAGGCTACTGTAAAAGCTGCACAAGTTAAACTCAAAGGAAGTACTATTAGTGACGAATGGAATAACGATTACTTCAAATCCATTCGTAAAGATTTTTTACGTGGTGAGTGGCCTGAAAATTGCAAACGCTGTAAGTATGTTGAAGATCTCAACGGCCGCAGCAAACGTCTTGAAGAAAACAAATATCATTATGATAACAATGCTCATTTTATAGAACAAACTGCCGACGACGGCAGTGTACCTTATTATCCAAGTAATATTGATATACGGGTTGGTACTATCTGTAATCTAAAATGTATACACTGCGGAACTGGTGCTAGTAGCAAATGGAACGAAGATAAAGCAATGCTGGACAAGTATCCTAATACAGAGTACTACAACATTGATAACAAGTGGATCGAACAAGATAGTTTTATTTGGGACAACATCAAAGAAAATTTAGAACACACAAAACGTTTTAACTTCTTAGGCGGAGAACCTTTTGCTAATAAACAACACAACAAATTTATCAAAGAAGTAGCATTTACTGATGTTGCAAAAGATATAACACTTACATATGTAAGTAACGGCACACTACTCACAGATAAAGTTTTTGAACAACTTGTGAGTTTTAAAGAAGTTGTTATTAGATTAAGTTTAGATGCTATACAAGAACCAGGCGAGTATTTTAGATTTCCTATTAAGTGGAATAGTTTTGTTAAAAAATTAGAACTAATGGAACAGTATGCTAAAGATAACGAGCATTTGGATATTGGAGTTCAATGGACCTGTAGTAATATCAGTATGTTTTATCTAGTAGACACTTTTGATTATATGCATAAACATTTTCCAAATATTAAATTTATTTTTGCTAACCACGTTGAATGGCCAATACATATGAGCGCACAAGTATTGCCAAACGAAACTAAACAAATTATAGCAGATAAAATTAACAATTACAACTTTGGAGAATATTCCGACAAAGTGCCTTTTTATGTTAACCATATGTTAGAAAAAGACTTGTGGAAAACCGAAGGTAAAACTTTTATGAATTACTTAAATGATCTTGATATAGCTCGTAATATAAGTTGGCAACACAGTTTTAAAGAAATGAAGTTAGAAAATTATGGAATTACTTGATACACGATTTGGTAGATCAGGCTATCCAAAAACTATTAATTATACTGAAAACGACAAGCCAGAATTATGGGCAAAAGCATGGTATAAACGAAATGCACAAAACACCGAGTATTATAACAAACAAACTCAACAAAATATTACATACAGTCTAAATAGTCAAGGATACCGAGAAAAAGAATTTAACGAAATAGATTGGAATGCAAGTTTTGTATTCATAGGATGCAGTCATACGTTTGGAGTTGGAGTAGCATATGAAAGAACACTGCCGAAACTTATACAGAAAAAATTAGGTGCATACTGTGTAAACTTAGGAATTCCAGGTGGTAATAATTATTTTAGTATGATTAACAGTGCTAAAATAATTAATGCAGGCATAAAACCCAAAGGTATATTCTATCAACATACATATCCCAATCGATGGTTTGATTTTAAAGACGGTAATTTAAATCCTTTTTCTCATAATGATAAAGATTATCAGACTCATTTTAAAAATGAACAATATACTAATTTTATAGATGATAGCATTAACCAAACATTGTACAGTCAGTGGAACGGTATATGTAATGTAACTAAATTTGTCATTGATGACCTAGTTACTGATAGCGGCAATCAAAAGTATATAGCACGTTGCGGCTCGCACTACAACGATTTATATTTTGAAAAAGCAGTTGAAGAATTATATGATAAATACAAGCAACAAATCGAGGAGTAACAATGACCATACTAGAATCTCTAAAAGAGAAAGTGCTAGAAAAATTTCCTAATCAAACACTTTATCCAAACAAGACAAAAGATTTACTTTCTTATTGTGATAAAAATGTCGAGTTAATGTTAGAAGCATACGAACAAGACCTTGCCGAAGGCAGCGATAGGCATACAAAGATGATGATAAGTCAGCACTATTATGGTAATCGTCGCCAAACAAAAAACATTGATTTAGAAGTTGAATTATGGTTACAAACTGAATTAGTTTTTATGTTAAGTGAAAACAAAAACAAAGTTGAAAAAGCATTTATTGCTACTTTGTTTGATAAATGGAAAGATGTATTCAAAGGCGAAACTCACGAAACAAGTCAAAGTTTCTTAGAAAACTTAACAATGAATCGTGCTAGTTTTAGTTTCTTTGACGAAGACTTTAAAGTAGATGCTGTTAAAACAGAAAAAATACTAGCAGCAGCAAATGGTATTACACCAAGTTTGGGAAACAATTTTCATTACAGAGTTGATGTATTACCGCAAGAAACAAAAGATGCCATGGCACCATTTATGCACAGTTTTTATCCAGATGCCACTGATGAAACTAAAAAATTGTTTGAAGAAAATCCACATGCGCATACAAAAGCTGAATGGACTAAATTAGGTGTATGTCACAATCATCAATTTGACGCACCTCTAGTTTTAGCATATAGCATACCTGTTCCAGACGATGGGTCATATGCCCATTGGACAACTGAGCAATTTGAAACTAGTAAAGATGCTACTTTTGTAGCATTAGGTTTAAATATGTGGAATACTATTTGTGCTGCGGAAGAAATGGGCTTAAATAGTTGTTGCTTAAAAGCATACAATAAAAAAGCACTTACAACTTTTAAAACTAAAACGTCGGCAGAAATGCCAGAAGGTTGGAGTTGGGAACCTTTCATTTTCCTATGTATTGGAAAAGGTTTAGAAGCTAAAGGCGATCATAGAAAATATAAACCAAGAGGAATAGTTAATACTTTAGATTTTGAAGTAGCTGCTTAGAAAACTCTTTATGAGCTAACATACCCGGGTGGCTATTATCATTGGCCCTCGGGTATTTTATTTTATAATCATTTAGATATACATCTAATGGAGTAACTGTATTCCAATCAACATTTTCAATTGGATCTACTAACAGATTATGAACTTTTTGTAAACTGTTTACATGATTCATTCTTAAATACAAATCATTTAACATATCATAATCACTGTGTAAATGTTTAAAAAACACTTTATCTCTAGTGTGTTGTCCTTTATGATCTATAATATATCCTTTATTTTTATTTTCGTAAAAATGATATCTATCTAAAAATGTCCAATGTACAAAAATTATATCATTATCTTGAAAATTAAAATTTACAAAATCATGCCATATGGCTTTGTTGCTTAATCCACCTTTGCCTAAATTTATACATTCAACGTTAAGCTCGTCAGCAAGTAATTGTGGCCAAGCATGTTTACTAGGTGTCGGAAATATACTAGAATTTTTTTCAAAATTCCAAACATCGTCAAGTCCTGTTCCTCGAGTATAACTGCATCCAAATGCTATTAGTCTAGTCATACTAGATCCTTAATGATATTTTCAAATTCAGCCTTTAAGTTATCGTGGTTTACTATTACATCTGAAAACATATAAGGGCTTGTATAATAGCGACTAAGTGCTACGCTGGTATCAAAGTCACCTATTTGTTTTAGTGTGTTTATATCGTCTAGCATATCTTCGTGATATATAGTTACTGATTTACTCCAATTGTACTTCTGTTGCTGCATATCGTGCAAATCGTAACGAAACTTAGTATATGCAAAACTATCAAGTAGATATTCGATATCTGTTGTAATACTTAACTCTTGGCTAGTGTATGGCCCGTATTCTTTTGTGTGGCTTGTTACTACTCTACTACATACCATATCCCACCAGTTGTGTCTTTTGTTGTTAATAAATACCCAGTTAGTAGGATCGTCTGGTATCCATACTTCTTGACAATGAACATGTTCTATGTTATTATTGTTTAAGTAAGAAGTGATTATATGACTGCCTGTACGACCTGGAGTTTTAATTAGATACTTCATGTAAATATTTATAGAGGACTATATGACCGAAGACTTAAAATGGAGTAACTATGACTTTACTAAAATACCGTTTGACGATATTGTTAGTGTTGGTCAACGTACATTACTCTATCGTGATATTTTTACAGTCAGCTGGTTGCTTGGTAGGTTCTGTAATTACAAATGTTCTTACTGCTGGCCTTATGCAAGATCAGATAGAAAAGATCATAGGCCAACAGAACTATGTTTAAAAACAATAGATGAGATAAAGAGGCAGGCACGTGAAAACGGATTTAATAGTTATCATTTTAGTCTTAGTGGCGGGGAGCCTACTTTCCATCCTGGCTACTTGGATATTCTACAGCATCTGGCAGATGATGTAGCTAACACAAACTATACAAGTGTGCATATGACATCAAACTGTAGTCGTAACATGCGTTGGTTTGAGCAGTATGTAGAGGCAGTCAAACCATTTCATAGAGCTAGTATTACAGCAAGTTTGCACACAGAACACTTAAATACAAAGGAGAAGATGCAGGAGTTTGCAGACAAATTAATCCTGTGTCAAGAACACGATGTACAAGTTACAATTAATATGGTTATGGTTCCAGATTGGTTTGAAAGAGATTGGCAAAACGCCCTGTTCTTTCACGAGCAAGGAATCAACGTTACACTCAAACCGCAATCAGACCCTACTGCTAGTAGGGTGGTTGATGGATATAAACCGGAGGACCTAAAGCGTTTACATAACGGTATGCCACAACGTGCATATACAGAAAGTAAACGCAAGTGGGAGGGAAGACCAAAGCCTGTTTTTAAAATTCCACAAGGCGTCAACGGAAAATTAGACACTACTATTCCATGGCATATGCAAATTGAGTTCAAAGACTCAAACGGTAAAAAGTGGTATATGGATCAAGCAGAACGCTTTAATGCATTTGACTTTAACAAGTTCAAAGGCTGGAGTTGCAATGCAGGTTATCAAGGCATTATTATACGTGAACCTGATGGTAGCGTTAAACGTAGTTACAGTTGTCACGATGTTCCACTAGGTAATATCGAAACAGGATTTAAATTATTTAATGCACCAGCTCCTTGTATTACTAATAGTTGTGTAAGTAGTGCCGATAGTAAAATACCAAAGAGAAAGCATGTCTGAACAAGAAACTATAGTATACAAAGACTACCTTGGAGGCATTATTAGAGAACATCTGTCGGGTATAGCTAGAGAATATATTGGCGCTCCGACAGATATTCCAACTGGAACGTTTTGGTTTAGAAAAGGCAATATACATAAACTAGATGAAATACAAAAGTTTAGTAAACACTTTATTGAACCGTTATTAGATAAAGAATGTTTTTTAATTGGCGATACCGCCTTTATGTTAAACCATCCACCGCATGATATACATATTGATTGTCCTAATTTAAAAGATGGCGTCAAAGGATATAAAAGTGTTGTAATACCTTTAGAAATAAACACAGACAATTATCCTATGCTGTATACTGCTGAGCAATATTACTATGGACCTACTACACGTTTTAGAGCAGGATGTGAAGATTTAGATAACAACCAAGGTGTTAAAAATCAAAAAGCAAACGGTGTTCATTTTAGTTATGATTATGAAGCAGATGGTGTAAAACATTTAAGTAATTCTATAACTGAAGAATGGTATAACAAGCATATTGACGAACCTGTATATGTTCCGTATAGCAGCTTTAGAGGTATTAGTATTGAAAAAGCAAATGAATGGAAGCCTAGTAGTGTAATTATTTTTGATAGTTCACGAATACATTTTGCTGAAAAGATTGAACGAACTGGCGCTACATATAAATTAGGAATTAGTTTAAATTATGCCACAATGTAATATATTAACTAATCATATTTGTGTTAGGCTTCCTGGCAGGTATTCGCCGTGTTGTTATTGGAATAAAGATTATACACAATTTGCAGATAATCCAAAAAAATATTTTACTACAGTTGATAAATCGTATACAGAATATTTCAACAGTGAATTGCATCAAGATGTTTTACAAGTTATGAATACTAATGGAGATTGGCATGCTGGATGTACTAAATGCAAATATCTTGAAGACAATGGGTTGCCAAGTTTACGTACTATAGGCAACGAACACAGTGCTGACCACATTGTATACTTACAGATCAGTTTAAGTAATCATTGTAATTTTGCTTGTAAGACATGTGATAGCCGTAGTAGCAGTACTATTATGAAAATGGTAAATGCCAATCCCGAATTAAGTAAATGGTTTAACACTAGCAATATAACAAAAGCAGATGTGTATAAAATGTTTCAGGATGTGGATTTATCTAAACTAAAAGTTATTGAATTTTTAGGTGGTGAACCATTTGTTGATCCGCAAACAACAGTATTCTTAAACTTTTTATTATCGCAAGATGCATTGTCGCATGTAAGATTTAAAGTGCATACTAACAGCAGTTTCTTTCCAAAAAAACTTGTACCTATTTTATCAAAAATGAAAAAGATTGATTTACATTTAAGTGTTGATGCATGGCATCCAGCTGTTGAATATATAAGATTAGGTTCAAACTTTAATACAATAAAACAAGTTACAAACAAATGGATTGAATTTTCTAAAGAATATAAAAACACAGAAATTACATTGTTTCCTACTATTAGTTCCTTGAGTATACCTTTTGTAAAATCTACAGTTGTCGCTGCCAAAGAGTTAGGTATTTTACATGATGTAGAATTTGTACACAAGCCTGATCAGTTTCAGTTAGGTGCATTACCGAGTAAGTATGTTGAATCAATCAAAGATGATTATAACTCACAGTACTTTAACAATTATGTATATAACGAAGATTATTTTAAATTATTACAAGCATTTGTTAAAGACACTGATGGCGCTCAAAGCAAATTTTTAAAAGATTACATTCCTGAACTTGATAAATATATTAAAGGAGAGTAGCATGGAAATCACTCATAAAGATATTGAAAAAGCAATTATTAGAAGTCAGCATTGTCAGAGGAATTTTGATTTGTCACAGGAGATGCCAGACGACGATATTGATCTTTTAGTTCATGCAGTTACAAATTGTCCAAGTAAACAAAACATTTCTTACTACAAAGTACATGTAATTACCGATAAAGAAACTGTACTTGCTATTCATAATATGACAGATGGTTTTACAAAAAATTATGATACTGGCGAAACTACAACAAATAGCCAAACACTAGCAAATGTTTTGTTTGTGTTTGAAAGAGAAGACTTTACAGTAAACTCCTTAGGTTCAAATAGAAATCAGCAAACTGTAAATCTTACAAACGAAGACTTAACCAAAGAAGATTGGAATTCATTTAAAAAAGATAGTCACATGAGTACAGGTGTAGCAGCTGGTTATGCAAATCTTACTGCAAGTATTCTTGGATACAACACTGGTTGTTGTGCTTGTTTTGATAACGAAGCAATCAAGGAACATCTTGGACTATCAAACGATGTAATGTTATTAATGGGTATTGGTTATAAAAACGAAGAAGTTAACAGACGTGTACATCCTGTTACTGGATTTAAATTTCCAGCACTAAAGAAACAGGAAATCACAGTTAACCGCATTTAGCATGAAGTATGTAGTTACGGGTCATACCAGTGGTATTGGAAAAGAACTATTCAACAAACTACAGCCAAATGTAAAAGGATATAGTCTTTCCTCAGGATTTGACATAAACAATAAACAACAGCGTACTAGTATTATTCAACGAAATCTAGATGCTGATGTTTTTATCAATTGTGCAGAAGATAAATTTGGACAATCATTATTGCTTTTAGAATTGTACGAAGAGTTTAAAAATACAAATAAAACAGTTATAAATGTAGGAAGTAATGTTACAGAAATTAATTTACAAGATGCACCTAATCTATTAGATTATTACACTTACAAGAAAACATTAAAAACACTATCAGATGACTTAGATAAATTAAGCACATTAAATGTAAAATATGTTACTTTTGGATATGTAGGCACAGAACGAATGTTTAAGAAACACCCCGAAGTAACAAACTACATAACAGTTGATGAAGCAGTAGGAATCATATTAAATGAAATATTTTAAAAAA
>Ga0213863_10001455_pt1 | contig 17198 bp, 16 predicted proteins | sample PICome_8_FD_160128 | JGI IMG/M metagenome (GOLD analysis project Ga0213863, IMG submission 160128) | Coastal seawater microbial communities near Pivers Island, North Carolina, United States - PICO497 | ecosystem: Environmental > Aquatic > Marine > Coastal | place: USA: North Carolina... | reverse complement strand
CAGCGATGCAGGCACTTCGATGGTTTTGGTAATCACCGCGGAGCCCGCAACAGCAACAGCCACCGCCTTTGCCTTGGCCTTTGTTGTCGATTTCAGTCGTTTAATCGCTTCTGAAACAGCATCAAGATCAACAATTTCTTGCTCTACTACCGCGTTTTCCGGCAGTGGTTCGGCGCCGTAACTCTCAACCACATAACCATCGGGACCCAAACCTAGTTCGAGTAATTTGATCGCAGACGAACTGATATCCAAGCCAATTAAACCTGGCTTTGAACGCTTCAGAAACTTCAGCATGCCTTTCTCTCAGAGTGAGCCAAGTTGGCTTCCCTATTTTATGGCCCTTGATAACCTAGAGTATCACCCAAAACCATCGAATAAACTATACTCATCCGAATCAGGCGTTCATAATTAGCACTTACGGGATGTCCACGATGCGCCCGAAACTTCTCACGTCTTAACTTCGAAATTGGGTCAGTCACACTAGATGAAACGATTTCTGATATTCGTCCTGCGAGCCGCGAGTCTCGCGACCGCCACGCTCGGCATGGGGCTCGCCGCGGCTTTTCTCTATCTCAATCCCCAAATCCCTGAAATTTCGACATTCACCGATGTCACTCTCAAAGCGCCACTTAAAATTGTCAGTCGTGACGGTAAACTCATTCAAGAATATGGGGAAAGGTTGATTCCCATTCAATTCGAAGACATTCCAAAAAGGTTCATTGATGCGTTACTCAACACCGAAGACAAGCGTTTCTTCGAGCACAGTGGGATCGATCTGGTAACCCTCGCAAACGCAACTTGGCAACTTTTCATGAACAAGGGCGATATCAAAACAGGCGCCTCGACCATCACCATGCAATTGGTCAAAAACGTTTCTGGCGCCTCTGAAGTTCGATTCATTCGAAAATTCAGAGAGATGCTGCTGGCACTCAAACTCGAACGAGCGCTCAGCAAACAGGAGATTTTAACGCTGTATCTCAACATCATCCCCTTTGGAAAGCATGCCTATGGCATTCAAGCCGCCGCCCAAACCTACTACGGCAGCACGATTCAAGAGCTCAGTCTTGCTCAAATGGCCATGCTCGCAGGGATTCCAAAAGCTCCCGAAGCAGGCAATCCAATCAATGGTCCCGAGCGAGCCCTGGAGCGCCGAAACCTCATTCTCCAGAGAATGGTAGAACAGGGCTCAATCCCTCGTAATGCCTACGAATTGGCCATTCAAGAGCCCATTACAGCACGGGTCTTTGACCGACAAATTGAACTTCCGGCACTCTACGCGGCAGAAATGATTCGAAGCGAAGTCATTAAAGCGTTTGGATCCAAGGCCTATGCGCTTGGTCTGACCGTCGAATCAACCATCGACAGTCGTATGCAAGCAGCAGCAGAAGCAGCCGTCATCAGAAAACTCAATGAGTATGATCTGAGGCACGGGTATCGAGGCCCAGAGGAGTCTCAACTGGCCGGGACACGGACCTACCTTAGCAGTGATCGGACCGTCTACCCCGGTTATTGGAAACAGCGTTTGAAGGACACCAGCATCATCGGCGATCAGCACCCTGCCATCGTCGTCAAAATTAACGATCAGTCTGCAGAGGTGCTTACCCGAACAGGCGGCGTTGAGACAATTTCATGGGAAGGACTGCGCTGGGCGCGACCTTACGTGACTGTCAACCAGCGTGGCAGAGTGCCTGAGACAGTGAACGATATCCTGAAAATCGGTGATTTAATTCGGATCTCACCCTTGGAGGATGGCCGCTGGCGGCTGGGACAAATCCCTTCCCTTCAGGCAGCATTTGTCGCATTGGATCCGGATGATGGCGCCATCAGAGCGATGGTGGGAGGTTATGACTTCAAGCTCAATCAATTCAATCATGCTACCCAAGCAAGACGTCAGCCGGGCTCGACTTTTAAGCCGTTTTTCTACGCTGGGGCTATGGAGCAAGGCATAACCGCTGCGTCGATTTACAACGATGCACCCGTTGTGCTGCCTGGCGGTGAGCTGGAGGAAAAGTACCGGCCCAAAAATTCCGGCAGCGGCTTTCGGGGCAACATAAGATTGCGAGAAGCCTTGTATCGCAGCATCAATTTGGTCTCCTTGCGTGTATTGCTGGATTATGGATCGAGAAACGCCATCGACTACGTCAGCCGCTTCGGATTCAATACGGATGGGTTTCCGAACAATGTTCAACTCGCTTTTGGCGGAGGCACCATCGCCCTGACGCCTCTCGAGATTGCAACCGGATACGCCGTATTTGCCAATGGCGGTCGAGCAGTGAATAGTTTTTTGATTCAATCCATCACCACGGTCAACGAGGGGTCGTCGATCGTTGATCGTGAACGCCTCTGTCGCGGCGGGTGTAATGGTCCCTCCCTTGAGCAGGTTATCGATCCGCGAGTTGCCTTCATCATGAATAGCATTCTTAAAGACACGATTCAAAAAGGAACTGGGCGGAAAGCTTTCAGAGCGCTCAAAAGAACAGATTTAATGGGCAAAACAGGGACGACCAATGATGCAGATATTTGGTTCTCGGGTTATAACGGGGACATTGCGGCAACAGCTTGGGCCGGGTTTTCCAGCAACGCCCCTGTCGGCAATCGGGAATGGGGTTCAACTACGCCGATCGAGACTTGGATTGAATTTGCACGATCAGGCTTGCCTGAAGCAACCCCAACTAACGTCCGTGTGCCCGACGGAATTGTTTCCATTAAGATTGATCCAAAAACTGGTCAACGGGCCAGTCCTTCTGATCCTGATGGCGTCTTTGAATATTTTAGAAAAGAGTTTGCACCGGCAGCTGTTCAGCGTCTAGCCGAGGAGGACGAAGGTGCTGATTTCCAAGCGATCTTTTAGCTGCTGCTTCCACGACGGAAACGCTTGTTGAACCGATCAATCCGCCCCGCGGAGTCGATGGTCTTCTGTTTGCCTGTGTAAAAGGGATGGCATTGCGAGCACACTTCGATTGAAATATCGGAACACAACGTTGATTTTGTCTCGACGACATTGCCGCAACTACATGTGGCTTTCATCGGCTCGTACTTAGGGTGCGCATCGACTTTCATTACAATACCTAGCTTTCAGTTCGCTAAAAAGGCGCAAATGATACCAGAGAAAACCACAGAAGCAAGCGGCTCAAGCGATCTATGAACAATACGCCGACCCACAACGAACACTACTACCAAGTCGCCTTGCCCGTGCCGCTTCCCTCTGCTTTCGAATATCGCTCGGATGAGGTCATTCAAATCGGACAACGCGTTCGCGTCTCATTTTCCGGTCGCCTTTTGGTTGGCATCGTCATCAGCACCGCATCAAGCCCTCAGACCAGTGGCCATACCCTCAAAGCCATCAATTTTGTGTTTGAAAACGAGCCCTTGTTACCGGTTCCAGTATTTGAGCTCTGTCAATGGGCGGCTCGATATTACCTGCACCCTCTGGGAGAAGTTTTTGCTGCTGCACTGCCCAAAAAAATTCGATCCGGCGACCTGATCGAGGCAAAAACCAGCTACCTCTGCGCAAGTGCCAATGGCGACATGCCCATCGACGCTGTGCTCAGTCGGGCGCCTAAGCAGCGGGCACTGATGAGCCGTCTCGCCCTGGGCGAGCGACTGGACCGGGAGGCCCTTGCGGAAGAAAAATTTTCACAATCGGTGGTTGATGCTCTACTCCAGCGAGGCTGGGCACACTGGCAAACCGAGTCGACGCCTCCCGATATATATCGAGCGCGCGCACGCGAGGATCAGGCGCTGGACGCAACTGACTGTCAACGAGATGCCATCACCGCAGTAGAATTTGATGGCCATCAGACTTATCTACTCTACGGCGTGACCGGTAGCGGAAAAACCGAAGTCTATCTGCAATTAATCGAAAAAGTACTCCAGTGCGGTCGTCAGGCGCTTGTGCTTATCCCTGAAATATCTCTGACCCCCCAAACCATCGAGCGCTTCAAGGCCCGTTTTGATGCCCCGGTTGTGGCGTTGCACTCAGACCTCACCGATCGAGAGCGGGCAAATCATTGGCGCGATGTTCGGTCGGGTCAAGCAAGAATCATCATCGGCACGCGCTCGGCAATCTTCAGCCCAACCCGTGAGCTCGGACTGATTGTGGTCGATGAAGAGCACGACCAATCCTATAAACAACAAGATGGTTTCCATTACTCGGCGAGAGATCTGGCGACCGTACGCGGCCTGATTGAGAAAGTTCCGGTCGTTCTCGGTTCAGCAACACCCTCCCTTGAATCGCTGCAAAATGTCGAGTCTGGAAAATACAAACTCCTCAATCTCCCAGAGCGTGCCAACGGCGCGCAAAAAGAGCAGTACAGGCTATTTCCGGTGCCCCAGGGCCAGACCAGTGCCTTTCCCGACCCTGCTTTGCTCGAGGCCATCAGAAAAGTACTCGGCAAAGGCGAACAAGTGCTGGTCATGCGTAATCGGCGTGGCTATGCGCCGGTTCTGTATTGCTCCCACTGCCAGTGGATCGCCCAGTGCAGCCAATGCGATGCGCGTCTGACCCTACACAAGGCCCGCAGCCAGCTTCAATGCCATCATTGTGGGGATCAGCAAGGGATTCCCTCCCAATGTCCGTCCTGCCACCAATTCAGTCTGATTCCCTTGGGAGAGGGGACCCAACGACTGGAATCCATGCTCAACGAGCATTTCCCGGAGTATCCAATCATTCGCATTGACAGCGACAGCACTCAGCGGCGCAGCGCGCTGGAATCGATGCTCAATCAAGTCAATGCCGGTGGTCCCTGCATCCTCGTCGGCACCCAGCTGCTTGCTAAGGGTCACCACTTCACGGGCATCACCTTGGCTCTAGTACTCGATATCGACCACGGGTTCTTTAGCTCGGACTATCGAGCGGTCGAACGAACAGCCCAACTAATTATCCAAACAGGAGGCCGTAGCGGCAGAGAATCCCTACCAGGCGCTGTCTACTTGAGCACAACGCTCCAGCACCTCCCCGAACTACAAGCACTCATCAAGAGTGATTACTTGACGTTTGCTCACAACCTGCTCAGACAGCGTCACGAGCACAAGCTCCCCCCCTATGCGAATCATGCGGCGATACGCGCCGATGCACGCCGGCCAGAGGCTGCTTATCAATTTTTGACTGGAATCGCAGCAAAAATCAGACCGAGCCGGGGGTGCGAAGTTCTTGGTCCCATCCGCCCTAGCATGGAGAAACGAGCTGGATGGTACCGGGCACAACTGCTCATCACTGGCAAAAACAGACAGTCGCGCGCGCGGACCCTGATTGAAATTGAGCATCTTTTGCGCAAAACCAAAAACCGAGCACTGCGATGGTCTATCGACGTTGATCCGAGCGAGCCTGTTTAACTAAGATGCCTGAAAAAATTGTTACCGAAATTTCAATCGGAACACTGTGCAATATTTGAAGGCATCTTTTAAACTGAACCAATGAACCGCAACTCAGCCTCCCCCAAAAAAAATAAGAGTCGATTAGGGAGTTACCTCTTTGGCGTCGGCTCGGGATTACTCGTGGCATTGCTCTACAACATCATCGTTCAAGCGCCATCACAAGGGGGTGCGGCTGTCCAGCCTAAAGCCACCGCCTCTGCATCAGCGCCGAAGCCAGCCGCTGATCAGAAATCAGACCGAATCGATTGGTCTTTTTATGACCTTTTCCCGGAAGCCGAAGTTTCTACCGTGGCCGGATACCAACAGGCAAAGCAGCCAAGCGATCCAAAAATGATCTACCACCTTCAAGCGGGCTCATTCAGCGCTGCACGAGATGCCGATGAACGACGCGCTGAGCTCTTGCTGCTAGGCCTCACAGCATTTATTACCCAAAAAGAAGTTGATGGCACCCTTTGGCACCGAGTAATGATCGGACCTTTTGAATCAGAGACCTATCTCAATCGAGCTCAAACGCTGTTAGCGGCTAATAATTTTCCATCGATTCCTATTACTGGCAAACCTTGATTTTTATGTTATTGGCACCACTTCTGCTACCAGGCGAGGCAAACTCCTATGGAACAATTTAGAGGCACCACCATCCTTTGTGTGCGGCGTGGTAACGCGGTGGTCATTGGAGGCGACGGTCAGGTCACCCAGGGCGACACCGTGATGAAGGGTGACGCCCGGAAAGTGCGCCGATTACATAATAACCAGGTGATTGCGGGATTTGCTGGTGGCACGGCGGATGCCTTCACCTTGTTTGAACGCTTTGAAACCCAGCTGCAAAAACATCAGGGCCACCTTGTCAGAGCCGCCGTGGAATTAGCCAAAGACTGGCGCAGCGATCGGGCGCTCAGAAGATTAGAGGCGCTACTGATTGTCGCAGACGCCACTCACGCGCTAACCATTACCGGAACAGGCGACGTGATCGAACCCAGCGACGGCATCATGGCGATCGGTTCTGGCGGATCCTACGCTAAGGCCGCCGCAACCGGGTTGCTCAATCACTCTGACTTAGACGCTGAAACCATCGTCGAGGCAAGTCTCAACATCGCCGCAGACATCTGCATCTACACCAATACCCACCTTACGATCGAATCAATAACCTCGGATTAAATTAGGTTGAGGAATACACTATGACCAGCATGACGCCCCGAGAGATCGTTCACGAGCTCGGCAAACATATCATTGGTCAAGAAGACGCCAAGCGCGCTGTCGCAATTGCACTTCGCAATCGATGGCGGCGCCAACAACTGGCGCCAGAACTGATGCAAGAGATTTCTCCCAAAAACATCTTAATGATTGGGCCTACCGGCGTTGGGAAAACTGAGATCGCACGCCGCTTAGCGAGACTGGCAGATGCGCCGTTTATCAAAGTGGAGGCAACCAAATTCACTGAGGTCGGGTATGTCGGGAGAGACGTCGAGTCGATTATTCGAGATTTAACCGAGTCTGCTTTTAAGATGTTGCGCGACAAATTGATCAACGAGGCAAAACCGCGTGCCGAGGATAAGGCCGAGGAGCGGATACTCGATGCCTTGTTACCTGCCGCCAGAGACGACGCCAGCTCTGCGGACCAGAATAACTCAACCCGACAATTGCTTAGAAAAAAACTACGAGAAGGTGCCCTCGACGATAAAGAAATCGATATCGAAATCCAACCGACCAAAATGGGCGTTGAGATCATGGCACCTCCTGGCATGGAAGAGATGACCAATCAGCTCCAAAACATGTTTTCCAATATGGCGCCTGCACATAAAAAACGGCAGCGATTGTCGGTCAAAGCTGCGCTTAAAGCGCTTCATGAAGAGGAAGCCAGCCAGTTGATTGATGAGGATCAGCTTCGCCAAGCCACGGCAGATGCAGTCGAGCAAACGGGTATTGTCTTTATTGATGAAATCGACAAAATTGCTAAAAGCAGCGCTCAATCGGGCGGCGATGTTTCTCGAGAAGGTGTACAGCGAGACCTCTTACCTCTGATCGAAGGCTCTAACGTGTCAACCAAGTATGGCATGATCCGAACTGACCATATTTTATTCATCGCCTCCGGCGCCTTTCATCTGAGCCAACCCTCCGACTTGATTCCTGAAATGCAAGGCCGACTGCCCATCCGGGTTGAGCTTGCACCTTTGACCATAGAAGACTTCGAGCGGATTTTGTCAGAGCCAGACTTTTCTCTGACAGAGCAGTATGCGCACCTCATGCAGACTGAAAATGTCAGTCTTGAGTTTACGGAATCTGGGCTTCAAGCCATCGCGACCATTGCGTGGCAAGTCAATGAACGCATTGAAAATATCGGTGCAAGGCGTTTACACACCATCATGGAGAAGCTGCTTGAAGATATCTCATTTCAAGCCACGGACTTCCCCTTTGAAAATGCAAACAACACCGTGATCGTCGATGAGGAATTTGTCAAAGCGCAACTGTCCGATCTTGCGACAGACGATGATCTTTCTCGTTATATCCTCTAGGTGCTGAGTTGAAACCCACAGAAATCAAAATCCATAAGAAGTCGGCAACACTGTCATTGCACTACCCCAACGAATCTTTCTCGCTATCCGCTGAATTTTTAAGGGTGCACTCACCTTCAGCGGAGGTTCAAGGACATGGGCCCGGACAATCGGTTCTGCAGGTTGGTAAACGCCTCGTGACCTTTAAGGATGTGATTCCGCAAGGACATTACGCCATTAAAATTATATTTTCTGACGGGCACGACTCCGGAATTTATAGTTGGGTCTACCTTAGAGACCTCTGCGATGGTCAAGATCTGTATTGGCAGCAATATTTAGAGCAGCTCGAGGCAAAAAATGCCTCACGTGATCCTCAGTTTATCGCACTCAATTAACGCCCGTTTGGAATCAGCCGTGTACAATGGTCTCGAGCTTCATTGCGCTTGATGTACTATGACCGAAGAAAACACTCATTTTGGATTCACAGAAGTCCCTAAAACCGAAAAAGCAGAGCGGGTCGCGCAGGTTTTTAAGCAGGTTGCAGGACAATACGACATCATGAACGATGTGATGTCTCTGGGCACTCACCGTTTAATGAAACGAATGGCGGTCGAGGCAACCCGCGCTCGGCAAGGCGACACGGTCCTTGATCTTGCAGGCGGCACCGGAGACCTTTCTGCACTGCTTGCTGAGAGAGTCGGCGAGACAGGCACCGTGCTTCTGTGCGACATCAACGCTGCCATGCTTGGGGTCGGCAGAGACCGGCTCATTGATCAAGGTCACAACGATGTTCATCTGATCCAGGGCGATGCTGAGTGTCTGCCCCTGGCAGATGCAAGTCTTGATGCTGCAATCATCGGCTTTGGTTTACGAAATGTTACCGATAAGGACCAAGCGCTTCGCGCCATCAGAACCGCCCTCTCGCCAGGCGCTCGCCTTGTTATTCTTGAATTCTCGCAACTTCAAATACCCGCCTTGGTTCCGGCCTACAAAGCCTTCTCATCGTTTTGGCCGAGAGTCGGTCAATGGCTAACAGGCGATTCGGCACCCTACCAATACTTGATTGAATCTATCGCCATGCATCCTGATCAAGAAACGCTTGCATCGATGATGCGCGAGGCCGGGTTTGTCGGTGTTGGCTATAGTAATCTTGGTGGCGGCGTCGCAGCGATGCATTACGGTGAGGCACCGATGCCAAGTACCGCGTCAACTGATCAGAGCCGTAAAACGAGCAGTGGATGAAACCTCTTAGACTGTCGATCAAACGTCTGCTGCACGTTGCTCTGGTTTTCGGAAAGTATCGCCTTGACCGTCTGATCACTCTGGGCCCAGACGTCTCCTTTACCACCAAAATGGGACTTCTACCCTTAGCGCTCAAAAAAGCACCCCATCCGAGTGTCGGGCTCGATCTTAAACTGGCCCTCATTGAACTCGGGCCTGCTTTTATCAAGCTTGGTCAGTTGCTCTCTACTCGCAGAGACCTTTTGCCAGCTGACATTGCTGACGAGCTAGAGACTCTCCAAGATCAGGTGCCCGCCTTTGATTCTGAAATCGCTGCGGCCGTGATTGAAACCAGCTTGGGTCATCCCCTAACGGAATCTTTTGTGCACTTTGATCTCGAGCCATTGGCCTCGGCGTCGATTGCCCAAGTGCACACCGCTGAACTTAAAAATGGCGAGCCAGTGGTGATCAAGATCAGACGACCTGATATCACTGAGCGAGTTGTGGAAGACCTCGGGATTTTGGAGAGCTTGGCCGCAGTCGTGGATCGAAGTTGGACGCAAGCGACGAGACTGCATCTGCAACGACTCATCAACGACTATCAAAACGTGATTTTGGCAGAGCTAGATTTCGAGCAAGAGGCCCAAAACACCATCAAGCTACGAGCACTCTGGCTAGAGCGAGGCAAACTCTATGTCCCCAAAATCTACGCTGATTTTACCCAGAAAAACCTTCTGGTCATGGAGCGGGTCAAGGGGACCGTTATCAGCCACAAGAATCAACTGATCGAACAAGGCGTCAATCTTGAACGGTTGGCCAACTTAGGCGTTGAGATCTTCTTCACTCAAGTATTCAAAGACAACTTTTTTCACGCGGACATGCACCCCGGCAATATTCTCGTTGACACATCGAACCCTAACGAACCCACGTACATTGCCCTAGACTGCGCAATCATCGGCTCGCTCACCCGTGCCGATCGCAATTATCTAGCCCGCAATCTCAGCGCTTTCTTTAACGAGGATTATTTGGACATTGCCGAAGCTCACGTGGACAGTGGTTGGGTCCCGGCCCACATCGACGTCACAGAATTTGAGCGTGTCATTCGCGAGGTCTGTGCGCCACTGTATGGCAAAAAAATGGCCGATATCGAATTTGGGAAACTGCTGATCTCACTCTTTAGTGCCGCCGCGGATTTTGAGATGGAGGTGCAACCACAGTTGGTTCTTTTGCAAAAGACATTGCTCAATATAGAAGGTATTGGTCGACACCTTTATGGTGAGCTAGATCTCTGGAACACAGCTGCACCGTTTATGCTGGACTGGCAACGCGAAAAAAAGGCATTACCCAATCTAATAAAAGAATTTCAGCGCATCGGCCCGGAGCTGCTCCACGAACTACCTGACCTTCCCAGGAACCTACTCTTAGCCTCACGCCGTATCGAGCGGCTCAGTGAAGCCATGCGCAGGCAAAATCAACAGATTCAGCGTCTTGAGATCAAACGAGCGACCCAGCACAAAGCCCGAGGCAGATCGATCCTTTTCCTCAGTCTTGCCTGCACTGGCGCCATTGCGCTCTTAACTCTCGAGAGTCCTGGGACAATCCTGTTTTGGCCCTTAGTGATGGGGCTCGGCCTGGTTGGCGCCTATCAACTGATCAAATCCTAGGAGTTCCTCATGCAAGAGCCCAGTCTGTTAGAAGCACTCACTTTTGATGGCGCAGGCCTGATTCCGGCGATCGCGGTGGATCATGCGAGTGATTCAGTGCTCATGGTTGCTTGGATGAATCGGTCTGCCGTGACACAAACCGTCGATACGGGTATCGCCCATTACTTCTCAAGGTCAAGGCAGAAGCTTTGGAAAAAAGGAGAAAGCTCTGGTCACACCCAGGAGGTCATTAGCATTCATCTTGACTGTGACGGCGATGTGTTATTATTGAGAGTCAAACAAACTGGGGGCATCGCCTGTCATACTGGGCGCGTCAGCTGCTTCTACCGCCAACTCGTCGACGGCCGATGGACCGAGACGGAACCTCCAATCAAAGATCCAGCGGAGATCTATCCCAATGAGTGATGCGCTCCAACAGCTGTACGAAACCATCCAATCCCGACACAGCGACGATCCGGCTGTCTCCTACGTTGCCAGTCTAGAGCAAGCGGGGTTAGATAAGATCCTAGAAAAATCGGGGAGGAGGCAATAGAACTGATTCTTGCCGCAAAAACGATCGATCCACAACTAAAGGCAAAATCGGTGATCTCCGAGACCGCCGACCTTTGGTTTCATACCTTAGTCTTATTGGCGCATAATGGGGTATCTCCAGACGACGTCTTCTCAGAGCTCAAGCGCCGAGAGGGCAAATCTGGAATCGAGGAGAAACGTTCTCGACCAAACAACAACGAGGAGTGACCCATGCCGGGACCCACAGAACTGATTATCATCTTACTCATCCTGCTGCTCATATTTGGGACCAAGAAACTTCGTTCGTTAGGCGGAGACTTAGGATCAGCAATTAAAGGCTTTAAGAATGCCGTTTCTGAAGACAACACGGCTGAGCAAGCCTCAGAAAAGGCCAGCACATCCCAAACATCAGAAAACTCCGAGACTGAAAAGCCTTAACCCATGTTTGACATAGGTTTCCCCGAACTGGTGATCATAGGATTGGTCTGTCTGATTGTTATTGGACCCGAGCAACTTCCAGGCGCGCTTCGTTCGATTGTGCTGACAATCGGCCGATTCAAGCGTGGCTTTAATGAGGTGCGTGCAGATATCGAACGCGGCATTGGTGCAGACGAAATAAAGCAGCAGCTTCACAACGAAGCCATCTTGAAGGAAATAGAAAGATCAAAGCAGTTCATCAGAGATACAACCGACGAGGTGGCTGAACTCGCAGCAAAAGAAACCGCGGCAATCACTCAATCTGCCACACAACCTGAATCATCTCGAGTCACTGATGCAGACCAACGTTGATCCCGGCGACGAGGAAGCCCCTGACGGACAAGGCCAACCTTTAATCGAGCACTTAATCGAATTGCGAAGCCGTTTGCTGAAGTGTGTGGGTTTCGTCATGGTCATTTTTTTACCTCTGTTTCTGTTTGCAAACGATATCTATACCTATATCTCAGCGCCCCTTCGCGCTTTTTTGCCCACTGATGCAACGATGATCGCGACCGAGGTCGCATCGCCTTTTTTAACGCCCTTCAAACTCACGCTCGTGCTATCGATCTTTGCGGCTATCCCTTTTATCTTGCATCAGGTTTGGGCCTTCATTGCACCGGGTCTGTACAGTAATGAAAAGAAAATGGCAGGCCCGTTGCTGGTTTCGAGTGTCGTGCTTTTCTATGTCGGCATGGCTTTCGCTTACTTCATTGTATTTCCTTTGATTTTTGCTTTTTTTACCGGTGTTGCCCCCGAAGGCGTAACCATCATGACCGATATCAATCGCTATCTAGACTTCGTTCTGAAGTTGTTTTTCGCCTTTGGCATCGCGTTTGAAATCCCGATCGCCGCAATGCTCTTAGTATGGAGCGGCGCAACAACCACGACCCAGCTCAAATCGAAGCGACCCTATGTCATTGTCGGCTGCTTTATCGTTGGCATGCTTCTAACACCCCCCGACGTTGTTTCACAAATACTTTTAGCCGTGCCCATGTGGTTGCTTTTTGAGGCGGGCATTTTAATGGCTGACCTCTTCTTATCAGAGAAATCATCAGAGCCAGAGTCTGAAGATACTTAGAGCAGCTCAATCGGCCTGGGGCTCAGGATCTGGCGCGATCCAACTTTGAGCTAGGATCTCCCAACCAACCATCTTTCCCTGCGCGCGGTACATCAGGGTTCACGTGAGCGTTTTAGATATTGGTCCTTAGGACTGGATTTTTGAGGCTGGGCCTTTTAAATGCCCTCGCAGCAAGGGCCAGGGCGGGCATCAGCGCTTCAGTGCCAAAAGAGACGCCTTCGGCGTTGCTCCGGGAAGCGTTACAGCCGTGAGAAATAATCAGGTCTGAGCTAAGCGGATAACAGAAAAGTTACCGGCCCATCGTTGATTAAATGCACTTGCATGTCTGCGCCAAATCGACCGGTCTCTACGGGGAGCACATCTGTTGCTGCCCGTACAAAATAATCAAACAATCCTTTGGCCTCATCCGGTGGCATCGCCGAAGAAAAGGATGGTCTTAAACCTTTGTGGGTATCGGCCGCCAAGGTGAACTGAGACACCACCAATAAACTCCCTCCCACTGAATTCACGTCAAGATTCATATGGCCCGCTGGATCACTGAATACCCGATAGCGTGTCACTTTATGAAGCAGTTTATCCGCGGTGGTAGAGGAGTCGCCTCGCTCGATACCCAGCAATACCAAAAGCCCTAAGCCAATCTCACCCACCACCTGCTCGTCAACGCGCACACTGGCCTCAGAGACCCTCTGAATCAGGGCTTTCAAAAACTACCGTCCCTCAAGGAAATCTCCTGCAGCAGAGCTGCACCAATGAAGGGAATCGACTTAACGAGCCAAGACATGGACAAGGGGAAAAGCTTCACTAAGCCGGCTCGCTCTTGACTCTCGAAGCCCGTTTTCGTTCGTTCTCAGTCAATAATTTTTTCCTGATACGGATATGGTTCGGTGTTATTTCGACCAGCTCATCATCAACGAAAAATTAGATCGCTTGCTCAAGAGTGAACTCAATGGGCGGCGTTAGCACAATGTTTTCATCGGTACCGGCTGCTCGAACGTTGGTCAACTGTTTGCCCTTGATTGGATTGACAGGAAGATCATTCCCTCTCGAATGTATTCCAATAATCATGCCCTCATAAACCTCTTCATTCGGATTCAGGAACAATCGTCCGCGTGGCTGCAAGTTAAAGAGACTGAATCCCAAACTCTTACCCCCGACCATTGAAACTAACACGCCATTACGCCGACGATTGAGGTCGTCACCCAACTGCTCTCCGTAGTGCGCAAAAACGCTACTCATGATACCGCTCCCAGAGGTAAGCGTCATAAACTCAGAACGAAAACCAATGAGGCCGCGGGTCGGAATGATAAAGTCAAGCCGAACCCGCCCTTTTGCATCTGGCACCATGTTGGTCAGAGAGCCCTTTCGGGTCCCTATCACCTCCATGATCGCTCCCTGATGGATCTGCTCAACGTCAATGCTTAGGTGCTCGTAAGGTTCTTTGATCACCCCATCCTCATTTTTCAGAATGACCTCGGGCTTAGAGACCCCTAGCTCGTAACCTTCTCGCCGCATGGTTTCAATTAAGACACCGAGATGGAGCTCGCCGCGCCCCGAGACCACAAATTTATCAGCGCTGTCACCGGGCTCAACCCTTAACGCAACGTTATACTGAAGCTCTAGGGCTAACCGATCTTTCAGATTTCGACTGGTAACAAATTTTCCGTCTCTACCTGCAAAAGGTGACGTGTTCACCTGGAAAGTCATTGAAATCGTCGGTTCATCGACAACCAATGCAGGCATACCCTCGGGCTGATCAATAGCACAAACCGTGTCTGATATTTTAAGTCCATCAATTCCACAGATGCAGACGATGTCTCCAGCACTCGCTTGCTCAATTTCGATACGATTCAACCCTGAGAAACCAAGTACTTGCAGTATTCTGGCTTTCTTGACCTGCCCATCAAATCCCACCACTGAAACTTGCTGACCCTTCTTAATTTGTCCTCGAGTGATTCTTCCTAACCCAATTAGACCAACGTAGCTGTTGTAGTCCAGTGCGCTGATCTGCATTTGCAGCGGGCCCTCGACCTCAACTTCTGGTGGCGGAACCTGATCAACCAAAAGGTCCAGCAAATAACTCAGATCGTTTTGAAGCGTCTCTAGATTCGGTCCCGCTGTACCCTCGACCGCAGAACCAACAACCACGGGAAAATCGAGCTGCTCCTCTGTGGCGCCCAATTGGTCAAAAAGCTCGAACACCTCATCAACAACCCAATCCGGTCGAGCCCCTTCACGGTCTACCTTGTTAACCATCAAGATCGGGTTCAGATTATTCTCAAAAGCCTTTCGCGTCACAAATCTAGTTTGCGGCATCGGCCCTTCAACAGCATCAACGAGCAAGAGTACCGAATCCACCATCGACAAAATTCTTTCGACTTCTCCACCAAAATCAGCATGTCCTGGCGTATCCACGATATTGATTCGAACGCCCCGCCAATCGATGGCCGTATTCTTGGCTAAAATGGTGATTCCCCGCTCCCGCTCTAAGTCATTGGAATCCATGAGGCGCTCACCGCCTTCATCGCCACGAGCCAGAGCTCCGGCCTGAGACAAAAGCTTGTCGATGAGGGTGGTCTTCCCATGATCAACATGAGCGATAATCGCAACATTACGCAGTTTTTGAGCCATAGCTGGTGTCCAAAGGGATAGAGGGGCGCTTTCGCCGCGCCGATTATACTGAAAACGCAATGCAGTGCGAGCCTTCTTCTGACGATTTCAAAACAGGTTCTAGATGGCAGCGCAATGAAACGCACTATTTAAGTGCGGGTCAGCGTCGGAGCGCACTTAAATAGTGCAATTTTGCTGGCTAAATGCTCTGGTTTATCGAATTGTTCATTTAAATCAATAAGTTATAAAAAACCCTCGAGTGGCATACTCCTTGCTTTTTACTCAGGGCAACTTGTGCATTAAACTGGCCTGCCGCGTAGCGATGGAGCCTCTGATATTTTTAGCAGCGTCGACTTTTGAGACGCACACTAAGAAATCGCCAAACAACCACTATTTATCACAGCAATACTCACTGTAAGGAGATCACCCAACCATGAAAGCAAAACTCGAATATATCTGGCTAGACGGCTATAAGCCGACCCAAAGCTTACGCAGCAAAACCATGGTTCGAACCGACTTCTCTGGCAATTTAGAGGATTGCCCGATGTGGGTCTTTGACGGCAGTTCAACAGAACAAGCCGAAGGTGGTAGCTCAGACTGCTTGCTCAAGCCCGTTGCGATCATCCCTGACCCAGACCGTAACAATGGCTATCTTGTGATGACCGAAGTTCTCAACCCTGACGGCAGCCCACATGAGTCCAACGGTCGAGCAACCATTGACGACGACGATGCCGATTTCTGGTTCGGCTTCGAGCAAGAATATTTCCTCTGGGATATCGACACAGACCTTCCTCCTGGCTTCCCGAGAGGCGGCTATCCCGCACCTCAGGGACCTTACTACTGCAGCGTCGGGGCCAACAACACCTTCGGCCGAGACTGTGTTGAGGAGCATTTGGATGTTTGCCTAGAAGCTGGTCTCAACGTTGAAGGCATCAACGCAGAGGTCGCGTCCGGCCAGTGGGAATTTCAAATTTTTGCCAAAGGCGCTCAAGAAGCTGGTGACCAGATTTGGTTGGCCCGATACCTACTCGAGCGTACCGGTGAAAAGTATGGTTATGCCATCAACTATCATCCTAAACCGTTGGGTGACACCGATTGGAACGGCTCGGGTATGCATGCGAACTTCTCAAACGGTGCCATGAGAGACCTTGGTGAAGAAGACATTTTCACCAAGATTTGTGAGAACTTCGGTAAGAATATCGAGCGTCACATGAGTGTTTATGGAGCCGAAAACGATCAACGTTTGACGGGTAAGCACGAAACGCAATCCATCGATCAATTCAGTTATGGCGTTTCAGATCGTGGTGCGAGCATCAGGATCCCTGTCAGCACGGTCGTTGACGGCTGGAAAGGCAGACTCGAAGACCGACGCACCGCTTCAAATGCTGACCCCTACAAGGTCGCAGCAGCAATCATCAAAACTACCAAAGAGGCTTTAAATTAAGCCGCTGTAAGAACGTCTGGGGCCCAGCTCGGGCCCCGACGGTTGATCCGACGCCTCGCGCGCAGTCCTATCTCCCTGCGACACTATTTTGTTTATACTCAATGGTCCCGCCTTTAAACAAAGAGCGCGCCATGACACTCAATTTTATTCGCTACACCCTATTACTCACGCTTGTTGTGATCTCAGGCGATCACCTGCAAGCGGATCAATCTTCCTACAAACTCGAACTCACCAGCGCGACCGGTCAAACACGAGTACAAGCTCGAGCAGGTCAGATCACCCTGATTGCCGCCGTAGCGCCTAAGCTCCAGAAGCCACACCGACTCCAGATC
>Ga0213863_10001454_pt1 | contig 17207 bp, 14 predicted proteins | sample PICome_8_FD_160128 | JGI IMG/M metagenome (GOLD analysis project Ga0213863, IMG submission 160128) | Coastal seawater microbial communities near Pivers Island, North Carolina, United States - PICO497 | ecosystem: Environmental > Aquatic > Marine > Coastal | place: USA: North Carolina... | reverse complement strand
CGGGTTCCGCTTGGACTTCGATTTTTTCAAACCGCTGCAGCAGTTCTTCCCACAAAATGCGCAACTGCAATTCGGCTAATCGATTGCCCATACAGCGATGCACGCCAAAGCCGAAAGACAGATGCTGGCGTGCATTTGGCCGCTCAATGTCCAGACTGTTTGGATCATCAAACACAGCGTCGTCGCGATTGCCGGAGGCGTACCACATGAGGATTTGATCGCCCTGCTTGATTTGCTTACCGCCCAGTTCAATGTCGCGATTCGCCGTGCGCCGCATATAGGCTAACGGGGTCTGCCAGCGAATAACTTCCGCTACCATTTGCGGAATCAGCTCTGGGTTAGCTGCCAGCTTGGCGAACTGGTCTGGGAACTTATTCAGGCTGTAGATACTGCCAGACATGGTGTTTCGCGTCGTGTCGTTACCGCCAACAATCAGCAGTAGCAGATTCCCGAGATATTCCATGGGCGTCAGATCTTTCGTGTCCGCCCCGTGAGCCATCATAGAGACCAAGTCATGACCTGGGTTCTTTAAACGCTCTTCTTTTAGCCGTTGAAAATATTGCAAACACTCCAACAGCTCCTCGCGCCGCTGCTCTACGGTTTCGATAATGCCTCCGGGCTGGGGTATCGCAAAGGTAACGTCGGACCATCGGGTCAGTTTGCTGCGATCTTCGAACGGGAAATCGAAGAGTGTTGCCAGCATCATCGTGGTTAGCTCAATCGAAACCGTTTCGACCCAATCGAAGGTTTCGCCTTCAGGAAGTCCATCGAGCACCGTGCACGTACGCTCTCTAATCAGCGCTTCCATGTTGTGGAGGTTCGTTGGGGCCACAGATCCGGCCACCGCTTTGCGTTGGGCGTCATGCACAGGGGGGTCCATCGCGATAAAGGTGGTCGTCTGTAGCATGCCTTCCGGTAGCTCCGCACCAACCGGGAAACCTAGCGTGATGCCATGAGCCGAACTGAAATTCTTCCAGTCTGTGTCCACTTTTTTGATGTCAGCGTAGCGACTAAGAGACCAAAAACGTCCGGCCGTTTCCGTCTCATTGAAATGTACTGGATCTTCTGCGCGCAAGCGCGCGAAATATTCGTGCCAGCGGTTCTCACTGAACAATCGGGGATGCACAGGCAAGATATCGTCCAGAGCCACATCCGCAGCGGCTGGCATCGGACCTTTGAAGCTGGCACCAGCAGCGCCGGGCATACGAGCCTCAGGCGCGTCGGTGCTCGTGGTTTCTTCGGCATTGACCGCTTGCTCGCTCATGGTTTCCTCGTTTTGTTACTGAAGTACATTGGGACGCAGAGCCTGCCCAGAACGACGTTTACTGTCAATCCGCGAGATCAGTGCGCTAACCCCGCTGTTGCTTTACCCTGCTCTCTTTTTCGGCTGAAGCCATTGAGGCGCCTTATGACCACGACGACCCCGTTTTTATTGGCAACTGCCGGCCAACGTATTGGCGAGAAGATTGGTATTAGCCCCTGGGTCTTGATCGACCAGGTACAGGTCAATGTATTTGGCGAGGTCACTCGCTGGCGCACGCCCGGCCACTGCGACGTGGAGCATGGAAAAACCACGCCCTATGGCGGTACCTTGATGCACGGATTCCATGCCATCAGTTTGATCACACATTTTTACAAAAGCAGCGAACTGTGGCCTGAAGACGGTCGCGATCCGCTGAATTACGGGTTGGACAAGGTGCGTATTTTACAGCCGATCGTTATTGGCGATGGGGTCAGGCTAAGGTCCCATATCAGCCTGCTGGACGCCCAGCCCAAGACAGCGGGGGACATGCTGCTAAAGACCCGGCACGAGATCGAAGTGCAGGGACTAGAGGGTTCCGCCGTCTACGCCGAATATCTCACCTACTGGCACGCAGCTTGAGTACCTCAAACGAATCCCCGGAGCCATTGCATCAGCCCAGCCACGCAGCGTCGTCCGGTCGCCTGCAACGTCCTGCGGCAAATGACGGAACCCACATCAGTAGTTTTCGGCAAGTACTCCGCAGACACGGCCTCACCATGGGCCTCTGTGCCCTTGTCGGTCTTTTTCAGCCTCACGCATTGGATCACATCCAAGCCACAACCTTAGACACCGCCACCTCGCCGCTTTTCTATCTCGCAGCAACGCTGACGCTGGGCGTTTTCCTTGCATTCTATCAAGCGCGAAGAGGCCATCCGCCGAACCTACGCAATACCCTTTGGCTTGGCTATCTGCTCTACATCAGTATCGTTGAAGAACTGGCTTTCCGGCTGCTGTTTCCGCTGTGGCTGGGCGAATCGATCAACCTCATGAGTGCGATCCTAGTGAGCAACCTGATGTTCGCGGGAATCCACTACATCACGCTTCGATGGCATTGGTGGAACTGCCTGTTCGTATTTGCGGGGGGCATGGGTTTTAGCCATATGCTCGCTAGCTATGAAAATCTGACCCTAGTCATTTTGGCGCATTGGTTTTTTACCTTTTTGAATACGCCAATCCCACCCCGCGACCGATTAACAAGCGCCGAATGAGTACCGCATCTGCGCCTTGCGTCTGGTGTCGGTTTACGTATCAATGCAGGTTCACAACTTTAGGGAGAGAACGATGTCAGAACCGCAATTGGAACTGAGCAACGACGCGCTACTGAGTACTACTCGCGCCGTCCGCAAACGGTTGGACTTCGACCGCAACGTGCCCATGTCAGCGATCAAAGAATGCATGGAGCTGGCAGTGCAGGCACCGTCGGGATCCAATGCCCAGGGCTGGCAGTTCATGTTCGTCACGGACCCAGAAAAACGCGCTAAAATCGGTGAGTACTATCGCCAGGCGTTCAGCCTCTATCGCGACATGCCCTTTGCCATTCATAAGTTAAACGCTGACAGTGCGGACGCGACGCTGTCGAACAGTCAGGAACGTAGCGCATCGTCGGCGGATTACTTAGCTGACAACATGGCCAAAGCGCCGGTACTGATGATTCCCTGCATCGAAGGGCGCATCGACAACGCCGATGGAGCGAACGCGAGCGCACAGGCCGGCACCATGGGTTCTATCATTCCTGCTGCGTGGAGTTTTATGCTGGCTGCCCGGGCACGTGGCCTCGGTACCGCATGGACAACCCTGCACCTAGCTCATGAGAAAGCCGTAGCCGAACTGCTGGGCATTCCATACGAGTCCTATACCCAAGTAGCCTTGATCCCCATTGCTTATACAAAGGGCACGGAATTCAAAGCCGCCTACCGCCCACCGGTAGAGACCGTCATGCACGTCGACCAGTGGTAACCCGCGCCTTTGGCGCTTTTGAGGGCATTTTAGAAGCGCCAAAGACCGAGTCTTAGGGATGGCTAGGGCCTTTGCCCTAGCCCTTTCCCTCGAGTATCAGTGACGCAAGCTGTGCACCGTGGGTATTTTGCGGAAAGTGACCGGCATCCGGCAGAGCGTCAAATCGGGCATTCATCTGTTCAGCCCACTGGCGGCCCCAGCTTTCGGTAAACACGTCATCGGCACAGCCCCAGATAAAGTGGCAGCCCTTGCCGCCGGCAGACCAGTTCAACAGGGTTCGGTAATGCAGGGATTGCGCTGCAGCGTTGCCATTGTGGTAGTTGTCCAATGGAATGGAGAGGGGGAAGCGGCGAAAGCCGTTATAGCCCTCATCCGGCAGGCCTTTGTAGGGTGCGGAAAAACCTTGATACATGTCCGCGGCGGCACCGCTCAAGCCGGGATCTTTACCGTCAACGAAGGCGGCCATAAACGTTGCAACGTCGATGAGGCCAGAGCTGAGAACCAGTAACAGACCAATATCAGGTTCCTTACGGGCATAGGTTCCACCAGCATGCCAACCCGCATTCCAGCGGCGTATGCCCGCGGAGTACTCGTACACCCCATGATGCAGCCAGGTGTTCATGATCACCAGATCGGAAAACCGCTCAGGCATCATGGCCGCTTGAGCTAAGCCCGTTGGGCCGCCCCAGTCTTGGCACACCAAGGTGATGTTCTGTAAATCCAGCTCGACAATCAAAGAGGTCAAAATCTCGGTATGTCGCGCGACCGTGTACCAATGAATATCCGTTGGCTTGTCCGAGCGACCGAACCCCATATGATCAGGCGCAATGCACCGATACCCCGCGTCCACCAGTGCCGGAATCACATCGCGATACAGATACGACCAGGTGGGCATACCATGCAAGAGCAACATCACGGGGCCGTCCTCGGGGCCTTCGTCCAAATAGTGCATCCGCAGGTCTTGCCATCCGTGGTAGTTGGGCGCGAAAGCAAAACCGGGTAAATCAGAGAAGTTTTCTTCAGCCGTTCGTACAAATTCCGTCATCAATCTCTCTCCTACAATCGCGTTAGATCATGGCTCAACTGGCAGATCCTTCAGTCCTTTTTTATTTCGAAACAGCGCCAAGGGCAAAAAAATGATCGGCAACAGTTTGTCGTAGTGCATGGGAGTCAGGCGCTGGGCCAGATCGATGAGTTTGGCGTCTAAGCCCACGAAAATTCGGCTACGGCGCTTACGCACACCATCAAGAATGACCTGGGCTGCCTTACTGGCATGCATGCCGTTTTGCCGAAACGCCTCGCCTTGTTCTTCTTGGGTGGCATCGGGCCGGGCAAACATTCCCCTCTTCTCATCTGGGTTTGCGGACGGGTTCACTTTCGCTGCAGAAAGAATGTTTGTACCGATGTGTCCTGGGTGCACGCAATGCACCTGTACGGGGGTTCCTTTCATTTCTTTCGCGAGACTCTCAGTAAAACCTCGCACGGCAAATTTAGTCGCGTGATAAACACTCTGGCGCGGTACAGCAATCATGCCGAAGATCGACGAGGTGTTGACCATCGCGGCTTCCGGTCGCTCCTTGAGGTAAGGCAAGAATGCCCTCGTCATATTAACGACGCCGTGCAAATTCACGTCCATGACTTTGGTCCAGTCCGGCTCTGGCATGTTGGCAAAATCGGAATCGATGGTAATACCTGCATTGTTGAACACCAGATCGACTTTGCCGTGTTGAGCAATCACTTTTTCCGGCAAGGCTTTGATCGCTTCTTCGTCACCCACATCCAGCTTGTGACTGGAAACTGCCACGTTGTAATTTTTCAACATGGCTGCCGTACCAGCTAAGGTATCTTCGTTCACATCACAAATCACAACGTCGCAACCAGACTTCGCCAACAGCACTGCCAGGTAGCGCCCCATCCCGGATCCAGCCCCGGTAATGACCGCTACCTTTGACATAAAATCTTTCATGTTTGTTTCCTTTGTTGTTGGTTCGCGTTCCCAGCCTGAGCGGTTTAAAGACTTTGGTAAACGGCCTGCAACAGGCCGAAGGACCGGGTATCCCCCATAAGCCCGGGGAACATTTTGTTCATCACGAAGGATGCGCTGAGCTTGGCGTCTTGATCGACCACCACACTGGAACCACCCCAGCCACCCCAAAAGCAAGTGTTCTGATTTGGTGACAGTGGCATCACTTCCGAATTCAGGCCAAAGCCTAAACCGAAAGCAATGGGTACGCCCAGCACCAAATCTGTGCCTGAGATTCGAGCCTGCATAACGGATTCGGCGGTTTCCTTTGAAAACAAGTCGACTCCAAATGCCGAGCCCTTGCAGGCTAAGGGAGCTTGCAGCTTAGCGATCGCTCGCGCATTGGAATGACCGTTAGCAGCCGGAATTTCCGCGCGACGCCAACCGTCCGTCCATGACTCAGTTGCAGGCGCAAACGGACTGGCAAAGGTACGTGCGGCAATGGAGTCTTTTTCAGCAGTCGGTGCACTGCCATCACCGGCGGGAATCAACAACCCAATTCGGGAAAATTCACTCTCTGGCACGCCAATAAAGAAATCTGCATTCATCGGCGCGGCGATCTCCTCTTGAAAATAGGTGCCAAGACTTTTGCCCGTAATGCGTCGTACTAACTCGCCAATCAAGAAACCCTGAGTGAGAGCGTGATAGCCAGACACCGAGCCGGGCTCCCACCAAGGTGCTTGCGCCGCCAGCGTGGTGACCATCTTATCCCAGTCATACATGTCCTCAGGCGTCATATGTTCGTCCATGCCAGACAGACCTGCTGCATGATTCATGAAGTGCCACACCTTGACACTTTGCTTACCGTTTTGTGCAAACTCTGGCCAGTACTCGGCGACATTAGCATCAAAATCCAGCTGACCACGGTCGGCCAACAGCAGGGCGCAGAGAAACGACATAGTCTTGGTCGAGCTGTAGACATTGACAATGGTGTCGTGCTGCCAAGGTTGCGTGCGGGCTTCATCCAAGTGCCCCCCCCACAGGTCTATGACCATTTCACCTTCGATGGTCAGGGCGAAAGAAGCGCCCACATCATCACCGCGATCGATGCTTGCCGACAGCAACTCCCGCACGCCGTTAAACTTCTCATCACACACCCCATATACGTCAGCCATACCACCCCTCCAGATTTTGAATTTAACTCAGCGAAAACGCCCAAGTGTATTGTGCCGCATTCAGTAGGTAGGCGTCTTTCGTGCTCGGTGTCCAGGAATCGTCGCCGCCTACACCCATGTGATGGCCGTCTAGACAGAGGTGTAAGCTAGTTTCCGGTTCCAGCTGGTAGTAATGCGTCGCAGCGGACAGCTGCTCAATGCCAAAGCGACTGACGCCGAAATGAAACGCGCCAGAAACGTTGATTGCACCGATCTGCAGCTGACTGACATCGCAACGCAAGCCATTCTCGGTGGGAAAAATATAGTCCGTATGCATGTCGGAAACGTTTTGCCGCCAAAGGCCATAATCCGCACTGGCGAGGCGGTCGGGATAGTTTTCGTGAGGCCCGCGCCCAAACCAACTGACGGTCTCTGCCGCCGTTTTGAGACTCACATGGGCGCCAACACGGGCCAGCGGTGGCAGGTCACCAGACACATCGACCTGCACTCGAACATCCATCTGGCCGTCACCACGAAACCGGTGCGTCCAAAGGCTTCGAATCAGTAATGTCCCATCAAAAAAATGACCTTGCTCAACGACGACCATGCCTTGGTCGTGTTCAGCCCGTATGTTCAAACACCGCGCCTGCAGAGCAAACAGTCCCGAACGCTGCCAGCGCGCAAACCAAGACCGAGGATCCAGCTGCCCTGCTTCGCTAATACCTATATCGTTATCCAGTGGCGCCCTGATGAAATTGTCAGCCAACGGTCCATTGAGTATTTCCTGACCAGCCTTGAGCCAACTCGTCAGCAATCCGGTGTCGGCGTCGATCAACCAAATGCTTTCTCCAGCCGCAATCTCAAAGCCGGCCACGGTTTCTGCGACCACTGCCGCAACGGCTGGCGTGGCTCGGTGTCCAGGCTCACCGGCCAGCGTGAACTGCCAGCGCGCCACCTCGTGATCCGGCTCTGACCAATCCGTCGCATCAACCTGAGTAATCCAAACGTTCAACCAACTGGAACCCTGTCGCTGAAGATCCTTAGGAAACAGCGGCACGCTGCGCGATTCGCCGGGCAACAGTTCCAGTGCCACTTCACCGCTATCGATCACTCGTTGACGATCTATGTGCTGCCAGTGCAGGCGCTCGTTTGCTGTGGCCCGAAACGCGTACTCGCTTGTCACGGCAACGCTGACATCGCCACGAAGACGCAGCCTTGCGGTAAAGGGTTGCTGACAGCGTTTGGCTTCCAGCAAGGCTGGGTGCGGGCTGCGGTCAGGGAATACCAAGCCATTGATGCAAAATTGGCGGTCGTTCACCTCGTCACCGAAGTCACCGCCGTATGCCCAGACAGTTCTGCCATCGGACAATGTTTTGTTCAGCCCCTGATCGACCCAATCCCAGATAAAACCGCCTTGGAGCCTTGGATACTTTCGAAAGGCGTCCCAATAATCGCTAAAGTTACCCAGACTGTTACCCATGGCGTGAGCGTATTCACAAAGAATCACCGGCCGGTTCTCGCTGCCTAGTCCAGCCCATTTAATCAAACCCGGCTTGGGCGCCAAGTCCGGCCCCTGAGGCATATCGGCATCGGTTCTGGCATACATAGGGCAAATAATGTCAGTGGCAGAGGTCGCCGAGCCACCCCCTTCGTATTGAATTGGCCGAGAAGGATCGGCGCGCTTGGTCCAATGGTACATAGCCTCGTGGGCGGCCCCGTATCCCGACTCATTCCCTAGCGACCATAAAATGATACTTGGGTGATTGAAATCTCTAGCGACCATACGAGTCATGCGTTGCAAAAAAGCTGCAGCCCATGCCGGGTCATCTGCTAGTGCACCCATGGGAGTCATGCCGTGGGTTTCGATGTTGGCTTCATCAACGACGTAAAGACCCAATCGGTTACACAGACGATAAAAGCCAGTTTGGTGCGGATAGTGGGAGCAACGTACCGCATTAAAATTGTGTCGCTTCATTAGCACGAGATCCCGCTCCACATCCTGCAGGGATTCATGATGACCCGTCGCCGGATGATGCTCGTGTTTATTTACGCCGCGGAGCAGAAGCGGCGCGCCGTTCAAACACAATTGGCCCTCAATGATTGCCACGGAACGAAAGCCAACATCACAGGCCTCCACTTCAACCACTTGGCCATCGGCGTCGCACAACGACACAGTCAGCCGGTACAGAGAAGGCTCTTCCGCACTCCAGTGTTTAGGCGACGGTACCGACAACCTGATGTGACAGCGGTTTGGATAACCGCCCTTTTCGTCAATCTGCTTCGTGCCCAAGAAAAAGACCTCATCAGAGAGCAACGAGCGAGTCGGCTTTTCTAAATCGTAAAGCGCCAGTCGGATGCCATGGCCCGCAGCATGTTCAGCAATCACCTTAATCTCGAGTTCGCCGTGCTCGTACCGATCATCCAGCCCGGCGGTCACCTGCAGATCGACAATACGATGCCGCGGTTTTTTTAACAGTGACACGGAACGGAAAATTCCGCTGAGATTCCACATGTCTTGATCTTCGAGGTAGCTCCCGTCGCTGAACCGAAAAACCACCACCTTCAAGCGATTTTCACCTACCAGAAGATGTTCCGTCAGATCGAATTCCGCGGGCAATCGACTGTCTTGGGAATAACCAATCCACACGCCGTTACACCACAGGTGAAACGCGCTATCCACGCCATCGAAGGCGATTCGAACCTGCTCTTCTCCAAGCCAATCCTTCGTCAGCGTGACCGTTCGCTGATAACAACCCGTCGGATTGTCTTCAGGCACCCGCGGTGGATCACAGGGAAATGGGTACTTCACATTGGTATAAATCGGCCGGTCGAACCCTTGCATCTGCCAGTGACCGGGTACTATAGCCGATGAGGTAGAGGCCGAATCTTCTGGCCAGTTGTCCGGCACATCGTCTGGCCTGGCAAAGAGCTCGAATTGCCATTGGCCATCCAAGGACAAAACCGCATCGCTGATCGTATCTGCCTTGGCGTCTGTCTCGCTCCGCCAACTGGACAAAGGTGCGTGTGCTGGCATTCTGTGCTGAGACGTAATGTCCGGAGTCTGCCAAGCCCGCTGAGTTTTGAAGTTCATGACCGCACCTTCTTATCTTTCGCGAGCAGTTAACCGAATTTCTGAATCAGGCTGCCGCTCTCCTCGGCTGGCCCGGATTCGATCATAACCAAAAGGGATCACCAAATGCAGGACAGTGCTCGTTATCCAAGCCTTCAGGGGCAGGGCGTTTTCATCACCGGAGGAGCCACCGGCATTGGTGCGGCGCTGGTACGCGCATTCAATGAGCAAGGCGCCCGCGTAACCTTTGCGGACATCAACGCCCAAGCGGGCTCCGCCTTGGAGGCTGAGCTGGGCGGAGCAGCGCAATTCGTGCTCTTCGACCTGACCGACACCTTGGCGCTGCAACGGGCCATCACTGACGCAGACAACCGATCATCTCTTAGCGTGCTGATCAATAACGCTGCCAACGACATGCGTCATTCCCCCGACGAAACAAGCCCGGAACAATGGCGAGAGTGCATGGCGATCAACTTGGACGCGGCGTTTTTTGCCGCCAGAGCCTGTGCGCCCCTCATGGCGGGTCACGGCGGTGGTTCGATCATCAATTTCAGCTCGATCAATGCGCTATTGGGGCCAAGCAACATGCCAGGTTATGTCACCGCTAAGGCAGGGCTGATCGGTATGACCAAGGCGCTGGCCAAGGACTATGGGGAACGCTTGGTGCGGGTAAACGCGATTTTACCCGGATGGGTTGTCACCGAACGCCAATTGCAAACCTGGCTCACGCCGGAAGAAGAGTCGAGCTGGATGGAGCAGGTGGCCTTGCCGAAGCGGCTGCTGCCCGAGAACGTGGCTCGTTTGGCGTTATTTTTAGCGGCCAGTGACTCAGACATGATCACGGGCCAAAGTTTTACCATCGATGGTGGCAGAACCTAGACACCGGTTATTGGCCCAGCTGCCGGCGCGCTACCAGTCGCTCTTGAAAATACGTTGGGATCCGCTCCGATTTTCGAAGTACAGCAGAACAGAGGCAACGCACAAACCCGCCACGATCATCCAATCGATCCAATATTCGCTAGAGAACGGCAGTCGGACCACGCCGACTACCAGCAGGCAGTTCACAAACACTTGAACCGGAGCAATCGAGGACAGCGGACGCTTATTCCGCAGGTGACGAAAAATAAAAAAGGCCATGGTTAGGAATACCGCCGATCGTATGACGACGAGGCGGCCTCCCCCATTGCCGGTCAACTCACCCAAAAGCGAGCCCGGCAAATAGAAGTCCTGCCCTACCATTGACAATGCACTGACGACCAGAAACCCAACCATGAACAAAGCCAATATCGCTTTTCTTATTGTCATCCCTACAAGCTCTTAATGCTTGCAAAGAAACTAACCACTTTAAGGCCGAGTGCAAAGCCTCAAAGCCATCGCAGTTGTAACGAACTGTTACTGACAGGCGTAGGCGAAGTTACGCAAAGACTGCAGGGTTTCCCGATAGGGCTCCGGCGCAACATCCGGGAAGCTCATATCACCCGCGTGGTTGGTCGCAGGAACAATCCTTGCCGTCGCCGAATTGCCCGCGCTCAGCAGCTTGCGGAAAAACTCAAGACCTTCATCTCTCAGCGGGTCTAACTCATTTACCGAGATGATATGAGGCGGCAGACCGGCCAGATCTTCTTCGCTGGCATGGTACGGCCAAGCTAATGGGTTTTTTGCGTTGGCCAGTTCTGGGTCATAGGCCTTAACCAGAGCCGACATCATTGGGCCGTCTAACGTGTAGCCGTCGTTTTCCTTTAGTGACAAGAGGTTTTCTGGTGGACTCGCGTAGGCCCCGCTGATGTAAGGACACAGGGCATATACGCCTTGAATGCTGTCCATTCGGCCAGCGCGTTTTGCGGCAAGCGTCGTCGCCAACGCCAGGTTTCCGCCGCCCGATTCCCCCGACATGATAATCGCCGAGATACCCAGCCGTTCGCGATTCTGGTCAGTCCATTGCAAGGCGGCATCGCAATCATTCAGGCCGGCAGGGAACGGGTGATGACCTAGGACACCGCTGCCGTTACGAAACTCAACACCCACGACAACCAGTCCGCTTTGAGCCAGATCGTTACGCCAGCGCACGTAATTTGGGTCGCCGGCAGTCAATATGACCATGCCGCCCCCGTGAGTATGGAACACGCAGGGCAACGCACCCTCTCGATTCAATGGACGGTGTATGTACAGTCGAATCTCATTACCATCGACGCCCTGAATGACTTCCGTCGTTTGCTCCACGTCGCTGTAATCTGGCATTGCTGCACGCATTTCTGGGTGCGGCATGGACATCAATGACTCGAGCTTAGTGCCATATTCAACACAGGCTTCATAGGAGGCGCCCGGCTCCAGCGGCTCAATCGCATCCCCAATGTCGCCGGTGGCCGCGATAACACTTGCCACCCGCGGATCCATCCTTGGGTCTGTTAACAGGGTCATCGCTGGATCGCCCAAACGTCCGGGTAAATGATTTTGCATGGCAGTGTCTCTCATGAAAAAATACATCATGCCGCAGAAAACACGATGAGTGAAAGTGTCTGCAAACGGTCAAGCGCCGACGCTGTGAAATCACATCGCCAAAAATTGGAGAATCAACCGAATGGATACGCCTTTGACAGCTCAGGATCATGCTGACGCCATGACCGATTACGTAGCGGAGGGCGTCACGCGCGCTAAAGCGCTGGGCAATCGCGGCCCGCTCACGCTGGGATCGGATGGAAAACTGACCCCCGATATTCTCGAGGCGTTTAATCGCACAGGCTTTTATGTGTTTGAAAATGCTGTGGACTCGGCGGAAATTGATTTGCTGCGTGCAGACATGGATTCCCTGCTGGATCGTGCGCCGGTGGACAACGGTGCTAGCCACGATCATCAGGGCCGACCGGCCTTTGGACAAGAATTCGCCAAACCCATCTACTCACTGATTCGGCCTCTGGCCGATCCATGGGGCGGGACCAAGGCCTTGAACGGTCGACACCCAACGAAAATGGATCAACCCGTTGCCGACGCCGACGCCCACAAAGTGGTCTTTCTTATGTTTGGTATGTGTCAGGCCATGCCAAGTGGCTTACGCCTCTATGGCCACCCTGATTTATTGGCCGCCGCCGCTTCCATCAATGGCGACGATTTCGTCCCCTATAACGACGCGACATTCATCAAACAGCCTGGACTCGGCGGTTCAGTTTCTTGGCATCAAGATGGGGTAACCCACTGGGACAATCCGGAATGGGATTTCGGCATCCACGGCTTTAACTTTCAGGTACAGCTTTACGATACCTCTGCAAGGAGCTGCCTGTGGGTAGTACCTGGCACCCACAAAGAGGGCAAGATCGATATTTCATCTCGCGTGGCAGAGAACAGCGGCTCCGAAAAACTGCCGGACGCTGTGCCGCTGTATTGCAATGCCGGTGACGTCACCATTGTGAACCGGCAGGCTTTGCATGGCTCGTTTGCAAATACATCTGAAGATTTGCGAATTTCATTGACCTTTGGCTTTCACCGACGCCGTTCGGTACTTGGCGCGACCGGCGCCCTCAGTGAAGCCGAATCGGTTCGCTACGATGAAGCGCGAATAACGAAACGCTCGGAGGTGGTGGCGGTGGCCATCGACGCCAGAGCCCAGTTCTACCCTGATCAGCCGCGCTTTCAATATCAGCCCATGGCAGGCCGAGAGCAAGCTCTGCAATTTAACGACGCCAACTGGCAGCGGGTCATCAAAGACTACAATCTCAACGATCTGTCGATTTAGAGGGTTGTCTTTTAAATTGCCGCGCATAAAAAAACCGCGATCGACCTCAGCCGAGCGCGGTTTTTTGTCCTAGCTTCCGCTAGCCCATCATCTTCTAGCCTTTCGCCATATTGATGATCTTCTGCTGAGTAAACTCCAGCAAGCCTTCTTGGCCCAGTTCGTTACCCAAACCGGACATCTTTGCTCCACCGAAGGGAATGGTCGGATCCAGCTCAGCATGCTTGTTAATCCATACCGTGCCAGCGTCCATTTGTTCCGCCAGTGCGTAAGCGCGCTCCGGGTTCGCTGACCATACAGAGCCACCCAGACCCCACGGGGAGGAATTTGCACGAGCTACTGCATCGCTTTCGTCCGAGAAACTCATCACAGGAAGCACCGGGCCAAACTGCTCTTCATCCACCAAACGCGACCCTTCTTTGATGTCGCGCACGATGGTCGGGCGAATGAAGTAGCCAGGCTTGTCCGGAAACTCACCACCAGCAATTACGTTACCTTCTTGCTTGGCGTCTTCAATCAACGCCTTAACTTTTTCGTATTGCATCTTGTTGTTCAGTGGCCCCAGCTTTGTACCCTGCTCTGAACCGTCGCCGATGATGGTGTCATTAGCGATGGTCGCCAATTCATCACACACCTCGTCATAGATGTTCTCGTGAACGTAGAGACGCTTCATCGCGATACAGACCTGACCGCTGTTTTGGAACGCACTGTCAAAGAGCTTCTGGGCTGCTTCCTTGGGGTTCACGTCGTCCAGAACGATGCCCGCATCGTTGCCGCCAAGCTCCAGCGTAATACGCTTGAGCAGCCCAGCGGCGCCAGCCATCACCTTAGCTCCCGTCTCGGTGGAACCCGTGAAGGAGATTTTGCGCACATCAGGATGCGCCGTCAGTGGCGCGCCCAAGTCATTGGCATCCGTAATGAAGTTAATGACGCCTGCAGGCACGATATCGCTGATCAATTGTGCAAGACGCAAGGTGCTTAATGGCGTCGTCGGCGCAGGCTTAATCACCAGAGTGTTTCCCGCGATCAGTGCTGGCGGCAATTTGAATGCCATCAAAAGCAAAGGGAAGTTCCATGGCACGATCGCGCCGATAACCCCAAGCGGGTTCCGGTGAACTTCAACGCGTCGAGCGTCGCTGTCTTCAAGCACTTCCACGGGCAGATCCAAGGAAGTGAAGTAACGACAAAATGCCGCCATTCCATAGACTTCTACCGTGGCGTCTTCCAAGGGCTTGCCTTGTTCCTTGGTCAGCAGTTGCACCAGCTCTGTGGCATTGGCTTCAATCACATCCGCAATTTTCAGAACAAGAGCTTTGCGCTCATCAACACTTGTCTTCGACCACACAGGGAAGGCCGCCTTTGCTGCAGCGACTGCCGCGTTGAGCTGGCTTTCAGACGCCCGAGGGCAGTCTGCAATTTTTTCTTCGGTGGCTGGATTAAGAACATCCATCGACAGATCGCCGTCTACCATCTCGCCATTGATCAGTAATTTGTACGCACCCATATTCACTTCCTCTCGTTATAAAAGCTTGGTGTTAAATCTGTTTCCCACGGTCTGATCCTAGGGAATTTTCCCGTCTGTTCCTATCACTAATTGTGCTGCGATCTAGCGCAGTGTAGATCGGACAAAACCATCCCGGTTGGGCATCTCCACACCCACCAGCGTCTCTGCCGACAGTTCAGCATCCAAGGCCAACAGGCCATTGAGATGTAAAACGTAGGCTGTTACCGCATAGACCTGCGGGTCACTCAGGGTTTTCTCGTTGCCGTAGGGCATGGCACGCTTGACGTAGTCGAACAGGGTCGTGGCGTAGGGCCAATAACTGCCAACGGTTTTCAACGCAGAAGACGTCGTTAGCGTACCCGCACCACCCACAAGTGCATTCCCCCGCAGCTGCCCGTCAGCGCCATGACAGGCCGCGCACTGGGTAAGGTATATCATTCTGCCCGTCGCCGCCGTGCCACTGCCCGGCGGCAACCCGCTGCCATCGCTGGCCGCCACGGACTCGTAATCCTGCGGGGCATTAATCCCCAACGAAGGCCGAAGATCATGTCCCATTTGGGCTTCGGCCAAGGTTGCGAAGCCGAGCACACACAGAAGGAAGCTACGCATAAACATTCCTCACGGATCCGTCCGCGCTGACCTGCCAGCTTTGAATCCCGTTGTAGTGGTAGCTGAATCCCGGAGCCACATTGGTCAGCGCCTGTGCTCTGGTGGGCTGAACATTTCCCGCGCTGTCGATGGCCCGACTCTGTAAGACTGCAGGCTGACCTTGCCAACGCCAAGGGATACGAAAGCGAACCGACCTCATCGGACCGGGCTCAGACTGCAGCATCGCGTCGGCCCAAGAACGGCCTCCATCGGCGCTGACCTCGACCCGGCGAATACTGCCATTGCCAGACCAGGCCAAACCACTGACCTCATACACACCCTGACGCCCAAGCGTCATTTTACCTGACGGTGAGGTAATCACCGATTTGGCCTGCATGCGAAGCGAAAATTGGGCCGCCTTCCCGTCCAATCGTAGATCCGTGTACTTGCTGGTTTCTTCCCGGGTTTGTGCCGGCTGATCGAGTAATTTCAAACTGCGCAGCCATTTAACGCTCAAATTCCCCTCGCAACCCGGCACCAACAAGCGCATAGGAAAACCCTGAGAACGCCTTAACGGTTCCCCGTTTTGATACAACGCGATCATGGCATCGTCCAAGGCCAGGGACAGTGGCACGCTGCGATTCATGCCCGCCGCATCAGCACCTTCCGCAATCACCCACTGGGCGCCCCTGTCCACTCCGGCTTCGTCCAACAGATAGTGCAAGGGCACTCCCGTCCACTCGGCGCTGGAAATTAATCCATGAAGGCCACCTGCCGTCTCGTCCATCGCCACGGCAAGGGTGTTGCGATAACTATTGCCCGAACACTCCAAAAAAAGCACCCGACTTTGCATGGGATAGCGCAGCAACGCGTCGTAATCGAAGGTAAGTGGGCGAGCAACCAAGCCGTGAATCGTAAGTTTATGGCTGACAGGGTCAATCTCAGGAATGCCGCTGTGATGGCGTTCAAAGTGCAGGCCATTCGGAGTAATGGTGCCGTTGAGCAATTGCAACGGCGTTGAGGACGCACCGGCCTGAGGCCCCAAGGGATGTACCGAAATTTGCTCACGCTGCAGCGAGGCCAAACTCGGCCGGTCACCGTACACCGATGGTGGCGCACCAGAGCCACTACGCCACGGTTCCCGTTCAATTGACTCCTCAGCTAACAGCGGCGTCGCCATCGCCGCAGCCGCGGTTCCTGCACTAAACTGCAGCCACTGACGACGGCTTAACAAGCCATTGCCTGCGGTGTCGTCGCCGTGCTGTTTGTCGTCGCGTTTGCGCATATCCCCTCCAGCTCTCTAACCGTCGATCCTAGCGCAACAACGGCATCCCCCGAAACCCGTTTCCCGCGTCAACCGAAATTCAGCAAAATGAGCGGTGACGCACAGAACCGAAACCGGACCAGGCGGGCACGGTTGATTTTTTTCAATCAGATCCGCAGCATGTCATCTCAGGTTGTGTCATTCATGAAAGACGTCGTCGCATGCTAACAAAGACCGGCAAAACATTGCTTACCGTACTTGTCACACTGTCTCTCGTTGGTCAGGGGGCGGCGTCTTTCGCAGACGCGTGCTCTTCATTGAAGGCGGCATCAGCGAATCCGGTGGCTGTGTCGACGTTAGATACAGCACACGCAACACACAGCCACCTGTCTGCCACAAATCACCCGGAAAGATCCGCCTCACCTGCACGCGCAAAATCACGCTTCGACTGTTGCGGAGAGCTGCAGTGTTTTCTAGACAACTGTGCGGCGCCCGCTTCACTGAGCTTCGTCGCAAACGCGCTGCCGCAACCCTTTGATGACACCAGTATGCGCAACCCGGCATACACTATTTCCGGTCTCGGCCGCGCTTCCGTTTCGCTCTTTCGACCACCGATTCTCCCCTAGACGGGGTAAGTGCGCCTGAAATTCAGGCCACACCTCCTTGGATTATTGGTGGGGC
>Ga0213863_10001453_pt1 | contig 17210 bp, 14 predicted proteins | sample PICome_8_FD_160128 | JGI IMG/M metagenome (GOLD analysis project Ga0213863, IMG submission 160128) | Coastal seawater microbial communities near Pivers Island, North Carolina, United States - PICO497 | ecosystem: Environmental > Aquatic > Marine > Coastal | place: USA: North Carolina... | reverse complement strand
TATGCTTTGACTTATCTCCTAAATGTCCCGGAGAAGGAGGCGGAACTTTGGGTTAGTTGGGGGCTCCATGTCTTTAAGGATGGTGATGGAAAGACCAAGGGCCCTTTCATGGAAGAATACTGCAAGAAGATGTTTGAAGCAGCTGCAAAAAATCCAGGTAAAGATTTCTTCTCTGCTCTTAATGAAGCGGAATTCGAAGGTCGCCTTCTTAATTTGGAAGAAAAACTTGGCTTTGCTAACATCGCTTTCGCCGGAGGACGAGACACCATTATTCATACCGTTACTCGCATTATATCCCACTTCGCCCGAAGCCCCCTAGACCTCGCTTGGATCCTTGAAAACCCAAAGCGGATCAAACACGCCTCGGAGGAATTCTTTCGACTCTTCATCCCTCTCACTCACATAGGGAGGATCTGTCCAGTAGGCACCAATGTCCATGGTTTTGAGGTGAAGCCAGAAGGTCGCGTCTCTCTCTGTTGGTCGTCTGCCAATCGTGACCCTGAAGTCTTCGACGACCCAAACGTCACGAAGCTCGACCGAAAACCAAACCCCCACGTTGCCTTCGGTTTTGGAGCCCATCTCTGTCTCGGCGCCCATCACGCCCGCGTCATCGTACGTGCTTTGATACAAGCTCTAGCCAACAATGTTTCGCAAATCGAAATCCTAAAAGCCGAGGAACTGATTGAACGGGAACCGGATTATACTCGCATGATCGGATATGAGTTCCTGCAGGTGAAATTCACAAGACGAAAAAATTGATCATTGGACTAATAGCTTCACTAGAATCACTCTCGTTCCCGTCGATTTCATTCAACTATGCAAAACCAAGATATTTTCTAAGGTGCGAGAGTTTTTTTGGACCCCAATATGGGTCTTACTCCAATTATTTTGTGATTCGTTATTAGAACGGATGATTACTTGTCTATGCCCATCATTTGCATACCCATTTTGTATTCAGCCGCCTGCATTGTTCGAGCAGTTTTCCAGTAATCGAGGAATGCCTCGCTTTGAGTTGGGGTGAGGACGTCGGGAATGTTTTTGCCGATTTCCACGTCGGTCGCTCTCCAGCGTTCCTCGATGACTCTGAAGTCTCCGGTTTCAGCCAATTTTTCCCAGTTTTCTTCATCGCTGCCATTCCCTTCTCCCGAGTTGAGCCGTGCCTGGTAGAGAGTGTCGACGAGGCGTTCCTCGACTTCAGGAGTGAGCGGTTCATCGGAAAGGGCATTGCGTACGCCTCGCATCTGCCGACGTTCCGGGAGTTGTTGCTCATACCTTTTAAAGGATACGGCATCCTCTTCGTTCTGAAGGAACTCATCAATTTTCACACTGCTTTCCTCGGCTAATTTTTCCATCTCAATAGCAAGAGATGCCCGTCCCTCTTCGTCTGCCTGCACCCACTTCATCCCCAGTTGCTGCTGATCAAGCATGCGCCTTGTCAGAAGTTCTTTGAAGTATTTCGATTCCTCGTCGTTGAGGCCAAGGGAGTTAATGAAATCTCCGTAAATCATGGGAAGTCCAGCTTCGATTCCCTGTTTAATCATGGCGCGCCCGGCGTCGGTTTGCAACACCTCGGACATCGATCGCAATGGCTTATCGCCCTTTCCGTCGTTTTCTTTTCCGGGCCTTTCGGTCATCTCCCTTCGACCGGAGATTACCGAGTTTGAATCGGCCACAGGGGCTGAGAGAGAGAGCCGCCGTGATTTCTCAGGTTCATCCTTGGTTGAAGTGTCGGCTCTTGCGAGTTCACCCTGAAGAGACTTGAGTCGACTTTCCTGTATTAAGTAAACGACAAGGCCTACTATAATTGCGACGAAAGTTGTTGGGAAATATCTCATACTAGTATGATTGGAGAATCTCTTAGGTAAGAAAAGAGGAAAAGTATCATTGCCTAGGCCAATTAAAGCTTAGGCGAGAGTTTTCTCTGGCTGAATTGTTCATCCCTAATATAAGCGTTCCTCTGATTGGGTTTTACGAGGGTGGATTCTAATGCTAATTTTTCCAATCCGTTTTAAAGGCAACATCAAGCCCTCACACCCTGAAGTAATTTACTAGAACCTAATTCGAGTCGTGAGGGGCTGGCATCTTCATGCACAAGGAGGCCCATGAAGTAGTGAATGCGTTCTGGGCTTCCAGATTCTTCCCCGAAACCACGTCTGATAAAGTGGCGGAAAGAAGCGAATTCAATTTTACCAAGTAGCAGATCGGTCGGGGTATGACCTGAACCTCGTGCCTCGCGAATAAGATTGCGCACGGTAAACGGATCAAACGCAGGGTGTTCTGCCTCCGAATTCAGAAGTTGGCTAAACTCGGCTCGGGAACGGTGAAGATCGCTCTGAAGGTGCACCAGTGCATCGCGGTCCCAGTAGTAAAATTGCGGAGGCCTATTTTCGATGAACTGACACATGGCTGCTCTATATTTTTGATAATTAAGGGTCATTAAACATATTTCGTGCCGTGTGCCAGAACTCACGTCATTAATTTATTCTCAGGATAAATGCATGAATTTCATGATTTTGTACTGGAATAATACGGCAATAAAATCCGCTTAGTTCGTTACCTTTTCGTCACTTAACGGTCATAATCTTCACTCTTAGAAAACCGAGTGCTGGAGACATCAGAATTGCTACCGTTGGAGTTCCGTTATTCACACGGGGATAAGATCCAAGCTTTTGCCTGCTGTCTAACTCTGCGCTGAATTCAAGATATAAATAGCATCAGACAATGCGCTCAAAGTGCGACTTCAAACCTTTCCCGCAAAAAGCGAATTTTTAGCAATTAAATTAGAAAGAGGCGCATCCTCGCTGTGTTTTCCAGCACTAGAAATGGGCAAGCCCAAGGTTTTCGGCGCTAACTTTCTTTGAGAGTTCATTCCCCATAACCACTGGAATTTTCAATGTTTCAGACTGCATGCCTACGTAAGAAAGCCGAACTCAGCAGTAAAATACGGAGGCCAGGTGAAAATCGATTGCTTCCAATGACGGCAGTTATAATGATACCTTGAAACGATCAAATGCACTTCTATATCATGACGAAGACTCCAACAAATAAGAAATCATTGGCGCTAAAAATGATCTTGGTTTTAGCCATGATCTTAGGCTGGGTTCCCCCAGTCGCCGTCGCCGACGAGCTAAAAAAATCAAGTAAGGACAGTGGAACGTCTACGATTGAACCACACCCTAATGCCATTGACTCACCTAAAATCGCAAAGGAGCTTACGGAAACGGCACTACGCTTCCTAGCTGGAATCGACAAAGACGATAAGGCAAAGGTCAAAGGCCAATTGCTCTTTCAAGATGCAGAGCGCGGCAATTTTCACTTCTTCCCAATCCCTCGACGAGGAGTACCATTAAAGGATTTAGGAGTAGGGCAAAGACAACTTGCAATTGCCCTGCTTAATGGTGCCCTCAGTCATGTCGGAAACCAGAAGGCTCTGACTATAATGAGTCTGGGCGACTACCTTAAGGAAACAGATGAAAACCCCAATGAGTATCGTGACTCGGATCAATATTACTTTTTGATTTTTGGGAATCCGTCAACCAAAGGAGCCTGGGGATACCGGGTAGAAGGGTTTCATCTTTCGATCAATATGACTATAATCGATGGTCGCTGGATTTCAGTAACCCCCTCTTTCTTTGGTGTGATTCCGGCCATAATAGCCGATGGACCACGCAAGGGAATGCAGGTTCTGAAACAGGAAACAGAATTGGGACGTGCGCTGGCTTCCTCATTGACCGATAAGCAACGCAAGGATGGATTTGGTGAAATCCCGGACTTCGAGACAGAAACCGTGGGCGGTCTCACAACCGGCAACAAGCGTAGGATTAAACGGACTGAACCCCGTGGCCTGGCAGCTTCGAGAATGTCTGTAAAACAGCGTGAAGTTCTTATGACACTGGTCCGTGAACATGTCGGACGCATTCGCAAAGAACTTGCCGACCAAGATCTTGCCCGAATTGAACAAGCCGGTGTCGAAAAGATTCATTTTTTCTGGGCCGGCGGATTGAAGTCTGGTGAACCGCATTACTATATGATCCAAGGAGCGAACTTTCTGATTGAATATGACAACACCCAGGATGACGCCAATCACGTTCACTGTGTGTACCGTGATTTCGATAATGATTTCGGTGATACCATGGTTGAGCACTACCATAAAAATCACCGTTGAAGATAAATGAAACTACGCTTGTTGGATATTTTCATTTCCCTCGCAGGATCGCTGATCAAGCGCTAGCGTCAAAACCTACGGGAGCGACTTTACGCTGCGATTGGTCTGGTCGGAGTATGCTTTCGACCGATCACATCCGCGATCTAAGAAAATGGTCCACCAGTGCCATACGTTCTTCATCATAGAAGGCTTTGCCACCGTGACCACTTCCGTAAATCACCTTAAATTCAACCGGTAGGTCTTTACTCTTATAGACACCGTGTAGCTCATGAGCTTGATTAATCGGCATTTGTACATCCTGATCACCGTGGATCAAAAGCAGTGGCGGGTCATTTTCATCAACATGATAAACAGGGCTGGCCAGCTTTGCTATTTTGGGAAGTTCGCCGGGATGGCCCCCAATCAGTAGTTCCAAAGCGGGTAGCCGAACACTGAGTCCGTGCGGAGTAGATTGATTCAAAATGGTCGTGAGATTACTAGCCCCGTAAAAGTCAACTATGGCAGTAACATCTGACGATACATCGAGATAGTTACCCACATTACCTTCCAGCTCACTTTGTTTATTGCTGACTCCGACCAAGGCAGCCAAATGTCCTCCTGCAGAAGCTCCAGAAATGACAAAATCATCTTTCTTGAACCCATAGAGTTTAGAGTTCGCGCGCAGGTAGCGAATCGCAGCTTTGATGTCATGGACATTTGCCGGGAAAGGAGCCACCGGAGTTAGGCGATAGTCAATACTGGCAATTGCATACCCCTTTCCAACCATGGGAAGAATTGAAGGGTTATTTTTGGAACCACCTCGCCACGCCCCACCGTGTATCCAGACAATCAAAGTTGGATTTTTAATTTTAGAAGGTAGGTAAACATCCAATTTCAGAGAGATATCTCCAACTTTTGCGTATTCAATATTAAGCAGCTTTTGAATCGCGCCGTCCAAACCAAGAACCATTGAGAACAAAATACAGGTGATGGATAGAAGCTTTTTCATAGACTCTACCCAGTCTAGGATGCCTGAGATTTGGATCAATTTCTAATATCAAGCTTTGTTCTACAATGGCTCGAATCTCGAACAAAAATGTCGTCTCCCGGATCATATCAACAAGCCTCTGCGAGCTTCTGTCCCTACGACTTGTGTAGTGATTCCTGAATCATCCCAATTTTGCAGACCTTCCGAAAATCAGCCCTTTAACTGCAATTCTCCTAAGGTTGTCAGATCTCTCTAATCTAACGCCCTTCCCCATCAGCTTCTCACCGGATGAGACTTCAAATCCCACCCGCAAAAAGAAAATTCCTGGCAGTAAGATCTTGGCAACGCGGCTTGGTTAGCTACCCTCATACCCTATGGCCAACACCCTGAAAATCTGCCATTCTTGGTGAAATGCCACCCCCTTTCTTCCCGCTCCGCTCCGGTGCGAAGGCGACATCAAGACCCTCCCGCCAAAAGGAATTTTCTAGTAGTCATGCTCACCAAACCCCAGCCAAAATTTCATCTCATTTTCAAAGCCGCCCTCATTCTGGCATTGCTAGGCGCGACTTCTGCGGAAACGATCGACTACAACCGGCAAATCCAACCAATCCTAGCCGACAAGTGCTACGCCTGCCACGGGCCCGATCCAAAAACACGCAAGGCCGGCTTACGCCTCGATGTCGAAGCCGTCGCCAAGGGCGAGCTAGAGTCTGGCGAACACGCGATCATCTCAGGAGTCATCGAGAACAGCGAACTGGTTCGCCGAATCTACCACGACGATCCCGACGAGCTCATGCCGCCTCCAGATCTGAAGAAACGCCTGTCGACCGAGGACAAAGCGCTCCTTAAGCAATGGATCGCCGAGGGGGCGAAATTTGATCAACACTGGTCGTTCCGCCCGATCGAGCGCCCGTCTGGAGATGGTATCGATTTCTTTGTCGCGCGCAGGCTGGCAGAGGAGAACATGCAAGCTTCAGCACAGGCCGATCGCATCACGCTCGCGCGCCGGGTGTCATACGATCTGCGGGGGCTGCCGCCGACCGTCACCGAGGTGGACGCCTTCGTCGCCGACAGGGAAGACGGTGCCTACGGGCGGCTGATTGACCGATTTTTAAAGTCGCCACACTACGGCGAGAAAATGGCGCAATCATGGCTCGACCTCGCGCGCTACGGAGACACCAACGGTTACCATAACGACAGCGAACGCGCCATGTGGCTCTACCGTGACTACGTGATCGACTCGTTCAATACGAACAAGCCATACGACCGATTCATTATTGAGAACATGGCTGGCGACCTCCTGCCAGATGCGACCGATGAGACGCGCGTTGCATCCGGATTCAATCGGTGCGTAACTTTCAATGAGGAGGGTGGGGCCGACCCGGACGAGTTCTATGTCGCCTACGCGGTCGACCGCGCCAATACGACTGGGCAGGTATTCCTCGGATTAACCGTTGGTTGTGCGCAGTGTCATGATCACAAATACGATCCGATTTCGCAGAAGGAATTCTATCAGCTCTACGCATTTTTCAACAGCGTCGAAGGTGAAATCGGTGCCGGTGGGCGAACCGGTTATCACGGCAAGCCGCTACCACCCTTGCTAAAAGTTTCGACTACGGAACAGAAGCAGAAGACCTCCGCACTCGCGCAGCAGATTCCGCTCGCGGAAGAAAAACTCAGCGCCTCCATCGATTTATTCCGCGACGATCAGGCGCTCGTTGCTGAGCGCCAAAAATGGGAAGCGACACTCGGATCAAGTCCGCAAAAAAAACAGATGCCGATCAAGAACGGACTCGTGTTGTGGCTCGATGCTGGCGATTTAAAGGAGGGAGAAAAGATCGAGAGCTGGCCAGACAAGTCTGGAGCCGGCCGAGATGCGATCGCAAGCGGTGGACCAACCGCGACCAAAGACGGAGTGAACGGTCGGCCAGCGGTGCGGCTCGACGGTAAATCCCAGTTCCTGCGCACAGCTAAAGGTGGCGAGAAGCTCACGGGCGACTTCACGATGATCGCCGTCGTGAAGCAGGGGGCTCCGCAACACCACCAGATGCTGATCATGTGGGGCGAGGAAGCCAACGGGAAACGACGTGCCTTGTGGCGCACCGACAAACGTAAATTCGGGTTCAACGGCTATCATGCGGACGTGGTCGGCAGCGCGGATCTCCCGGCGGATACGTCACAGTTGTTAATGCTCACGAAGTCAGGAAACGATCACCTGATCAAGCTCTCCCACGACGGAAACTCCGTCGGCGAGGGACAGGCTAAACTTCAGGCCTACGGTGCCACGGCAATAACCATCGGCGCGAACAACGCCGGTAAGGAGACTGCCGCAGCAGATATTGCCGAAGTGTTGTTATTCGATCGCGCGCTCACCCCGGACGAACAACAGCGACTCGGTCGGAACCTCGCGCAAAAGTATAATTTACCGTCTGCTTTCCTCGAGGCGCCTGCGGACATTCTCGAGATCGCAAAACTACCCGAGACTGCCCGCGACACGAATCAGGCAGAAAAAATCCACGACCACTTCATCTTCAATGTCAACGCCTCGACCCGCGATGCTATCAACAAGCTCGAGGGAGAGATCGCCTCCTTAAAAAAGCAAAAGTCTGACAGCGAGAAGAACCTTCCAACCACCATGGTAATGGTCGAGATGAAGAACCGCAAGCCGGCCCATGTCCTGATGCGCGGCGATTTCCAACAACCCGGCGAACAAGTGCAGCCGGACGTGCCCGCGATTTTCCCGCGCCTGCCAGAAGACCAACCACGTAACCGCCTCGGGCTCGCACATTGGCTGACCGATCCGAAACACCCGCTCGTCGCACGCGTTACCGTGAACCGTCTGTGGGCGCAATTCTTCGGCACTGGTCTTGTGAAAACAATGGGCGATTTCGGCACGCAGGGCGGATGGCCGAGCCACCCGCACCTCCTTGACTGGCTCGCGGCCGACTTCATCGAAAGCGGCTGGGACGTGAAAGCGCTGCAGAAGAAAATCCTCTTGTCGGAAACCTACCGGCAGTCGTCGATCAATCGCGGGCGCTTCCTTGAGAGCGATCCCGACAACCGCCTGCTAGCGCGCGCGCCGCGCTTCCGGCACTCGGCCGAGGAGATTCGCGATACAGCGCTCGCAGTCAGCGGCTTGCTCAATCGCAAAATCGGCGGCCCGAGCGTAAAACCATACCAGCCAGACGGCTACCTTAGCAGTATCGGTAAAAAATGGAAAGTCGCGCAAGGTGAGTCTCTCTACCGCCGTGGGCTCTACACCTTCTGGCGGCGCACGATGCTATACCCATCCTTCCAGATCTTCGACGCGCCGAGCCGCGAATTCTGCTCGGTTGACCGACCGCGCACCAACACCCCGCTGCAGGCGCTGGTGACGCTGAACGACCCGACCTTCGTCGAGGCGGCGCGCGTCCTTGGCGAGAAACTCGCGGGCACGAATGGTAATGTCGAGACCAAGCTGCGCGCGGCATTTCGCAACATCTTGGCTCGCGCGCCTTCGGCCGCGGAGATCGCACTATTAAAAATAACGCAGAACGAGCAGCTCGAGCACTTCCGTACGGATGCGAAAGAAGGCTCTGCTCCCTTGGCCAAGGCTGGCGCATCACCGTCGGCGGAAGGCGTCGATACGGCCGAGGCAGCAGCCTGGACCGTGGTCGCACAAATCCTGTTAAACCTCGACGAGACCCTTACGCGCGAATGATCGAACCACACCAAGATCCTTTGACACGCCGGCGTTTTCTTACCCGCGGCTCTGCAGGTATCGGCGCGGCGGCCTTAGCCTCGCTGCTACGCGACGGCAGCGCGGACGAGCTTCTGCCGCACTTCGCACCAAAAGCGAAACGCGTCATTTACCTACACATGTCCGGCGGACCGTCGCAGATCGAAACATTCGATCCAAAACCTCAACTAGAAAAGTGGCACGGCAAAGAGATCCCGCCAACGGTGCGCGGTAAGCAGCGGCTGACCACAATGACGCGCACGCAGGCGAAGATCCTCGTCGCGAAGTCCGAGCACAAATTCATGCAGGTCGGCGATGCGGGATTGGAGATGAACGTGCTCTTTAAAGAGACAGCCAAAGTGGTCGATGAGCTGTGCTTTATCCGCAGCCTCTCCACCGAGCCGATCAATCACGACCCAGCGGTCACGTTTTTGCAAACCGGCAGCCTGCTGTCGGGACGACCGTCGATGGGGTCATGGCTTAGCTACGGGCTCGGCAGCGAGAACGCCAACCTGCCGACGTTCCTCGTCCTGCTCTCCGGCGGCGGCCAACCCGTGCCGTCGCGTTACTGGCACAACGGCTTCCTGCCAAGCAAACACCAGGGCGTGCAATTCCAATCCAAGGGCGATCCGGTCCTCTACCTCTCGAACCCGCAAGGCATCAGCCACGAGAATCGCGGCAAAATGATCGAGCGTATCTCCGAACTCAACCGGCTCAGACACTTACAAGTTGGTGACCCGGAGATCGAGGCGCGCATCGATGCGTTCCAGCTCGCCTATCGAATGCAGACCTCGGTGCCGGACCTGATGGATATCTCGAGAGAGTCGCCAGCGACTCTCGAGGCTTACGGCGCAAAACCCGGAGGCGGATCGTTTGCCAACAACTGCCTGCTAGCACGGCGCCTGGCCGAGGCTGGCGTGCGCTTCATCCAACTCTACGATCGCGGCTGGGACCACCACGACAACATTACCAAAAACATCCCCGGAAAAATCAACACCGTCGACAGAGCAAGTGCCGCCCTGATCCGCGACCTCAAACAGCGCGGCATGCTCGAAGAGACCCTAGTCATCTGGGGGGGCGAGTTCGGGCGTACCGCCTACGCGCAGACGCGCAGCAAAGCATTCGGCCGCGATCACCACCCCCGCTGCTTCTCGATCTGGATGGCCGGCGGTGGCATCAAGGGCGGCATCGTCCACGGCGAGACCGACGACTTCAGTTACAACGTCGCCAGGGACAAAGTACACGTACACGATCTGCAGGCGACGATTCTGCATCTCTTAGGGATCGACCACGAGCATCTCACCTTCCGCTTCAAGGGCCGGGATTTCCGCCTCACCGATGTGCACGGAAAAGTCGTCCATCAGCTACTAGCGTAACGCAATCATATCACATCCCCTTCTATCTCTTCCCCCCTATTCCTCATCAAACGGGACTTCAAGCCTTTCAAGTAAAGAGCAAATTCCTAGCAGTAGGACTTCCTCCTTAGGAAACATAAAAAACCGAGACCAATTGCTCCGAGCAGAGTCGAGGTCGGTTCCGGAATCTGAAAGGTTCCAACAGGAAAAGATGGGGTTGCAGTGAGATTCGTTCCGTTATCACTGCCACCATCAAAATTGTCGTCTCCATCCCAGGCGTTGGGACCAGAGAAGCTCCAGTTATTGGCATCAAAGGTTCCTCCATTGGCGAGAACTCCATTATTTCTGTAAGCCCAGCCGTCAACGGTATCCCAAGGCGTGCCGGTTCCGTCGACATCAATATCCCCGAAGATATCTATCACTACCTCGTCCCCAGCGAAGCTGCCGGTGGAATCCCAGAAAAGTTCAATGGCATCGTCGCCATTATGGTTGATACCATTTCCACCCACGTGCCCGGGAGCAGTACCGAACCACTGAGCGAAATCCTGATCTTCAGTCGCCACAAAGAAAAAACTCCCCGAGGAAAGGGCTTGGCTGGGAAGAACGGTCTCAACGCCGTCAGTTCCTCCTCCGTTATTAGCCACGCCCAGGGCAAATTCTGCAAGATCGGTGATGTCCGTGGTGGCGAACAATTCCACGCCCTTGGGGTCTCCTCCTGGAAGGGGCCCATCGAACACACCTGTGATAATTAACGAACCCGTGGAGGAAAGGGTAAGGGAAAGCGTAACGCAGAGACAACGTAGGGAAAGCATTTTCATAGTGGTGGAAGGAATATTAAACCAAAGTTATTAGGTCGTGAAACTCGGGCAAAGCAGACATTGTGCCACTTTTTGGTCCTTCAGGCATTATTAAGCGCCACCCCTCTCCTCCGGCCAAATACGACTACAAAGGTCTTTTCAGTAATTAAGAATTTTATAGCTGTGGTTTACATTTCTGATGAACAAGGCAGGCTCCATAAACTATGGAAATTAAGTCATTTATTCTTTGCCCAATACTACTTACCACTTATTTATTTGCAGAGCCAAATGGCACTTATCCTTCTCTGCCCAGTAAGATTCTATCCAATTATAATCCCAAGGGCGCCTCAAAGAAAACACCTGAATCTTTTGCCAAGAGTGCCAATTTATTTCTAGCTTCTTTAAGTAAAGAATTAAGAGCTCAAGCAGCTTTAACTTTTGACAGTTCAGAAAAAGCCAAGTGGACTAACGTTCCTCCGCGTGGGCCTCAAGGTGGCGTAAGATTAGGCGACTTAAATAAAGTACAAATAGAAGCTGCCCTCAACTTATTGGGCACGGTTTTAAGTGAACAGGGCTATAGCAAGGCCCGTAATATTCCGCTAGCTGATGACAAGCTTCTTAGTAACGGCAAACGCCGTCCAGGATTCGGCGCAGAAGACTACTGGCTCGCTATTTTTGGTAAGCCTTCTTCGAATAAACCTTGGGGGTTACAATTCGATGGTCATCATATTGCTATCAATCTCGCATTCCATGGCGACCGTATGTCAATGTCGCCGACATTCATCGGAACTCAACCTCGTGAGTTTAAGCTAGGTAAGGAAACGATTGTTCCGATGTTGCGTGAGGCTCCATTAGGCCTAAAGCTCTACAAGAGTCTTAACGAGAAGCAAAAAAAGAATGCTCTTATTGGCAATAAACGAGCAAACCTAATAGCTGCGGCTGGAAAAGATGGCTTTATTCCAAAACTTATCGGCGTTTCATGTAAAAATTTTAATAAGAGGCAGCGCAAGGCCCTTCTTGATGTTATCCAGGCCTATGTTGGTGATTTACCAGTCCCATATAATAAACACCGTATAGATGAGCTTAGCTCTGAGATTGATAAAATGTCATTTTCCTGGTGGGGACCTACTCTTGAAAAAGGAGATTTTTCCTATCGGATTCAAGGGCCCACAATAATTATCGAATATGCAGGGCAGGACTTAGGCGGAGATCCTCACAATCATCTTCATTCGATGTATCGCGATCCCACTAACGAATATGGAGCCCGATTAAAGTAAGTAATGTCGCTTCGCTTACCTACTTGGCGTTCAACGTATCAAGTGACTCCAATAACTTCTGAAATTTCCCCTTCTCCTAATTCACGAAGAGTGATGGGTTGACTTCTATTATAATTTAATGATGTGGTTGAAGTCCGTTTGATGATTCTGATTTTCAAAAAAAACTGACAAGAGTGATTAAATCCTGGTAATCTCGAAAATGATTTTTAGAAAATTCAAATTATTACTATTTCTTTCATTTTGTGTTTTTAATTCGCATTTCGTTAAAGCGGACCATAATGAGAAGATTAAGATTCTTTATATGGGAGGGCGGGATCATGACTGGAAAGGTTACTACGAGTCCATCGTTCCTCAGTTTAAAAAGCAGGGCGACTTTGATTTGGTGCTTAGTAATAAATTAGAAGACTTAAAAGCCGAATATATTAAGCAATATGACGTGGTTCTCTTTTTTGGATCTGGAGGTAATTTCACGGACCCTTCTCAGGAAAGTGGGTTAGAAAATTATTTAAAGAATGGAGGTGGTGTCGTTGGTGTTCACGCAACAGACGCTTTTAAGAACTCAGATTCCTATTGGAAAATATTTGGAGGTCAGTTCATTGGCCATGGAGGAGGAACTTTCAAAATTACCTTCACTGACAAGAATCACCCAATTACAAAAGGAATGGAGTCTTTTGAAATCAGTGATGAATCTTACCGCGATAAAATGCATCCAGACTCTAAAGATAATCTCCATCATCTTGGGAGAATCGATAGAGGTAAGGAAAATCACTCAATGATATGGGTTCACGAATACGGTAAAGGCAGACTCTTTAATACTGGTCTTGGGCATGACGGAAAAGCATGGGTTAATCCAGCTCTTCAGAAACTAGTAATTCGAGCCATTTATTGGGCAGCCAAGAAACCTGTCAAAGACCCTAAGTAGGAAACTAATTCATAGATAAAATTGTTTTCTTTAAGCCCCCCTCTTTCACCCACTGCGCTCCGGTCCAAATACGCCTTCAAAGCTGGCATCTAGCACGCATTCCACTAGATATCCTGGGAGTTTTTACGAGGCAGTATGAAAAGTAAGAATGACAACTAATGAGTCTTCGAGATTGAATTATCTCATTTAGCGGCCAATCCTAACCAGATGATTGGAACTCCTTTTACCTCTTCAGCAAAAAAGATTATGCTTTGTGGTAGCGGAGAACTCGGCAAAGAAGTTGTCATTGAGCTTCAGCGATATGGTATCGAAGTCATCGCCTGCGATGCCTACGAAAATGCTCCCGCCATGCAAGTTGCTGACCGCTCATACGTCTTTTCGATGCTGGATAGCAATGAACTTCGTCGTGTCATTGAACTGGAAAAACCTGATCTTGTTGTTCCAGAAGTCGAAGCCATCGCTACTGATACGCTAGCTGAAATTGAGTCCGAAGGAAAAGCCACGATTATCCCAACAGCACGAGCAACTCAACTCACCATGAATCGTGAAGGCATTCGACGTATGGCAGTGGAGGAACTCGGATGTAAAACATCTCCCTACGCCTTCGCAGCCACAGAAGAAGACTATATGGCAGCTATTGAGAAGATTGGCCTCCCTTGTGTTGTGAAGCCGATTATGTCGTCATCAGGTAAAGGTCAAAGCACCGTGAAAACTCAAGATGACGCGATGACATCTTGGAAATACGCTCAAGAAGGAGGGCGGGCGGGAGCCGGAAAAGTTATTATCGAAGGCTTTGTTGATTTTGATTACGAGATCACGCTTCTTACAATTCGGCACGTGGGAGGAACCTCTTTTTGTGCTCCTGTTGGACATATCCAGGTTGATGGTGACTATCGTGAATCTTGGCAACCCGCTCCGATGTCCGCTTCTGCGCTCGAAAGCGCCCAAGAAATGGCAGCAGCAGTTACTAAAAACCTTGGAGGCTATGGCCTCTTTGGTGTCGAAATGTTTGTCAAAAATGACGAGGTTATCTTCTCCGAAGTATCGCCGCGTCCTCACGATACAGGTATGGTGACAATGATTTCCCAGGATTTAAGTCAGTTTGCATTGCATGCGCGGGCGATTCTCGGTCTGCCTATCCCTAATATCGAGCAGCATGGCCCCAGCGCCTCTTGTGCCCTTGTTGTAGAGGGCCATTCAGAGAATGTTCGTTTTGATAACATTTCCACTGCGCTCGCTCAGCCTGACACCCAACTTCGCCTTTTTGGCAAACCCAAGGTTGCAGGGAAACGCCGGATGGCTGTGGCTCTCGCTCGTGGATCAGATGTGGAAGCCGCCAGGGCCGCAGCTCGTAAGGTAACGGCGGAAATCGGCGTAATTCTTTAGGGTAGAGCGGGAGGGGCAGTAATGGTAATTCAGCTCCTTTCCTCCCCCATCAGCTCCTCACTAAATTCTACCTCAACCCTTCCCGCCGGAAGTCAATTCCTTGCAGCTACAGTTCTCGTTGGGAATACCATTGGAATAAAGCGAGATTTGTTGTAAACGATATCGTATTTTAATGTTCTCAGATTTTTTCAAATCTCTAGTAGAGTTGTTCGATGATCAATCGGATTGGATCCAATGGGCTGTGATCGCTGGCTGTCTTGGATCCACCTTCGTGATCAAGAAAGTAGTAAGTTACTATTTTGACCGGACCAACACCAAGTTTGAAAAGATCTGTCAATACGCATTCGATCACTACGACGGACTTCGTACTTATCCCTGTATTCTTGTGGGTTGCTTGGTAGCAGCATTAATTACCGTTCCTCTTTTGGATTTAGAATCACGTTATATTGAGGTTATTTCTTATTTGGTGTCAGCCTACTGCGTTTACAATCTAGTAAACGTATTTTCAAGGGGGCATTTTGTTCCCAAAGTACTTGGCTTGCTGATCTATATCTCGCTGGCACTCTCCCTAGTAGGTTGGCTCGAACCACTCAAGCAAGCGATGTCAAACGCTGCGATTTCGATCGGTGATATCCGTCTTGATCTGTGGCGAATCCTCTCGGGGATTGTGATTCTATTAGTCCTTCTTTGGCTCGTGGGAGTGATTAGTAATCTTATAGAGGTAGGGGCTCGGCGCAATAGATCGCTACCTCCCACGATGCGAGTCCTCGTCATGAAGGCGTCTCGCCTCTTTCTCTATGTGGTGGCGATTTTGATTTCTTTAAAGACATCTGGCGTCGACCTCAGTGCTCTCGCCTTTTTCTCAGGAGCTCTTGGTTTGGGATTAGGTTTTGGCTTACAGAAGGTCATTTCTAATTTGGTTTCGGGTGTGATTATTCTGCTGGATAAATCAATCAAACCTGGCGACGTCATCGAGATCGACGGCACCTATGGTTGGATCAATACGCTCCGAACTAGATATGTATCTGTCCTCACACGCGACCGTAAAGAGATCCTGATTCCCAATGAGGACTTCGTCACCAACAAGGTAGTGAACTGGTCTTTCTCGGATACTTTTGTGCGGATTAAGGCAAATGTGGGGATCTCTTATGACGCGGATGTTGATCAAGCGATCGAGTGCTGCATCAGGGCTGCTGAAAGCATCCCACGCGTTGTCGGGAATCCTGCTCCCAAGTGCCTGCTGGTGGGCTTTGGAGATTCGTCGATCGATTTGCAGATCCGCTTCTGGATCAATGATGCTAACGAGGGTGTGGCCAATGTGCGTTCCGCTGTGCTATTGCAGGTGTGGAGGGAATTTAAGGAAAACAACATCGAAATCCCATTCCCGCAGCGTGAGATTCGCATGAAGGATGTTTCCGGTGGCGGGCAGGTTGCCTTTTCAGGAACGGTGGGGGATTTCAATCCTAACGACCCAGACGATGCGGCGGAAGCTACAAAAATCGAGGAAATGATAAAGGCCTCAGAGAACACCTCCGAGGCCGATAAGAAAAAATAATAGTGGAGACCAGCTAAGTTCTCCTGTTGCGAACTCGAATTAATCGTCTAGACAATTTTGGGCTTAATCTTACCCACCTTAGTGATCAGGTCTTGGTTCCATACAGGTTCCCAAACAAGGTTTGAGTTTTGATCTCATTCCTATTGATTGGGATTAACCTTTTACCAAAAAGTATCATTAATGAAATTCTCTTATCCCAGACGAGATCTTTACGCGTTCGTCTGGGCCATCTTTGTATTTTTTGCAACATACCTGATGCGAGCCGCTAACGGCTTAGAACTTTTTTTGATTTCCGATATATTTAACTGCGGCGAAGACACTATCCTAAAGTTCAGTATTCGATGGGCACTCTGGCTCAGTGTTCCAATTGTATTATTTCAATCGATTCGATCTCGAGTGGGTGTCGGTTGCGCAACATTTTCTTTTATAGCCTGGTGGATTACGGTCACCTCAGGAATCCAGCCGGATGTCTTCGAAGTATCGTTCGACCAAGTATTGCGAAACCGCCTTAAATATTTACATTACGGAGCATCAGGAGTAGTTATGGCGTTAGCTGCTTTTTTAACTTTGCGCCTTGGACTGAAAACTTTGGCCCGCTTTTGGATCTTAAGCTCTATTCTTTATTGTCTAATTTTTCTCCTCAGTCATTTCAATGAGAAGGTAAATATCTCAAAAGGATATTTCTCTATTATTGAATATTCTTATTATTTTATTTTTATTACGATTTTTACTTTTCAACAGAAAGAGGAATCCTCGTATCGCAGAAAGGAATTTGCCGCCAACTCTGACCTGTAAGTGCGAAATTAAGCTGCTAGATGTTCAAAATCGGCGATTAAGAACTAGTCGTCCAAAACTCTCTTGTAGCTGCAAATTTAGCTCACTGAGTAATCGAACCCAGCACCCGCAAGAGTTCGACCCGCTTTGCGGTAATCGGATCAGTGCTTCGCCAGACTTCGGTCTGGGTCCCGTCGCCGTTGAGTGAGATACTATCACGAACAACCTCGGCGGTAGTCCAAACGTTGCCGTCTACCGAGGATTGTATGCTCGTTGCAAGTTCTTCGGCACCTA